>Ga0115004_10001374_pt1 | contig 19867 bp, 18 predicted proteins | sample ArcticOcean_MG_C_10_FD_88737 | JGI IMG/M metagenome (GOLD analysis project Ga0115004, IMG submission 88737) | Marine microbial communities from western Arctic Ocean - ArcticOcean_MG_CB11_90 | ecosystem: Environmental > Aquatic > Marine > Oceanic | place: Arctic Ocean: Canada Basin | collected... | reverse complement strand
ATATCTATTAATATATATATTGTATTTACTTTACTATTTTTTATTATAAAACATTTCAAAGTAGATAACGATGATTCAAGTATACCCCTACCAAATACATCTTGGCTAATTTATTATTTTATTATTTCATTTTTTATATTAATAATTCAAAATACTTATTATAGTTCTCTGAATGACGGTGAAATCAAGTGCGTAGTTCAGCCTCTAACTTTATTTATTTATACTATAATTCCATTATGCTTAATAATGGGACCAATTATAATATTATTAGTTAAAATGAAATGGAATAGAATATTTGCGAATACATTTGGTTTATTATTAGCTCCTAAAATAATATTAGACTCAATAAATAAATCTGCTCTATTTTTTTATAATGACCCTAATTTATTATTACAAGAAATAGAACCTGAAATATTATTTGATCGTAAAGAACTACAAGCTAAATTAACAAAATTACTTGGTGAAGAAGTAAATATATCTATTCAATCTCATGAAGATATTAAAAGACAATATAATATAAAACAAAATGTAGGTTATTTTATATGGCTAGTATTTACTGGAATTATAACATCATTAGTATCATCCAATTCGATTTTACTACAAGATTGTATTATTGAATAAATATATTATTATGTTTTAAATGAATTATATAAATAATTATAAAATATGAAAATATAGCTAACAAAATACTAGATAACCATAATGGAATGATTGTAGTATTATTATAACCAACACCAAATTGTCTCAATAGGTCATTCTCATTGTCAAATAAAAAGTTTGGTTTAAAATACATAAGTAAGCTATATAATATTAAATATACTATTACAATCAAGGTAAAAGAACTTTTTAAATTCATTATATTGTATATTTATAAAATTATTCCTCATCCCCCATATAATCTTCATATTCAGTTATTTCTTCTATAGGGTCCATGTTATATTTTTCATTTGTCTCCATAGTTGGGTTATCTACAATGTCTTGAGAACCATCATATTTATATATACTTGTACTTAGTCCTAAACTCCAATCTCCTAATTTATTTTGTTTTAACAAGAATTCAACATTACGACTTTCCTGACTTAATTCTTTAAATTTATCAGTTATTTCTTTTTTTTCTTTGTATTTAGCTTGTTCATTATTTTTCTTAATTATATCTACTTTTATAACTAAAGATTTTGTTAAAGTTTGTATAATAGTTTCGTACAATTTTCGTTGTTTCTTATTTGAATTTTTATATATGATACATAAATAATATTTGTATATAATAATTTGGTCTTTCAAATTAAAATTTAAAGTTAATTTCATGTTTTGTATGATTTCTTCACTTATAACAAATTCGGAATTATCTATTATATATGTATTACTAATTATGTTTAATAATTTATCATGGTCTGATTGTTTTAATATACGAATTAAATATTTTCTTATATTAGGATTTATATAAGTAGTTTTATCTTTAATCATAGAGATTATTATTATTTCATTCAATAAATTAAATAATATATTATGAACCATTTTATCGTGTTCGTCTTTACTGGTTAAAATACTGTCTCTTTTCTTAGATACATAACTTAATTTATTAAATAATTTATTTAATTTCAGTTCAGTATTAACACTTAAATAATCTGTTATGATAGATTGATAAGTTTTAATATCTATATCGGTTATAGAAGGTTCTATTTCTTTTTTTTTTGTTGAGTTAGTTTCATGATTCATTTTTTTATTTTTATGTAATTTCTTAATAACCTCTTTTAATAATTCGTCATTTATTTCAGTATATTTTTCTTTTAATTCCTCGTCAGTTATATCAGAATTATACTTTGGATTTAATATACGGTCTATTTTGTTTAAACTGTAAGTAGGTTTAGATATATTGTACTTATTGTTATTTTTAGTAACTTCTCTATAATAGTACAAATTTGCCATATTATATTTTATACGTTTTTCGTATTTTCTTCTTATTTCTTTTATACTATCATCTTCTTCATAATTATTAATAATTTTATATAACCCATTGCTTGTTGTTAAAGTAGGTTCTATTTTATCTATCCATTTATTCATTTTTTGTTGGAAATAAAAATTTTCATAATAGTCATTACGTGTTTTAGTTAGATTGATTGTATTAAGTCTTGGTAAAAATAATGGCCAGTTGGCGTATTGAATTGAACCTGAAAACGTTTTTTTATCGACGGTTAATTGATAGGTCATTTTTGAACTAAACTTTAAAGCATTTTTTATAAGTTGAATAAATAGAGAATTATCTATGGTTTTTTTACTATTTGTCAATGCTTTATATACACAAATCATATATTCTATACCAGATGTTTCACTTTCATCCTTAGATAATGGATATCCATTAAAAGACGTTTTACATGAAAAGAAAGATTTAGTTACTTCATTTGTGTCGATATAACATTGAATATAAATAAATATAACTACGTATAATAATAATGAATTTTTGTATAGTTGTTTACTAATTTTTTCATATTCAATATAAATCGGTTTAATATATGAATTTGAAATTCCAATAGAGTTCAATATGGTTTCTATATTTTTTTCATTTTCGGAATAGAGATGACTTTGTTCTTGGATTACTTCACGAGAGACTACTTTAAATCCGTCACTTGTAAACCCTTCTTCTTCATTAAAATTAATTTTTTTTATAGTATATCCACTATATTTATCTACCCAATACTCATCTTGTTGGGTTCCTTGTTCATAACATATTTCTTGAATCGTTTCATTATAATTATTAGAATAGGCTAATTTTTTTATAAATAGAGGTACTAGTTTATTATTTGTCTCTATACAATAAAGCCAATATGGGTCTTTACCTTCTATAGTATATAATTCACAAAACATTTTTATGTATTTTTTCTTATCAGCAGCATTCTCTATCATAAGTATTTTGTCGAATATTGGTTGATAAGGAGACGGTTTATACCCATTTGAAATATATAATTGACTATATACTCGTTTTATTTGATTATATTTATAAAATACTGATTGGTTAAATAAATTTAAATATCTAGCTTTCATGATATAATAATCTCTATCTGAATATTCTTGGGATAAGTACAACTGTTTAGAAGATTCATCTTTTACAATTTCATTTATTCTTTTATTTATATAACTATTATATTCACTTGAACCTTTTACAAAGTCTGCTTCTATATAATTTTTCCATTGATTGTTTTCATATACAAATATTTTCTTTTTCTCTATTACATAAGCTAACATACCATTTGTAATTATATTTTTAGGTGACCACTCTTTTATCATTATTTTATAGGTGTCTAAATTAGGGTCTTTATAGGAAACTACATAAGCTTTTAAGGCTGATTCAAATGATTCAAACGATTTAAATTTACTTTTGTCTACTTTATTCCATATATGCGTACTTGATTTTACATATTCTTCAGATACATTGGTTATAGAACCATTACTTAAAGTGACATCTTTAAAAATTGGCTTTATATCTCGGTCCATTTCGTCCATAGAATTGTATATTTTATCATACGATGTTGTAGTGTCTCTATTGACATTGGTTTTAAATTCATCAATAATTTCTTTTATACTACTAGTTTTAATATCTAATTTGTTACCTAAATTAGATTTTATTATATCAAACAAAATTAAAGTGTGGTTTTCATATAATGAAACTTTAAATAATTCGCTGGATGAATAAAAATTATCTACAAATATATTTGTTGAATTTTTATTGCTTACATTTTCTTTTAAACTATCTGTTATGATAGAATTTAAAAGAAATGATAATGTAGTATAACTATTACTTTCCATTTTTTTTACAATGGTTGATTTTTTATAATTTCTAATATTCTTTTGAACTAATCTGTTGATATAATCATAATTTTTTTTAGATAATTCGTAAATATCGAATATTGAAACAACTTTGATATAATCATATATATTATAACATTTAATATTCAAACATTGTAACAGATATCTTATATTTGGAATAATTCTATTCAAAAATGTATAGAATTCCTTTTTTTCTTCCGTTTCATTTTTATGAAGTTTCATATTTTTTTTTACAATTTGATTATAATCTGTAAAAATACATGGTTCATCTATTGTAGTTCCTAGTATATATTTGTCTTTTGTATAGGTTGGGCTATGTATTTTATTAATAATTTGATTCATTTTAGAATGTTTCATATAGGTTTTTAAACTACTTATACTAGGTATAACAATACCATCTATAATGAATTCATTATTTGTTTTAATCGAATATAACTCCGGATTATATTTTGTTATATTTAATTGTCCTTCAATTAAATCTTCTAATAATATATTTGTATAAGTGTTTCTATTATAAGTACTTTTATATTTAGAATTTTCTATGGATAAGTTATCAAGATTTGTATCATTTATTTGGTTTATTTTATAATTACTATCTATTGAGTTATCATTTGAATTCAATAAAAACTGGTCTGTATCATAAAAAAATAAAGAATTTCTAAAAATCTTTTTAGACATATCGTCTATAAATAATTTGTCTATTAATTCTTTTGGAAACGATTTTGGTACAAAAGTATTATCATCGTAATAGTATATTCGGGTATTTTCACTATTGCTATAATATTCAAAAATAGAATCACCCTTCAAAATTGTATTATAAATAGATTTATCAGATAATTGCTTGAATATGTAATTATTTTCATATGTATAATATTTTTGGTTTAATTCAATATAATGGGTAATAATTTTATTTATATGATTTAATTGAGTATTGTCGTTCAAGTCGATATTTTTAGTAAGTTCTTCAAGTAATTGATTTACTTGTTGTTCTATAGAATAATAATATGTATCCTCATTAGCGGATTCTATAACATATTCTTTAACATAATCATTATTTAATTTATCCATTTGTGTGTCTTTATCTTTATATGTTTGTAATTTTTTTATACTTAATATGGTGGATGGAATACCTTTGTAATTAAAATCAAATACTTCAATCGGTTTATCTGGTTCTTTAAAAAATTGTATATGTATTAGGTCGTTCTTTTTTTTTATAATTTTACCTTCGCGTTCTTTATCTTTATAGGTAAATAAAATATTATTATTTAAATTCAAGTTATTTAAATCACATACACCTCTCAATTTAGGTTTATATACAATTGTATAATTTTCCTTATCATCTATAATTCGTTTACTCGGTTCATAGCTAGGTATTAAAGTAATAGAACTATCATTTATAGTATGAATAAAAAATAAGTTACTATAATCATTGTTTTTTATTACTATAAAACCATATTCCATTATATATTATAATTATTTATTTTTATGAATCTAATTTAATATGCTGAAAATCAATTTGTATAACTTTGAATATATCCATTAATAGTTGTTTTAATTTATGGTCTGAATCAGTGTTTTGTTCTATATAAACAATTTGAACTAAACTATGTTTATCGTGTGGATGTTCTTTCTTGAAAGCAATAAATTTCAATAATCCTTGATAATGGTTATATATATATTTTTCGATTAGTTTACCATAAGTATAATCATCTTCTTCTAATTTTATAATATACATAATATCATTTTCAACGATTTTTTTTTTATAAATATGAATTGGTCCTTCTACCGGAATATTTGGAACATATGATTTAATTGTAATTTGAGTTAAATGCTCGGTGAATTCTTTAAACGTCTCTATAATATGTAGACAAGCCATTTCTACGATTACCTTATTATTATATACACCAATCGTTTCTAAAACAAATGTATATTGATTTGGTAGATATTGTCTTTGAGCATCTAATAGTTTAAAATCTATATGTTTTTCTTCAGGTATATTTTCTAATATTTTTTCATTTTTGTCTGTATCTTCTATATTAAAGAACAGACATTTGGAAACCATGTTCCAGCACGCATCTTCTTTTGCTGTACCAATAGATAACTTTATAGTTGCTGTAAATTCTTCAAAAGGTTCGCTTTCAGTAATTCTTGGATATAAATAACATATAGGAATAGGAGGATCTACAAATATACTCTTTGTATATTTTCCGTCTTTATAATTGACCACTTTTCCGTCTTTATTATAAATTTTAATATGTTTAGTGGTTAATGTAATTTTTTCAGTGGTATCGTTTTTTATGTGAACTTTTAATACAAAATCTTTTATTATTTTATTGAAAGTATTTTGATTTGAAATTAATATAGGAATACACGATAAACGATGTTTAAGATATTCATTATTATATTTAGTAGTATTTGTTTCTATCTGAATTAAATTTTGTTCATGTGGAAACCCACGAATTACGAGTGAAGGTATTTTAGTCAAAATAATTCTTCGTAGTCCATTCACGACAGACAAATCGACATTTTTTAAATCAAATTCAAGATGATTCTCCATTTCGGTTACGGTATCGATTACAATAGTGCTCATTACTATATATAATAAATATAATCTTAAATCAATTTTATGTAAAAAATGTAATATTTAAAAATAGATATTAATAAATGAGCAAACACGAATTATATTATAGTAAATATTGTAAATTTTCAGCTACAATATTAGAAGAGCTTAATAAATGTGGTCTACAAACAGAATTTAATTATATATGTATTGATAATAGAACTTTAAAGGATAATGTATTCTATATAAATTTGTTAGATGGAACTCAGAAACTATTACCGCCAATGATAAATCGTGTTCCAATATTACTATTAAAACCTAATTATGAAATATTAAGTGGTAATCAAATTTTAGATTATATTAAACCTCAAACAAATGATATAGAACAAGAAAAAACATTATTAGTAAATGAGCCTACCGAATTCTCATTAGGTAACATGATTACCGGGGTTGTAAGTGATTCATATAGTTTTTTAGATATGTCTCCTGATGAACTTTCAGCTAAGGGTGATGGCGGAACTAGACAATTATATAATTATTCTTCTTTAAATGATTCTGATGGAAGTATCCAAACTCCCAGTTTAGAGGATAAAAAACCTAAATTGGATTATTCACTAGAACAATTAGAACAAAAACGAAACGAAGAAATTCATTTAAAGTAATAATGATATAAATTATAAATGTCTAAAGAGTTATTTCAACAATTTAATAAATTATATTTTGATTTTTTATCTTTCTTGAAATTGCATTCGAATGGAGACAAACTATTCAATCGTTTTTATAAAAAGAATTACATAATCAAAAATACGAATATAAAATTATTTATTAAAGGTTGGTATGATAATATTACAATAAATTATTATCAATCCATTATTGAAGAAAATATATTATTTTTTTTAAAAAAAGACTATAATAGTGATATAGTTCAATTGGAGAATTCAAATGATATTATAAAGTATATAAAGTATTTTAAAGATAATTATGATAAATTTGAAAAGAAGATAACTGACGATTTTATAGGATATATTAAACAATTAACTAAATTGAGTTATATGTATTTTAATGCGAAAGATATATAAACAATTTATGTATCATAGTATAATGGACGGATTTTTGACTATTTATAAAGACTTAAAAAATGATTTAATAATTACATTTCCAGAATTGAAAAGTAAGTTGAATGATTTATCGGACAATATAGTCTACCAACATTGTTTAACAATGTATCCATCTCATTTTTTTGATATTTTATACGAAAAGGATTCTTTATTTGAAGATGAAGTATTTTTATTACCTGGTATAGATTTTTCATTATTAATGAAAGATGAAACTATTAGCCAAAAATCTCGTACGACTTTATGGAAATATTTACAGCTTATATTATTTTATACTATTGAAAAAACAAATACTTTAGAAGAAAAAGACAATGTTCATAAAAAAATGGAACAAACGATGGAAGATATGAAAGAAATGTTTCAACAAAGTGATATATCCAATACATTTCAAAACATGTTCAAAGATTTATCAAATGACTCGTTTTTTAATTCAGACGATGTGAAGAAAAATTTAGATACTATGATGAATGGAAAAATTGGGTCTATTGCTAAAGAAATTGCTCAAGAAACTGCGAATGAATTTGAAAGCGATAATCCGGAAGATTTTATGAAAAACTTAATGAAAGACCCAACTAAAATAATGAGTTTAGTAAAAAATATTGGTTCGAAATTAGAGGATAAATTAAAAACGAATGATTTAAAAGACGAAGATATGATGAAAGAGGCTTCAGATATTATGAGCCAAATGAATGATATACCTGGTTTAAAAGATATGATGAGTCAGATGGGTATGAATGGTAAAATGGATATGAAAGGAATGATGAATAAAATGGAACAAACAAAAAAACAAAATGATACAAAGGAACGAATGAGAAATAAAATGGAAAAAAATATGGAAGAAAAGGCTATGCAATCAGCAATGAAAAAATTAATGGAAGGAAATGTATTACAGCAAAATGATGACGGAAACTATGTATTTAAAAAAGAAGGTGAAACTCCTAAAAAGTCAAAACGAAAGAAAAATCGAGTCAAAAAAGAATAATAAATATATATAAGTATGTCTTTCTGGATAGATGACCCGACGATTTTATTGAACTCTAAATATATATTCAATATATTACCTAGTGACAATCAATCACTAACTAATAATTTAAACTCTTTATCTAGATTCATAATATTAATTACATTTTTTGGATATATTACATTAAAACATTATATGATATTAATATTAGGATTTATTATTTTAGGTATAATTGTTATTTACCATTCTTATAAAGAAGGTTATATAAACCATGGATATAAAGATTATAAACATAGTAAAATAAATGAGTATCTATCCACAATAAATCCTTTAGGCAATACATTAATGAGTGATTATAAATATAATCCAACAAAGAAAGATACTATAGAAAAATTACCACTAGTTGCGGATAAAACATATGGTAAAACTCCTTCTTACGAAAGTCAATATAATTCAACTGTAGAAGATAATATAAATATGAAAACCAAAGAGTTTATTTTTGAAAATAACAAAGATAATGATAAAATTAAACAGTTATTTACAGATGATGGAGACAACATGGCGTTTGAGCATCAAATGCGTCAATTTTATACAACTTCTAATACGACGGTACCAAATGACCAATCTAGCTTTTTGACATATTGTTATGGTATATTACCAAGCAATAAATCTGTTATTTCATATTAAAAAAATATTATACTATATAAATTATGTCTCAAACATTTGATTTTACATTTAATCAATTATCTCGCATAGGACAAGACGAAAGTACGTATACCCAGGAAAATATTATGAATAGTAGCATTTCTAATTATACTATATATAATCCATATTCAAACAAATGTTTGGGGGGGTTAGATTTTGCCGTGAAACAACCAAATGTATTTGTAAATAAATCTACTTATCAATTAGGACCACTTGGTTGTAATGTAAGCGATAATAGTATTTTAAAGAAAAGTGTATTAACCAACCCAAATATAAAACTAACTTTACACGAGCGTCCGTATAAAACAGTTCCTTTTTTAGGAAAAGGAAATGTTGACGTATATCAAGAAAATAAATTAAGATTAGGAGATACATTCAAGGAAAAAAAAAGTGTATCCCAATTTAATGAGCAATGTTTTAATGATATAGATAACTATCCTTTGAATAGTGAATTAAAAGAAAAAATACATAAGTCTAAAATAGAAACCGATGTAGATCCATTATGGATGCGTGGGGGTACAGATACTCGTATATTATATCAAAATGTGGATTACTGTAAAAAATAATAATTTTATATATTAATGTCTTCTACCCGTAATAAAAATCAATTAGCTGACTATAATGTAAAAAAACGCGAAAGTCTAATGTTTAACAACTATATGAATAATACAAATTATGCTTTAAACGAAAAAACAACTATAATGGAATTAGGATCTATTCCTAAGTTTAGTGGAGAACAATTATCAAATAATTATGTTGATATTGAAAGTATGTTAAGAGGAATACGTTCTACCAATTTAGAAGGACCTTCATTTAAAGTTAATCCTAAACCAATTCATTTAGAAAATAAAGCATGGTTTGAAAAACCTAAAATTGCTATGCCGGATAATTTTTCACATTCTTTTATAGAAAGACCAAACTATTTGAATTAGATTTTTTTATATTTAAATTAGAATATTATATTTAAATATAATAATGGCATTTACAAGATTCTCTAGTGATATAGCATTACAACAAAAGAAATTAGAAGAATCAACCTTCACAGGTATTTATCACTTGAATACACCTGGAAATGGGATAGATAACCCATATATAGATGATATTCATATTCGTTTACAAAAATGGGGGGCAAATTTACATACAAATTCAACCAATATTGAAAGTCAATTCAGAACCATGAATATACCTCTAGGAAGAGATACTATTTCTTATAAAAAAGACGAACCGACCCATAGCAAGATTTATTATAAAGATAAAAGTTTTTTAGTAGACGAAACTCGTTCCAGCATGCCTGCTTGGAAAATTCGCGAGAAGAAACAATTTCGTTATGATTATTTACCTAGGAATCCACAAGAAAATTTATTTATTCCTTTTAATAATAATTTAAATACCACTATGTTAGAAAAAGATTATTATACAAAAAATAAAAAATAAAGTATATTATAATGACAGAAGTAGTTATCGCAACTGTACTATTAGGTAGTGCTTATTTATTATCGAACCAGCAAGGTAAAGAAAATTTTGAAGAACAAATTGTAAAACCGACTATAACAAATACATTACAAAATAGGATTGAACCTACAAATTTACAACCTAAAACCGAGAAGCTAAATACAAGTGTAGATAAATTTTTTAATAAAGAAGTATTAGACGGTAATTTTACTCACAACAATATGACACCTTTTTATAAAAAAAATTCATATGGAAATAATAATTATGTAAATGATAATCGTTTAGACACTTATACTGGTTCAGGTAGTAATAATATAGTAAAACAAGAAACTGCTACATTATTTAAACCTCAAGATAATTTACAAAATGTATATGGGAATCAAAACAAAAATGATTTCTTACAATCGCGTGTCAACGAATCGAGTCGCCATGCTAATTCAAAGCCATGGGAAGAAATCCGAGAAGGTCCTGGCGATTTAGGTTTCAATTCGTCTATGCAATATCGCGATAAAACTCAACCGAAAACAGTAGATCAACTTAGAGTAGCGAACAATCCTAAATCAGAATATAATTTAAATTATAAAGCACCCGCTTATAAACCAAATCAATCCGCCCAATTAGGTAAAATGATTAAAAAAACACCAGATACTTATTATGTAAATGAAGGAAGTGGTGGTATGGGACCAGCTCGCGGAATTGAACAATCTACCCAAAAACCTTTACAAATGTTGACAAATGAGAATAGAGATGATACAAGTGTTCTATATTATGGGGTTCGTGGAACTAATTCAAATACATCTTATACTAAGGGTACCAGCGAAGAAAGTAAAAAAATACAATTACCAGCCAATCCATTTACAAATTTATCATCACAAGGCGTATTCCAATCAACAGATCATGGAAAAGATAGTTTCAAATTATTAGAAAATAATCGTTCTACAAAACAAGACTATTTTGGTAATATAAAAGGACAGATTATGTCAAATTTAGTTTCTCCAATAGCGAATCAACTAAAATATACTAAAAAATCGAATTTAATAGAACATCCAAATCCGGTTGGATTTATGGGTACAAATCAAACAAAACCAATTGTATATAATCCTTACGAACAAGCACCTACAACTAATCGTGAAATGATGAGCGAAAGTAAATCTCATTTAAACTTTCAAGGACAATCTAGTAATATATATATAAATTCAAATCCGTATATGACAAATACTCAGAGACAAAGTACTTCTCATTCTGTAATGGGTGGAGCATCTGGTGTTTCTCAATATAAATCATATGATGCCGAATATAATCAGCGTAATATTGAAAAACCATCTGAAAATAGAATGGCTACTGGTAATATGAGTTTATATAATGGAAATATAAATGCTTCTATCAATGGACATGAACAATGTAATATACGAACCAATGCGTTATATGCCCCTTCTAATGATACTATATTAGGACAATTTACAAAACAAAACCAGAAATACGAATTACCTAGTATCGATAATAGTATATTGAAAGCGTTTAAAGAAAATCCATATACCCATTCACTTTCTAGTGTAGCTTAAGAACTGGATCTATATATTTATATAATTCGCGTAATTTAGTATAATCGCATTTTGTAGGTGGTCCGTCGTATACAACATCACGATTCTTTATAATGACGATATGATTATTTTCTTTTTTAATGTGATATAGTTTTTTAATTCTATTGTTTTCATAATGGGTTTTTATTAAAAAAGGTTCTTTTTTTAGCGAATGATATGTTTTTCCAATAGTTTCATCTGGATTTAAAATTTCATTGAATATATATTCAAATTTATTTTCAGGGTATTCTGTAAAATAACATACACACGAATACGTATTTGGTAATACTTCGTCATATTGAGACTTTTTTAATGAATAACATAATATACTTAATCTATCATGATGTATATCGTAGGTTTCAATTTGTTTTTCACGATTGTCTCGTATATCTATGTGAATAGGTTCTAAAAAATAAAATGCTGGGTCTACTATATAATATTCATACTCAGACTTAGAAATAAATAATACAATATGACATATATTAGGTTGACCACTTATTCTAAAATGGTCTGGAACCGAAGCAATAATTTGATGACTATTTATACCATAATTATTTTTTAAGTATTGTTTTATAAAATAAGTGAGAGCTATACAATTACCTGAATTATATTTGGTAATTGTATCTTTAGATAATAATGTATTATATTGTATATACGGATAAGTCGAAAAACACATGTTATTATAACAATGAATTAAAGCCTCTTTTAATATGGAATAGGTTATATCTTGATTTTCAATATATATATTATTCAATATCATATAAAATAATATAATAATATAATTATTACATTATGAATGGATATATTCAATAAATTTAAACATAATATTCCGCATATTTTATTTTATGGGAATGTAAAAGAGGACATAGTAAAACAAATAGAAAACTTATACCCAGATAATTCTTATAAATATATTATGAAATTATATTGTGGAACTTCTAAAGGAATAAAAAATATAAGAGACGATATAAAATTATTCTCTAAACAACAATTGTCTCCCAATATTTTATTCAAAAGTATAATATTATATGATGCTGAATATTTAACAGTAGACGCCCAATATTCTTTAAGAAGAAGTATTGAAATTTATAGTCATTCTACTCGTTTTTTTATATTAACCAATCAAAAGGATAAATTATTACAACCAATTCGTTCTCGTTTTATACAGATATATATAAATAGTAACGTTAAAGTTAAACCATATATTCCACAAGTTATCATAAAAAGAATTATTACTAAAGATGCGTCAATTGATACTATTGTAGAAGAATTATATTCAAATGGCATTTATGGAGATCAAATTGTTTTTTGGTTAAAAAATAAAATAAAAAATTATGATGAATTGATTTTTAATTTTAATTATATGAGAACTCAGTTAAAAAATGAAAGACTTTGTTTATTTTATTTAGTATGTATATTTCGTAATAATAAAGAAATATAAATATTGTTCTTTTTTATGGACGACTTTACTTCTAATATATTAAATGACTCTAAAAACGAGTGGTCTATTCTATTAATTAATTTAATAACCTCACATATTATCGATGGATTTCGTTCAATCTTTAACGAATCTATACAATTATGTCAAAATAATGATGAACCTGATAAGTATTTAATGACCTATCAAAATTTACTGTCTCGTATTCCAAATTGGAATCAGTCTATAATAGATTCGGAAAAAGAGCGTATAGTGTTTAAATCTGGTTGTTCTTATTTAGAAGATTTAGTGACGTGTGTTCATATTATTCAATTAAAATTATTAAGCTGTGTAAGAGTTGGAAGTGATAACAAAAAAATTAATATAGATATTCCAGACTTTACATTTTTTTTACACAAAATATATATAAATATTGCTCGTAAATTATATTCGAATATTTATTTATTTGAATTGGATATCCCACCATTAGAACAACAGCGTAGAAATCGTGAATTTGAATTACTAGTTCAAACAAGTATTATGAATACCATAAGAGATAATCTACCAGTAGAACAATTATTACGTCAATATATTGATGAAACTCAAGAAGTAGACGTGTCCAAGGTTGAAACAATTATTGAAAATAAACCTTTAGTTGAACCTAAAATAGAGCCTAAAATAGAGCCTAAAATAGATTTTAATATAATAGGTGAAGAAGTTATAGAATTACCTAATAGTAATATTTTACCGAAAGATATTATAGAATTACCTAATAGTAATATTTTACCGAAAGATATTATAGAATTACCTAATAGTGACTTTTTACATGAAGATAAAAAAAATACTATACGATTTCATCCTGATGTAGAAGATAATGAATTAAAAAAAGACGAATCTAATGGATTAAAAATAGGCGAAGAAATCAATCTTGACTTAAATACCGAAAACTTAGATATCTTAGATTTAGATATTGAAGAAATACTATAATTTCGTAAAAGAATAATAATTAAAACATATTATTCTTTTAATGGTACCATATGAATATATTTACATATCTCTAATTGTCTCTGTTATATTTTTTATATTTAAACAATTTTTATATAGAACAAAACCTATAAAAGATCAAAATAAATTATTCTTTCAAGAATCTTTCTATTTATTCTTTATTATTTTAGGAGTATTTATTGTAAAAGATTATTATATAAAAGTTCAAGAACAAAAAACATTCATATTTACAGGTGAACCTTCATTTTAATTAGCTCGTCTATATCTACAAATGTTTCTAACATTTCTTGTTTATAATGATTGAATGCTTTATGGTCAAATTGTTTCTCGGGAATATGATTATTTACATTTTTAGAAATCATTTTATATAATTTAAAATCTGGATATCGTTCATCTCCATTCTTTTTATACAATACATTATTACTGTTATCATCGTATACCCAACTAATAATCATATCATATATAGGAATATTTCGAAATGTCTCAATATCCTTTAAATCGTCTATTATAAAATCAAACATCGAACATGCTAGACGACACAAATCAAAACTATAATTCGGTTCTATTTTTGGTTTATTCTTATTATAAAATGGTTCACAATTATATTGTCCGTGAGCTGTTCCATTTGACGAAAAACTATCACTACATAAACGATTATCTGCGTAAGTATAAATCGCTCTTCCAAAATCAATTAATTTATATAATTTACCGTAAGTTGGAACTTTATAAAAATGTCCCTTAATTTTATAATATAAGAATTCTTCCGTTGTATCTACATACATAATGTTATTGGTATGTAAATCATTATGAGTGAAATGAAATACATTTTGATATACATACAACATAAGAACTATTTGAAATACGGAACTGGTTAATTGTTCTATATTAATATCACCCGATTCAAATAGACTATCTAATGTATCTACACATTTTTCTAGAATTATATTTTGACTTGGAATTTTATTAATTATTAATACAAGTTCATCCATAATACTTTCATCTGATTGGGTGTCGGTTGAATAATTGTCTTCACTGTCTTCACTGCCTTCAGTTGAACTGTCCGATTCTTCGCTTGAACTATCTGTTTCATCTCTTACTTCTTTTTCATGTATTAAATCCATAGAAATATCAATGGATTGTAGTTTATGATCTATTACATCTACATCTTCTAATACATCATATTCAATATCTATATTTTCTTCACTTAATTCAATTGGAGGTTTCTTTAAATTTGAAAATAAAGAATGAATTTTATCATCTTTAAACTTAAATAACTTATTTAAGTTATCATTAAAATAATTTGAATCACATAAATATTCAAAATCGTCCACAATATTAATCTCGCAATTTTCTTTTAAACTAATATAACTATCATATACATTTATTCCATGTTTGAATCCATTCACATTTAATTGGCTAGATAAAATATAAAAAAAGTTGTCTACATAAGCATAATTATGAATAGAATGAATGTACTCATCATATACATTATTACAATTATTTTCTTTAGTTGGTAATAAACATATATTGTATTTTTTATACTTACCAATCAAATATTTAATATAATCTACTAAAGGTATTGTTTTCATAAAACAATTATTATCTTTCCCGTCTATTGAAACAATATAATTATTGTAATCTATTTGTTCTTTATATTCTTGTATACAGCTTTTATAGTCTATATTATAATGTTCAAATATGGGATTGAAATAAGTTTTTTCCATTTATCTTTATATATAATTTTGTTATATATTTTAAACTAATTGCGTCTTAACACTAATAATCCTTTATATTATAATAGTATATGACACTTAATTTAAGGAAGTTTGATATGAAACGTATTACATTTTTAAAAAATGAAAGTAAAGGACCGGTTATTGTATTAATTGGTAGAAGAGATACTGGTAAAAGTTTTTTAGTTAGGGATTTATTATTTCATCATGTTGACATACCAATTGGTACAGTTATTTCTGGAACCGAAGCAGGTAATGGGTTTTATTCGGCACATGTTCCTAAATTATTCATTCACGATGAATATAATACCGGAATCATTGAAAATATTTTAAAACGACAAAAAGCAGTCATTAAACAAGTCAATAAACAAATTGAAACCTATAAAAAAAGTGCGATTGATGCGCGAGCATTTGTTATTCTAGATGATTGTTTATACGATAATGGATGGGCTAGAGACAAAATGATGCGTTTATTATTTATGAACGGTCGTCACTGGAAAATAATGCTTATTATTACTATGCAATATCCATTAGGTATACCTCCCACACTTAGAACAAATATTGATTATGTATTTATATTACGTGAACCTTATATAGCAAATCGTAAGCGTATTTATGAAAATTATGCTGGTATGTTTCCGACGTTTGAATCATTTTGTCAAGTTATGGATCAATGTACCGAAAATTATGAATGTTTAGTTATAGACAATAATGTTAAATCAAACCAGTTACAAGAGCAAATATTTTGGTACAGAGCAGAAAATCATAAAGATTTTAAATTAGGTTCTAAAGAGTTTTGGGAAATGTCTAAAAACTTGGGGTCAGATGATGAAGAAGAACAATATAACCCAGGTGAGTATAAATCAAAAAAAGGACCTAAAATTAATGTAAAAAAAACAAAATGGTAAAAAATATATAATAATATGTATAATGAAACAAGAAATCAATATATTTGATTATTTGATTGATTTTGTATCTCAAAATAAATTATATTATATATTTTATTTATTATTGATACCTATAACATCTATTATACAGAATTATATTATACCTGAATTATTAGGTGAGTTTTATACAAAAATTAGTGCGAAATATAATTATTTATTATATTATATTGCCATTAGTATTGTATTATTTAATTATTTACATATTTTTATAAATTGGTTGGCCTGGCGAACTACTCCCGAATTTTACCAATATGTAGTTATACGTTTATACGATTATATTTATTCAAATTCTTATTGTAATTATGAAAATTTAGATATTACGGAAATTATTGTAAAAATATCTAAAATGCCGTGGATATTTCACGCTGCTCTGAAAACATTCAAAGAAGAATTTTGTAATGTTTTTTTTGGAGCAATTGTGGGCATTTTTTATTTTTATTATAAATTAGGAATTAAATACTTAATTGTATTTTTAATATTTTTTATTTCAATGATTGTATTACAAATAATAAATATAAAACATATCAGTGAAATCAATCAATTAAAAGAAAAAATAGGAGATAAAAGTTTTCAAAAGTTAAGCGAGTCTTTAACTAATATAGGTGTAGTTCAATCATTTCAAAATATAGAATATGAAAAAAAAATAATTTATAGTATATTAAATAATTACAATAATATATATTATTCATCTTTAAATAATTCTATAGTTTATGATATCATTACAAAAACGTTAAATTGTTTAATGGGTATAATATTAGGATATATGGTATGGACTGATTATTTAAAAGGAAAACTAAATAAACAATATTTATTTCAATGTTCACAAGTTATATTATTATTGATTAAAATGTGTGATTATATAGGAATTGTTTCTCGTTCTATCTCAGATAATTTAGGCCAAATATATGATATGAATTTATTTTTTAACAAAGAAATACCATTTGATAAAACTTGTAGAATAGGTAAATCTATGTTTAATAATGGAGATATTGTATTTAAAAATATATATCATAAATATGATAAAAGATATGCCATAGAAGGCGTTTCTTTAACCATTCGTAGAGGTGAAAAAATTGCTTTAATAGGTGAAAGTGGCTCTGGAAAAAGTACTATGATTAAATTATTAATGAAACATAAATTTTTACTTATGGGTTCAATTACAATTGGAGGTATAAACGTAAATCAAATATCGTCCAAAGAATTATCTAATCATATTATGTATATACCACAAAACCCTAAGTTGTTTAATCGTCCGTTATATGATAACATAATATATGGATTAAAAAAGCCACCAACAAAAGAAAAAATACTTGAAGCATTAGAATCTATGAATATGAATTCTATTTCAAAAGTATTTTCTGAAAAAATGAATATGAATGTAGGTATAGACGGAACTCTATTATCTGGCGGACAGCGGCAAATTGTATGGTTGTTACGTTCTCTATATAGAATGAAACCAATTATTATATTAGATGAACCAACCGCAGCACTTGATGTTGAAAATAAAAAAATGGTGATTGATACTATCAAAAAAATAGGAATTGGAAAAACAATTATAGTAATATCTCACGATGATATTGACAGTGAATTCCGAAAGGTAATTTTTAATAATGGTCGTATCGTAGAAGAAGGCGGTATTTTTTCTACAATCGTATAATATTATCAGCATAAGGTAAAATTTCCGGATCGTGACTAATAATAATAACCGTCTTTCCCTTTGTCTCATTTACAATAAATTTAACGATTTTGACACGAGTCTCTTTATCTAAACTTGTTAATGGTTCGTCAAATATAAGTATTGGTTTATTTGGTTTTAATATTCCACGAACAACCATAATTATTTTTTGCATACCTAAGGACAAATTAGAACCATTTACACCACATGTTGAATCGAGCCCATGTTCTAATGTTTTATAATAATCTAACAAATCATATTTATTTAATAATTCAAGTATAACGTTTTTTGAAATATCATTACCATATTGTAAATTGTATAATACAGTTTCATCAAATAATATAGTTCGTTGATTCACATAATATATGTTATTACGAATATCCGTTTGACATATATCTTTACTATTGGTCTCATCTAAATATATATCACCTTTAGTTGGATTATACATCTTTATAATTAATTTCATAATTGTTGTTTTTCCTGAGCCAGATTTACCCATCAAAACATTTATTTCTTTTGGTTTAAAATGAATATTTAAATTACGCAATATATAGCCAGATTTTTCATCATAACGATAACTTACATTATTTAGTTTTATACTATAAAATTTTATTATACTATTACAATCTTTATTTATAATAATATTATCAAGAATACTATTTATTTTTATTATTTTTGAATAAGCATAATACTGAAAAATAGTTTCGTTTATAAATGTAGTTTGAAAACTTTTATACAATAATAATACTATTATTATATGAGATAAATCTTTTTGTTTTAATATTATAAGTAGTATTATAAAAAAAGACACATAAATTATCATATTCATAATAAAAATTATTTTATTTTGTAATGAATATGAATCATTTATATCAGATAATAAATTATCTTCCTT
>Ga0115004_10001368_pt1 | contig 19913 bp, 12 predicted proteins | sample ArcticOcean_MG_C_10_FD_88737 | JGI IMG/M metagenome (GOLD analysis project Ga0115004, IMG submission 88737) | Marine microbial communities from western Arctic Ocean - ArcticOcean_MG_CB11_90 | ecosystem: Environmental > Aquatic > Marine > Oceanic | place: Arctic Ocean: Canada Basin | collected... | reverse complement strand
ATACAAAGTGAATTTGGAAAAAGAGAATTCTAGTATTGCTTAATTTAAGACTTATGCGATCCATCGCAAAAGGGAAGATCCCCGGATTTTGCGCACCCACAGAGGGTAATTCTTGGGCCGTTTTTTATTGGATTTCCTTCTTCATCCGTAAGATTTACTTTTCCTAGAACCACAATCTGTCCCATTGGTTTTCTAAAAATTCTAGGGACTTCTTTATCCGTTCCATCTGACTCCATATCTTTTATTTTTTATATTAATCCATAATAAAATCCATTCGGCGGTTGACCAAATCATTTGGCTTATCGTACCACTCCGGTGGAAATAGTTTTTTTGTTATTCCCAGTTTAAAAGAAGGATTAATTGCCTTAACAAGCGTCAAGCTGTTAAGCATCAGGTTGGCTTCAGTTTCCGAATTCGCATTCTTAAGAAGCTCAATAAACACTGAGTTTTCAAAGGGGAGTTGATTTAGTAGAAGGTATTCTATTGCTCTCATGCGCACAAGGTTTTCCTTGTCGTCAAGCATCAATAATCTGATTTCAGACTCGAAAATTTTTGCCTGCTCTCCAAAAGAAGAACAAACAATAAGTGCCCAATATCGGATCCAAGGATCTTGATGTTTGAGTGCAGTCTTAATTTTATTTTTAGCGCCTTGAAAATCAAGAAGGTTTAAATCTGCAATATCAATCAGGTCTTGCAATTCTTTTTTATTGGCTTGACCAAATTCAACTGGATTTTGAAAAGCGTGTTCCAGCAAATAAGATTCAGGGTAAAAGCTCAAATCTGGAAGTGATGTGATCTTATCATAAAGTTGTTTTCGAATTTCTAAAAGTTCTTTTTGATGTGCTGGAGAATTGGCAAGATTCTTCGTTTCATGAGGGTCATTCTCAATATCGAACAGGGACTCCGGTGCTTTTTTAGAATAAAATTGCTGTTGAATTGGGTTTAATTTCCCTTCTAAATAAAGTTGATACCACTCTTTATAGGCAAGCATTTTATAACGATAAAAGTTAAACAAACCGTCAATATTAAAAGGTTGATAATTTCGGATGTATTTATATTTTCCAACTCTTAATGACCGAACCAGATCATACTTTTCATCGAATCGATCTGCATGTCCAAAAGTCGTGTTTTGTTTTTCAAGATGCTCCTTCGTTAAATTCTCTCCCAAAAAAGGTTTCCCATCGATATCGGCAGGAAGGCTAATTCCGGAAAGATTCAAAACAGTAGGCGCAAAATCAACAAATTCAACAAATGCTTGCGTCTTGGATCCTTTTTTAAATGGATTGAGGTATTCTAAACCTTCTGGCACATAGACCACCAAAGGAACGTTTAAACCGCTCTCATAGACGTAACCTTTGCTCCTTGGCAACACGCCACCGTGATCACCATAATAAAAAATAATGGTGTTTTCTAGCAAGCCTTCTATTTCGAGATTCTCTATGAAACTCCCTATTTCTTTATCCATTTTTTCATGAAGCGTTAAATAATGCTTCTGGGTATAACGAAATGTTTTGGTGTCTGGATGATATGGAAAAGGCTTGATGTTTTCCAATTCTTTATTTGATGTATTGTCAATTAGTTTTTGAGGGAAATGTAACCTACCCTCATGTGTTGTATGAAAGTTTTGAACATGAAAAAAAGGTTGGTTTTCTTTTCTATTTTTATAAGTCGCTTGCTTTGAAGATTCGTCCCATACGCCCTCCGGAAGAATAAAATTATAATCTTGCTTGGCGTTATTGGTTGTATAATAGCCCGCTTCTCTTAGGTAAAAAGGAAAGGGCATTACCCTCGCTGGAAGCGGAACTGTTTTCGTTTTACGGTGGAATTGCGTGCCTATTCTTGGGGCATAACATCCCGTAATAAGTGTACTTCGAGCAACAGAACAAACAGGTGCATTTGAAAACGCGTGGTCAAAAACCACACCATTTTTTGCCAATTTTTCTATGCTGGGCATGGAAGCGCCTTGCGGATTATAAAGATTTAAATAATGAATTGAATTGTCTTCGGAAACCAACCAAACGATATTAGGTTTCTCCATGTTTTTTTGCATGCACCCTAACTGCATAATGGCAGTAAACGCAAAAAAAATAAAGTTTTTTTTCATTAAATTAAAGTTGTGAAAATGGTAGTGCGACTAAAAACTCCCTACTAATAGAGGTACAACATGAGTTTTTATAGTCCTCCTCATTTTTCATCCGTATCCAATCCGGATGGACCCTAAAGTCGTCCCAGTTGTTGTTTCTTTCTTCAAGGCTTTCAAATGACAACAGATAAGTGAGGCACGGCATTCGGTCTCCCGCAATTTTTTCTCCAAAAAAAACAGATCCAAGTTCAACATCATCAAAGATTTTTATTTCGCCTTCGTTAAACATATTGACTTTTCTTCTGGCGGCATCTTGTGAAAAACTTTCATAAGTTCTTAATTCAAAAAAATCTTTGCCAGCAGCGGGTTTTGAAATTTTGGGAAATCCATCAAATGCTTTGTATAGTGAAGTGTTATACCTGTTAAACATTGGTTTTCCATATAAATTATATGTTTTAGAAGCAGAAATCAGTTCTGAATCAGATGCTATTGCCGCAATCACAGCTTGATATTTATCAAAACTTTTATAGGGAATTAATATATAAAATTTGCTGGGACGGCTTTCGGATACTTCTTTAAAAACACCAATATTTTTTACCCCCAATTTATTTAATGCCGGGATAAATGCTTTTTCGAAATATTGATTGAAACTATTTACAGAAGATGATTGAAATAACTCGTAAGTTCTTAATTCATAAAACTCTTTTTGGGCAAAAAGGTTAAAGCAAAAAAGAAAAGCTGTTATAAGGAAAGTTTTTTTCATGTCTTAATTGTTATAATAAGTTAAATATCTAGATTTTTAGAGTGGTAAATTAAATATTTTAGATTGTAAAATATTCTGAAATCAATAAAAAAGATCAAATTAAGTCATCGATTTCAGCTGCTAGTTTATGATCCAAATCTGTGATTTCATTTTTATCATGGGTCCAAAGTTCTAAATTTACCTTGTTGTACTCATTAATGATTTTTGGATGATGATTCAATTTTTCGGAAATTTTCCCCACTGAATTTATAAAGCTCAAAGATTCTTTAAAATCTTTAAATACAAATAATTTAATAAGTCTTCCGGATTGGGTTTGCCATGTTTCTGCCATCAGTTAATTTTTTAATATATTTTTATTTAATAAAGTTTATTCGAAATAAAAAGTTCCTGATTCCAATTCAACCTGAATGTAATCTTGACCTGAATCCAAAATTTTTACCGTAGCATCAAATTTTATTGACTCCATATTTGAACCTTTTAATGTTAAAATTGCACCATTCGAAATTACAGCGCCAATTGATTGATTCGAATAAATAGTGACAGGTCTGTCAGATTCAAATCCATAGTTGCCTGTTAAAAAGCTTTTTCCTGATTTAATAAAGTAAGATGTTATTTTATTATTTGTCTCTCTTAGCCAACAAAATTTTGCTTCAAAAGAGAATAAACCAACTTTAACTAAAATATCATTAGCATTTAAAACAAAATCTTTAATCCCATTTTGTGTGACCGTCACCCCCTCATAATTTTCATTTTTCAGCTTTTCAAAAACAGGTTTTTGAATATTTGTATCGTGGGGAAATACGATCGTTGTAATCGATTTTTCTCCATTCGTATCCGTATTATAAATAGCCTCCAAACGATTGTGCTCAGGATAGTCTGGGTAGCGATCTTGGACGGCAGATTGAGATTTATCAATATTTATTTCTCCCGGGATTGTTGCATAACAGACAGTAACCGCAGTTCCTTCAACAGTAGGGTAGTGATCAATAGGAAGAGTATATTCAAATAAATCTCGAGTTATTTCCACACCATTCTGACTGGCGGGATGAAGGTAATTTTGAATTTTATCTCCTTCATTACCTACCAACTCATCGTTAATAATAAAGTAACCCCCGGCTTCCTGTTCAGAATGAATTAAAAATAAATTCCGATTGTGTTGAACATTATTAATTGCATTTCCATCTAAGCCTTTTGCGAAATCAAAATTAGGCATCAATATTCCTTCCTGAGTTCCACCTCCAGTAAAAGCATTGTGATTTTTATTATTGACGGTTAAAGTATTGTTTAACTCAGCTGTTCTGGTTGGTGCTCCAAGCCTTCCACCATTTACTAAAAGTCGATTTCCAAGTCCTGACAAGGCTAATCCATTCACTTCATTGTGGGTGTGCCACTCATTCTGTGACATTATGTTATAGAGTACTCCGTGAAGTCCCCTTGGGTTATCTTCTTTTTCTCTTAAAAAAGCTCCTCCATTTTCAAAAATCTTACTTGACGGAGTAATTGCTGCTGGCAAACTTTGTTTGGGAAGAATATAGGTTAAAATATGACCAATACCTGGAGTTCCCTCGTGAAACCATGCTGCATATCCCCCCGCCTCCATACTAAAATTTACGACTCTTCTGTGGAGCATGTCGTTGTTAATGTTTTGAGTAGGCAACATGTCTCCAAAAATTGCCATCTCCTTTGATGGGTTTACACTTGATCCAAAAAGCCAAGTCATAAATTTTTGAATACGCTCGTTATTATAATATCTATTATCATTTCTTGTAAATTCCAAAACATCCATATATCCCGATTTTGAAACACGGCTATCTCCTCCTCCCACCCGTTCCCATGCATAATGATTGGTTACAGGGCTTACACCATCTGGAGTGATTTGATTCATGATTGCTTCATAATATTTATCATCAGGGCCCGAACGGATTCCCTTGTATAAATCCCAAGTCCCGTGAGTGCCATAACGAATGGTTTTCCAAGATCCTTCTCTATTGACTTTTGATATTTGATTTTCTATAACCTGCTCACACTCTATAATATCTTCGATTGATAGTGATTCATATACAATATCAAGAGCGAGAATTGCAGAAAAAAATGAACCCATCGGTGCAACTACTTTTCCCCAGCTACTACTTTCTTCAATTTCAACTAAGGCATACCTATTTAATATGGCATCTCTGACCTTTATTGCATAAGAGTTGCTTTTATCTTGATCAAGAATATAAGCCAGTGCCACGGCACCAACGTATTTTTGTAATGAAGATGTGTTTAATGATGTACTGTTTGCATTTGCTCTGAAATAGCATCTGTTTTCAATGATTTCCAGGGTTCTATATTAGCTTTCTCTCTAAGTGAGGGATACATGTCCTTGGTTACGATCAAAAATGGATGATCTAACGTGTCATTTTTGGTTAACGAATTAGAGTTTTCTTGATTATCTTTTACCTGAATCTCAAGAGCAATATCCTTCTTGGAGGGTTCGCTTGAGCACGATGATAAACAAACGAATATGATTAAAAATAAACTTATTGATTTTGTTTTCATAAAGAATATGTAAATTTTTAATGAAAATATAAAAAAATTAATAAACATAATTGATTTGTCGTTGTCCTTATTTAGATTTAATAAAAATAATTTGGCTTTTAATTAAACTTTATTTTTATTTGTACTAATTATAAATAACAAATTATGAAATTGAATAAATTATTACTATTGCCACTCGCTATTACAATAATGGTAGGGTGTGAGAAAGAGGTCATCAAAGAAGTTGAGGTCATCAAAGAAGTCGAAAAAGAGGTCATCAAAGAAGTCGAAGTCGAGAAAATTATAACCAATACTGTTACCAAGACTGTTAATATTAATTTTCCTCCTCCAGAATTTGAATTTACTAGAAATGGATTGTCAACTGTATTTTATACTGGTCAAACCACTCGCCTAAAACAAGCTGATGCTCTTAAAAGCGCTATGAATGACAATCCTTCAACTGAAGAAGGAATATTGAGTATGTTCGATGATGGATCAGGATTTTCTGATACTTCACTTAATGGCACAAAGATGGTTGGGAACAAAACTGCTGCTAAATCGGCAAATAAGGCTGTTAATAAAGCGAAATTTGATGGCTGGATAAAAGAGTTTGTTGACAATGTTATTCCCTCAGTAGTATCTTCCACAGATGCCGCTGCTGGTCAGGCTGGTCTTGTTTCAGATGCAGGAGGAAGGCAAAATGTAAAGGTTAATGCTAAGGGGCACGAAATGAATCAAATATTTAGTAAATCTTTGATAGGCGCATTTAATCTTGATCAGATTATAAATGAAGGAGGATACTTGTCTAAAACGAAATTAGATCCTGTAAATGAAGATAACACCAATGGTGTATTCGGATATACGGGTACTGACGGTACTCCCGCTGCACATAACGTAACTAAAATGGAGCATTACTGGGATGAAGGCTTTGGATATTTGTACGGACAAGATAATCAATACGCGCCTGAACTAGGAAAAGGATCCTTACTAAATTATTACTTGAAAAAAGTTAACGAAAAAGAAGATATTGGCATTGCAAAAAAAATCCATGATGCTTTTATTTTGGGTAGAGCTGCTATCGTTTCTAAAAATTATACGTTAAGAGATAAGCAAGCTAAAATAATTAAGATAGAACTTTCAAAAGTAGTTGGGTATAAAGCAATGTCATATTTAACCTCTGCAGGTGATTATATTACATCAGATAAAAATGCTGCTGCTTTTCATGCACTTTCAGAAGGTTATGGTTTTATTTTTAGCCTTCAATTTACTCAAGATTCTGATGGTAAGCCCTACATGAGTTATGAAGAGGTCAATAAGTTATTAGAAAGATTAGATAAAGACAATGGTTTTTGGAGTAGAACTCAAGCAGAGTTAGATGCTATGGCTGCCGAAATAAAAACCGCTACAGGTTTATAAAAAATGTTTTTTAGTTTTTTTTGAATGTTGTTCACTTGACTGTGAATTAATTTAGTTTATTTTTGCACTCCAAAACAATCGGGATAAATTTTATCCCGGTTGTTTTCATTAAATTATAATATGTTTAGAAAGTTTATATCATTACTTCTTCTTGTTTTCTTTGTTACATGCTCTAAAGATTCTGATAACCTCGTAGAAGACGATTTAGTTGAGAATTCATTAACTGATTCTTCATCTGAAAATGGTGATGAAACTGATTCTTCATCTGAAACTGGTAATGAAACTGATTCTTCATCTGAAGCTGGTAATAAAACTAATTTTAATAGAGAATCAATGCTTACTTTTTGGGCTGACTCATTAATTATTCCATCTCAGATAAAATTTGAAAAAGAAATGCAAATTCTAGATGAATCAATTATAGAGTTTGCTAAAACTACAAACAAAGAGTCTCTAAATTCAGTTCGTTTAAATTGGCTAAAGGCATACAAAGCTTGGCAACACATTGAAATGTTTAACATTGGAAAAGCTGAGGAAATATATTATCCATTTAGAATGAATATTTATCCTGTCAATATTGCCAGGGTTGAGAATAACGTTTCGAAACGTATTGAAAACATAGAAAATCCCAATGATCACAGTTGCCAGGGATTTCCTGCTCTAGATTACCTACTTTTTGGATTGAATTCTGACCAGGAAGAGCTATTAAAAAAATATACTACTGTAGATCCCTCAAATGACAATAATAATTACATGAATTACCTGCTAATTGTTTCTAATAAAATGTTAGAGCTTACTAATACCGTAGTAATTGATTGGCAAACTTACAGAAATACTTTTATTGCGTCCACAGAAAACACCATGACTTCTAGTATTAATAAATTTACTAATGACTTTATTTATTATTATGAAAAAGGTTTTAGAGCAAATAAAATTGGTATTCCTGCAGGAGTCTTTTCTGGAGGTGTCCTGCCAGATCGTGCAGAGGCATACTACAAAAAGAATATTTCCAAAGAGTTATCACTAGAGGCACTTAAGGCCATTACAAACTTTTTTATTGGAAAACCTTTTGGTGACAATAATTCTGAAACTGGAATTAGTTTCAAGCACTACATTGAATTTTTTGAAACTAAAAAAGATGGAATATCTTTAGCAGAATTGATATTAAAGCAATTTGACTTATCTAAAGAAAGTATAAACAAACTTAATGACGACTTTACTATTCAATTAGATAATAATAAAATGGATATGTTGATCACATATGATATTATTCAAAAAGCCGTTGTTCTTATGAAAGTTGATATGCTTCAGGCAATAAATATAAATGTAGATTATCAAGATGCTGATGGTGACTAATTAGCTTTTTGTTTCTAATTTAGATTTAAATCTTTCTTTTAAATAAATATTAGAGATTATCAAACACTATTTCAGAAACAACTTTGCAGATCCAGCTCCTTTAGCGGTTATTAGAATTTTATTTGGAATTCTAATGTTAATTAGTGTTGTTAGGTTCTGGATTAATGGTTGGATAAAATCCCTATATATTGAGCCTAAATTTCACTTTACTTATTACGGATTCTCATGGATAAAAGATTTAGGAGATTTCACCTACATACTTTTTGTAATATGCGGATTATCTTCACTTTTTATTGCTTTAGGTTATAAATATAGAATATCTATAATCATCTTTTTTTTGTCATTTTCTTATATAGAATTAATTGACAAAACAACTTATTTAAATCATTATTACTTTATTAGTTGCCTGAGCTTTTTAATGTGTTTTTTACCATTAAACTCGACCTATTCCCTGGATAATTATCTTGGCAATAAATCTCCGACTAAAGTGCCAAAATGGACAATCGATAGCATTAAGTTTTTCGTGTGTATAATTTATTTTTATGCCGGTCTTGCTAAAATAAATTCAGATTGGTTATTTAAGGCAATGCCACTATCAATATGGTTGCCATCAAAATATGACTTGCCAATAATTGGAAACAGTCTTATGCAACAAGAGTGGGTCCATTATCTTATGAGTTGGGGCGGAATGTTTTATGATTTATTAATTCCATTTTTACTTCTTAATAAAAAAACTAGGTCTTATGCCTTTGTCCTGGTGGTATTTTTTCATGTATTCACTAGAGTTCTTTTTCCAATTGGAATGTTTCCATATATTATGATTATAATTTCTTTAATCTTTTTTGATAATAAGACACATCATAAAATCCTGTCTTACGTTAAAATAATTACAGATTATTTTAGAAAAGTATTGTCATTACCCCTCCCCCTTAATTTAATATTAAAAGAAAAAAAGCTTTCTTCAAATAATTACAGCTTATTTATAGTTTTATTATTCTTTTTGTTTCAATTGCTGCTTCCTTTGAGGTCTTTTTTATATCCAGGTGAATTGTTTTGGAAAGAACAAGGATATCGATTCTCATGGAGGGTTATGTTAATTGAAAAAATGGGGTACACTGTTTTTAAAATAAAGAATTCAGTAACTGGAAGTTATTTTTATGTTGACAATCAAGACTTCCTAACTCCCTTTCAGGAGAAGCAAATGAGCTTTCAACCAGACTTCATATTAGAATATGCACATCACCTGGGATCTCATTTCGAAAAAATGGGACATCAGAACATTGAAGTTTATGCCGATAGTCATGTATCTTTAAACGGAAGAAGAAGCGCCCGTTTTATCAATCAAGAAATTGATTTATTAACCCAAAAAAGATCCTTGAAAAATTACTCTTGGATACTACCTTTTAAAGATGAGATCAACGGTTTTTAATTTTTTTTTACTATTTAATTGTTACTTTTTATTTGCCCAAAACAAGGTGAGTGGTAACGTTCGTTTTGAGGATAAAATCAATCAAAGTAAAGTAAGTGTTTATGATAACGGCAAAGGATTTCTTGCTGAAACGGATGAAAAAGGATTTTATAGTTTTTTAACCCTTAAAAAAGAGCTTCATCTATATTTTGTTTCTGAATCTGGCGAGCTGGTTGAGAAAAAAATAAGTATAGAAAAGGATATGACACTTGAGGTTGTTTTTACTCCTAAAATACAAGTTCTTTCCGAGGTAGTATTAAATGCAAAAAAAACTAAAGTTTTTGAACTCAAACGATTAAAAGACGTCGAAGGAACCACCATCAATGCTGGTAGAAAAACAGAGGTAGTTTTGGTAGAACAATCGATGGCAAATTTAGCTTCTAATAACTCCAGGCAAATTTATAGTCAGGTATCAGGTCTAAACATTTATGAAAATGATGATGCTGGAATTCAGCTCCACATCGGTGGAAGAGGTTTGGACCCCAACAGGACGTCCAATTTCAATACGCGCCAAAACGGATATGACATCAGCCCGGATGTCCTAGGTTACCCCGAGAGTTACTATACCCCCCCCGCAGAAGCATTAAAAGAAATTCAAATCATTCGGGGCGCTTCCTCCCTTCAATATGGAACTCAGTTTGGAGGACTAATCAATTTTGTTATTAAAAGTCCTAACCCCACAAAACCCTTAGAACTTATTTCAAGAAATACAATAGGGTCTAATAACCTTTTCACGAATTTCACGAGTTTGAGCGGAACCAAAGGAAAGTTTAGTTACTATACTTTTTTTAACTTCAAACAAGGAGATGGTTTTAGAGATAATTCGGAGTTTAATTCTAAAAATATGTTTTTATATCTGGGTTATCAATTAACTGATAAAACCTCAATTTCTAGCGAATTTACTTATCTAAACTATTTGGCGCAACAAGCAGGTGGACTATCCGATGATATGTTTTCAAAAGACCCGCTACAAAGTAATCGATCGCGAAACTGGTTTGGACTTGACTGGTTTCTTTATAACTTAAAATTAAAGAGCAAATTAGGTGATCACACTAATTTTAGCTTTAGCTTTTTTGGTTTAAATGCAAAAAGAAATTCTTTGGGTTATCGATCCAATAGGGTAAGTCAAATTGACCCAATGGCGGAACGAGACTTTATCTCGGGGAGTTTTAATAATTTTGGCGCAGAGGCACGCCTGCTAACAAAGTATACTTTTTTAAATCTAAATTCCACATTTTTGGTGGGCTCAAAGTTTTATAAATCAAATAATTCTGGTGAACAGGGGCCAGGGAGTAATGACTCGGATGCTAATTTTAGCTATGCTTACAGCGAATATCCAAACTATAGTAATCAATCTAAGTATACTTACCCCAATCTAAATTATTCTGTATTTACCGAAAACATTTTTTATTTAAATGACAAAATATCTCTGACACCTGGAATTAGATTTGAATTCATTCAAACTGAAAGTGACGGATTTTATAAAAAAATAAATGTTGATGCTGCAGGTAATGTTATTTTAAATGAAAGTATTACGGATCAGGAAATTCGAAAAAGATCATTCGCACTTTTTGGAGTTGGCGCTAGTTACAAACCTTTTACCGCTATTGAAGTATATTTTAATGCATCTGAAAACTATAGGTCGGTAACCTTTGCAGATATAAGTATTTTTAATCCTGCGTATTCTATAAGCCCTAATATTTCCGACGAAAGCGGATCCACAATTGATCTAGGAGTTAGAGGAGACATTTCTCAATTAATTTCTTATGACGTTAATGTTTTTAATTTAAATTATAATAACCGTATTGGTTTTATTCAAAAAGAAGATGCTTTTGGACGAGTAAAAAGTGAACGGGGTAATGTAGGTGATGCCGCAATTTATGGACTAGAATCACTTTTAGATATTGACCTAAGAAGAGTCTTTTTAATGCCTGATTCTTTTAGCTTAAATACCTTTGTTAACACCTCTTTTATTACTTCAGAATATACTGCATCTCAGGTTCCTGGAATCCGTGGAAAAAAAATAGAGTTTGTTCCAAAAAAAAATCTAAAAACAGGGGTTCGTTTTGGTTATAATAATTTGATGCTTAACTTTCAATACACCTATTTATCAAGTCAATTTACAGATGCTTCAAACGCTACAGTTGGAAATTTAAGCGGGGTTGTTGGTGAAATTCCCGCTTATTCAGTCATGGACTTGTCCCTCTCCTATTCTTACAAAAAAATTAAAGGAGAATGTGGCATTAACAACCTCCAAGACAACCATTATTTTACACGAAGAGCAACGGGATATCCTGGCCCAGGGATTATTCCTTCGGCCCCAAGAACTTTTTATTTTACAGTTCAGATTAAATTATAAATATTTTTTCCAGTCTTTTTGAATCCCTTATTTCCTGAGTAGTTGCATTCGATTAGTTTTGAATATCACAGCTATTTGAAGTTAAAAGGGATTGGTTTCTCAATCCAATAATATGATTTGGAAAAAATAGAGCACACTTAGTCATTGTTTGAAAAAACATTTGACCTTCTTAAAAACTCAAAACACCCTATTATAAATTTAAATTTCAACTAATATAGCAATTGTTAATAGATTTTGGTCTGCCAAAAACATAGCCTTGATTTACAAGAATTTGATTTTAATAAGTTGATAAAAAATATGAGTTTCAAAAAAATAAAAGCAATAAGTGTTTTAGCTTTTAGTCTAACAATTATATCCTCCTGTAATGGGCTCAATACGAAATCCAATGTTTCGGAAAGGAATGCTTATAATGTAAAACCAAATATTATTTACATTATGGCTGATGACCTTACAACTCAAGCTATAAGTGCTTATGGTGGAATTTATAAGGATATTGCTCCAACACCTCAAATTGATAAAATTGCCCAGGAGGGAATGTTATTTCAAGATGTATTGTGTACAAATTCTATTTGTGGGCCAAGCAGAGCTGCAATTCTAACAGGAAATTACAGTAATTTAAACGGTTACTATAAAAATGAAAGCGGTGGGAAGTTCAATACCTCGCAATGGACTTTCCCTATAGAATTTCAAAAAAATGGATATAAGACAAGCTTGTTTGGGAAATGGCATCTAGGTACAGAGCCCATTGGATTTAATACGTTTAAGTATCATAATTCCTCTGGGCAGCAGGGGCATTATTGGAATCCTACATTTAATGAGAATGGAAAAGATGTTAAAGAAGAAGGTTACGCAACCAACCTAACTACTGATTTTGCCTTAAAATGGTTAGACACCGAAAAAGCTTCAGGAGAACCCTTTCTGATGATATTACAATATAAAGCACCTCATCGACCTTGGGAACCAGACACTAAATATGAAACACTTTGGGAGGATGTTGAAATGCCCTATCCAGCGACCTTTAACGATACTTACGCAGGTCGAGAAAAAACTGCTGGAGATACTGAAATGACCATGGATTACTTCTCCAGAAGAGACATGAAACTCGAGCGACCAAAGGAATTAAAAAAAGGCAAAGAAAGTATTGAATGGGATTTTTATGGAGCCAAATCAGGAGAAATTGTCCAACCAGGGGGAATGAGTAATGAAGAAGGGAAGAAATGGCGTTATCAAAATTACATTAAAGATTACTTAGCTTGTGTGAAATCGGTTGATGATAATGTTGGTCGGGTTTTAAATTATTTGAAAGAAAATAATCTTGAAGAAAATACTATTATCATTTTAACATCGGATCAAGGGTTTTATCTCGGGGATCATGGGTTTTTTGATAAACGTTTTATTTATGAAGAATCTTTAAGAATGCCATTTATTCTAAAGTATCCGAAAAGAGTGAAGGCGGGAAGTGTTAATGAAGACATAATATCAAATATCGATTTTGCTCCTACTCTATTAGAGTTGGCCGGTATATCAACTGATCAAAAAATGCAAGGCACTAGTTTTGTCTCTGTTTTAGAAGGAAAAACACCTTTAGACTGGCAAGATGCCATGTACTATCATTACTATGAGTTCCCATTTTGGCATCACGTTCAACCTCATTATGGCCTAAGAACCCAAAAATATACCTTAGCTCATTTTTATTATAATATTGATGTTTGGGAGTTATACGATCTAGAAAATGATCCAAATCAAATGAATAATATTTATACCCATCCAGACTACTTAGATGTTGTCAATGAATTAAAGGTTAAGTTGAAAAACTTAATGATAAAATTTGAGGATAATAAGAGTTTGTCAGATTTTAGAAAAATAACTGATGGTGATTTTGGTAGAATTGTAGATGATATTAAAGCCGAGGAATCTGTGCATCAAATTTTAAATAAAAAATAGGTTTTTTTAATGAAAAGTTCAGAAAGGTTATTGGAAGTGCTTAAGTATACAAAAAAAAGCAAGCATTCGTTGGGTAAAGAGCTGGGTCATGGGAGTGGAGTTACTATTGGCTATATCGTTAATGAAAGAAATGGAATATCAGCCAAAGTAGCTGCGGCCATTTGCTATAATTATTCTGAAATTAGCTATGATTGGATCATGAATAACAAGGGGGAAATGCTTTTAACAAAGTTAGAGAGTGATAATGGCAAACGATTCCAGAATATTGATTTAATCAAAACGATTAAAGACCAGAATTTAAGAATAGAAATTCTAGAGCAACAGGTGATAAAACTAATTAAATCTCGTTAATAAAAAAATATTTTTTTCAACGATACTTTTATTAATAGTTTTGGCTGCTTAAGATCTCAGCAGTAGCTTTTCGTGCCTATAAAAATAATTACTCTGTTTCATACTATTAGTTTAAATGCGGAAAACATAAACATTTTTAGCGCCACTTTAGGTGAAAGCCAGGCTAAAGCTACTCATTAAGAATCTTTTATGCATTTAGTTTCTGTCGGCTATAAAAGTATTATAATTACTCTCGTGTTTTTAATCTTTTTAGATAGAATTTAAGTAGTTATTGGTTGGGTATTATTAGAAGGGTTAATTATACGCTTGATGTTTATAAAAAGTAACTGAAAAATAAATGTTTAATGAATCAAGTTTGTCAATTAAAAATTAACATTGATATTAGTATGTGCTAAAACAAATTGATTAGAGCGCTAAGTCAAATTAAGCTACGTTTTATAATGAATAATTTATTTAAACAGTTTCTTTTCATAATAAGTATTTGTAATGGTCTATTACTTCAAGGGCAGCTGCAATTAAACCAAATATCACATATCAATGGTTTATCTCAAAACACCGTAAATAGTATTATTCAGGACAACGATGGGTTTTTATGGATCGCAACCTATAATGGTGTAAACAAGTACGATGGTTATTCAATGGACTATTATGATTTATCCAACAGGAATCTAAGTAGTAATTTGATTCATAATTTATTTAAAGATAACGATGGTAATATTTGGGCGGGGACTCCAGAATCAGGTATCAACCGAATTAATCCTAACACTAAAAAAATAGTAACTTTCTTTAATAATTCAATAGACGCAGGAAATTTTAGGAGCAACCCCAATACTATTTTTCAATTACATCAGTCGGCTTCTGGCGTCTATTTTTATTTGTCTAAAAAAGGAGGTTATAATTTCTTTAGAATCTCAAAAAAAGATATTATAATCAATCATGAAAAAAATATTACCTGGAAGTCGGGTGGCAGTTCAATTAACATGGCTAAGCCTTCAAAAAACGGAAAACATTGGTTTTTTAATTCTTCCAAAGGTGTTAAGCTGAGTCAAGCTAATGTAGCTTTTGAAAATGATAAAATAGCTTTGAACCTCCAAAACTCAAATATAATGAATCCTATTTTTGATAATGGGTTTGTTGTAAATTTTTATGAGTATTCAAAAAATACGCTCTACTTTGTTAGTAATAAATTAGAGTTAATTGAAATCAAATTAAATGATGATTTAAAAGTAATCAGTAAAAAAAGAATAGATATTTTTAGTAATTCAAGAGATTTGTCTAAAATTAATTATCAAACAGTTAGTATTATAAGTGATAATAAAAACGGATTATGGATTGGGCGCAATGAGATCTTAATTAACTATAATGTTAACTCAGGAGCTATCTTTGACATTGGTGAATCTGGCAATAACAAACTTGAAAATAAGGATATAAAGCGCCTGTTTGTTGATAAATTCAATATTCTGTGGGTTGGAACTTATAATAATGGAGTTTATAAAATAGATTTTGAAAAAAAGAGTTTTTTGAGTTCTATTGCCTTTTTAAAAAAAGAGGCTTTATATAATGAAGTCTTTCATAAGTCGCCAATTAAGGCAATGTGTGAGGACAACAATGGAAATATATGGTTAGGAGCCGGGGGATTAGGTGGTATCGCAAAAATAACGGTCAATCAACTCGACTCCAGCTTATCTAATTCGAAGCAAAAAAAATGGGTTTTTGATTACTTGAATACCAATAAGAAGTTTCAAAAACAACCCTTCTACCGAATTAAAAAATTATTAAATGATTCTAAAGGTAATATTTGGGTAGGCTCTAGATCAGGTCTTAGTAAAATACAACTGCTATCAAATTCATATAAAACTGAAACGTTTAAAGCTTTTAATCCCAAAAAATCATCTTTTCGTTTCCCTGTTTTTGCAATTGAAGAAGACCATCTTGGTGCTATTTGGGCGGGTTATTTTGGCAATGGGCTTCTAAAGCTTACCTATAATAGTAATTCCAAAAAATATGAATATTTATCCTATAAAAATGATCCTGAAAACACTGAAAGTCTCTCAAATAATACCATTAGGGTTATTACTGAAGATTCATATAAAAATCTTTGGATAGGTACAGCGTTAGGATTAAATAAGTTAAAATATAATAAAGATGGTTCTGTGGTATTTGAACGTTTTTTTAATAACAAAAAGGATAATAACAGTTTAGGCAATGATCATGTGCTGGATGTTTTTCAATCAAAAAACGGGAATATATATGTAGGAACTTTTGGCGGAGGCTTGAATGAGATTACGATATTAAAAAATAATAAGTATCAGTTTAAACGCTATACTATTAAAAATGGACTTCCCAGCGATGTAGTTTATCATATTGAAGAAGATTCAAGTGGAAACCTTTGGTTGATGCATATCCGCGGAATGTCTAAATTAAACTTAACAACTGGGAAAGTTAGTTATTTTAAAAATCAATCTAATTTAAATGAATATGAATTCAGGGATAATTCGATGCTAAAAACATCTTCCGGATATATTATTGGAGGGACAACAACTGGTTTTTCTTTTTTTGATCCTGATAAATTAACTGAAAACAAAACTAAAGCTGAACTCGTAATTACTGATTTTAAAATATCAAATGAATCAGTAAAAATTTCTGAAAAAAAGCAGGGTAAAGTTATTCTGGAGAAAAACATAAATCAAACTGATAAAATCGAATTATCCTATAATATGAATTCGTTTGAATTTGCTTTTTCCAGTTTACATTTTTCTGATCCTGAAAAAAATAAATATAAATATATCTTAGAAGGTTTTGATGACAAGTGGTATTATTCTATTGGAAATCAGCGCCGTTTTGCTACTTATACTAATGTCCCTGCAGGAGAATATACCTTTAAAGTTTATGGGTCAAATAGTGCAGGTATATGGACGGACGAACCAAAAAAAATATTGGTTTCAATAAAAAACCCTTGGTATTTAAAAAACCTATCAATATTTCTTTTTTTGATTCTATTAGTCACTGTGATATATGTTTTTGTTAAAATTCGTTTAAGTCAGATCCGATTAGAAAAGTCCGAAGAAATGAATCAGATGAAGCTTCAGTTTTTCACTAACGTTTCTCACGAATTAAGAACACCTCTAGCTTTAATTGTTAGCCCCCTAGAGCAGATTATAAGAGGTAATGTTAATCTTAAGGATCAGCCTAAGTTAAATTCAATAATGTATAAAAACTCCAATAGGTTGCTTAAATTAATTAATCAACTTTTAGATTTTAGAAAAGCAGAATCTGGAAACTTAAGTTTAATGGTTCAGAACGACGATCTAGTATCTTTTGTTAGGGATGTCTTTACTGTATTTGAAGAAATTGCATTAGAAAAAGAAATTAAGTTTTTATTCCTGTCTGGAGAAAAAGAAATAAGCGCATGGTTTGACAATGATAAAATTGAAAAAATATTATACAATTTATTGTCAAATGCTTTCAAATTTACTCCCAAAGGAAAAAGTATTAAAGTAAGTATTGAAATAGAAAACAAAGACTATGCAATTATTAAAGTAATTGATTATGGAATTGGAATTCCAGAAGAAGAATTAAACAGCGTATTTGAAAGATTCTATCAAACTAGAAATAAAAATATTTCTGCTCAAGAAGGCTCGGGTTTAGGATTAGCTTACATAAAACATTTAGTTAAAATACATAACGGAGAAATTGATATTAAAAGCAAATTACATAAAGGCACCACTTGCACTGTTACTATACCGATTTCTAAAACGGCTTACTTAAAAAGCTCTATCATAGAACTACAGCCTCAAAAATATAATTTTAATTATTCAACAACTGGAGTTAATGTTTTAAAAGAAAGCGAATTATTACGGGGAAAGCTAGTCGAAAACATTACTGAACATTCAACTGAAACACCACTTATATTAATCGTTGAAGACAATCGAGAGTTAAGAGATTATATGGTTGACTTTTTAAGTAATGACTTTAGGGTGTTAACAGCAAATAATGGAAAAGAAGGATTAGATCTGGCAATTAAAAACATACCAAATATTATTATATGCGACTTAATGATGCCTATAATGGATGGGATTGAAATGTGTAAAACACTAAAAACAGATGTTAATACAAGTCATATTCCTGTCATCATTTTAACGGCAAAGTCTGGAATAGAAAACGAAAAAGAGGGTTTAGAAACAGGAGCTGATGAATACCTTTTGAAACCTTTTGATGTTGATCTTTTAAAATTAAGATTAAATAACATTTTAAGAACCAAGCAACAATGGATTCAAAAATTTAAAACTAATTCAAGTTCTAAACCTTGGGAGGAATTGTCAAATAAACTAGATCAAAAATTTATTGAAAAATCAATTGAAATAGTTAAAAAAAATCTGGATAATGCAAACTTCTCCGTTGAACAATTCGCATTAGAAATAGGAATGAGTAGGTCTGCCCTTTTTTTAAAGCTAAAATCCGTCACTGGACAATCTAGCTCTGAATTTATAAGAACTATTCGTATTAATAATGCTGCAAAACTTATTAGGTCTATGAAGTATTCTATTTCCGAAATAATTTATATGGTTGGATTTTCAGACCCTAAATATTTTAGAACTTGCTTTAAAAAACAATTTGGAATGCGGCCTAGTGAATATCTTAAAATAAAAAAAACTTAGGGAAAGCTGTTTATATTAAAGATGAAAAATGGTTAAAATAAGATACTGCTTAAAATGCCGATCAATTGTCAATAATTTAGTTCAAGAAAACAAATGTTCATTTAACCTTATAAATAAACCATAATTCCCTGACAATTTTTTTTAATATTAGTTCATTCGCACAACTAAAATATTATTTTTACAATAAACTAAAACAAAACAAACATGAAATTATTATTCAATAGACTCTTCCTGTTTGCATTTCTTATTATGTGCTCAAACACTTTGATAGGTCAAAGCAATATTTCAGGTTTAGTCTTAGACGCAAATGGTCAGCCAATTCCTGGAGCTACCGTTATAGACGCAAATGATTCGTCTAATGGAACAGTAACAGACTTTGATGGAAACTTTTCCATCAGCATGGATCAAAACGGAACTTTAAATGTAAGTTACATTGGCTATCAAGCCCAAGAGATTCCAATATCTGGACAGACTCAAGTCAATATTTCACTTGTAGAAGACGTTTCTCAGCTTGACGAGGTCATTCTTACGGGTTATGGAGCATCAGTCCGAAAAAGTGATTTGACTGGATCTATAGCATCAGTAGGTGCTGCTGACTTCGAAAATCAACCACTCATTAGAGTAGATCAAGCCCTGCAGGCGAGAGCAGCTGGTGTTGCAGTAACTCAAACTAGTGGTGCACCCGGTGCCGGATTTAAAATTAGAATCCGTGGAACCAATTCCTTAACAGGAAACAACAGTCCTCTATACGTGGTAGATGGCCTTGTAGTGGGAAACATCAATAACATAAATGCGAGTGACATCAGTTCTATGGAGGTTTTAAAAGATGCTTCTGCAACTGCGATCTACGGAAGTAGAGGTGCAAATGGAGTTGTATTGATTTCTACTAAATCTGGAACAAAAGGAGATGCTAAAATTCAAATAGATACTTTCTTTGGGACTTCTGAAGCATTTCAAAGGCTTCCTGTAATGACAGGTGCTGAATTTGCACGAGGAGT
>Ga0115004_10001367_pt1 | contig 19917 bp, 16 predicted proteins | sample ArcticOcean_MG_C_10_FD_88737 | JGI IMG/M metagenome (GOLD analysis project Ga0115004, IMG submission 88737) | Marine microbial communities from western Arctic Ocean - ArcticOcean_MG_CB11_90 | ecosystem: Environmental > Aquatic > Marine > Oceanic | place: Arctic Ocean: Canada Basin | collected... | reverse complement strand
TTATTGCTCCAAGCCTTCAACGCTTGCAGTGGCGAGCCGCCGACATGTAACACAAATGGTGTGCCGGACTCTGCCAAAAGTGCCCAGAAGGGTTCCAGATCCACATGCCCTGGCGATCGATCAATGGGTGCGCGATGGGGCACCCATATGGCCTCCAAACCGAGCTCAAGGGCAAATTCGAGTTCTGCCATCGCCCGACTCGGATCATCAAGCGGAACAATGCCAACGCCCATTAACCTGGAATCGGTTCCGCAGAAATCGGCCATGTGTCGGTTGTGGGCACGGGTCGCGCCGTAGCGAAGAATTGGATCCTTCTTGGAACTGGGGTGAAACGGAAACGCAACGCTGTGGGTTGCAAACACCAGTTGTTTGTCGAAGCCGAGCAGGTCAAGGGCTTGGGTCCGGTCTTGTTTATTGAAAGCCCCCAAAGCCTGGATTTCCTTTGAGTGCGCGATCAAATCATCGCCCAGCGCGATTTGGGCTTGGATGTGCTGGTCACTGTGCCGCCCGCCTTGGGCCATTATGACGGCAACTTCCTCATCGGTCACGAGCGAGGCGCTGTAGCTGACCTCGGGAATATCATCCCGCAATTTAGGATCCGCATAAGCCTTTAAAAAGTTCGGCAGCTCCATGATATGGCTGTCTGCATCAAAATAACGCTGCTCTGCTGGTGCGTAGGTCATGGGAAATCCTTCATTTGGCTTTAAGGTGAGGTTAACGATATGAGGCGCTGTCGTCTAGTTGTCAAAATGCGCTGGTTGACGTCCACCGATTCAGAGAAGATACCGTGAGCGCTCGCGCCGAATGGCCGGGCGGGTGTTTGGATGCGCGGGTGGGGGGCAAGGGCAGGATGAGTCAGAAGGTCCAGAGTGACGGAGGTCCAATTTGCAGGTTTTAGAGGAAGACGTTGTCGTTGTCGGCGCGGGTGTGGTCGGTCTGGCCTCGGCGCTTGCGTTGCAGCGCTTAGGTCGATCGGTTGTCGTCATCGATCCGAATCCACCCGGATCTGGGGCATCCTATGGGAATGCGGGGACCATTGCCGACTTTGCGATTGCGCCGGTGGGATCACCCGCTTTGCTCAAACGACTGCCGAGCCTACTGCTAGACCGTCAGGGCCCGTTTAGTATTCGAAAGGGCGCCTTGGCGGCCTTGCTGCCGTGGCTTGCGCAATTTGCTTGGCAGTCTCTTGCGAGGCAGTCTCAGGACAATATGCGTGCCATAGCCGCCTTGACCGGGGATGCCGGGGCCCGGTGGCAACGTTTCGCAGCAGACATTCAAGCCAGCCATCTCATCCAAAATAAAGGCTGCTTGTATGTGTTTAAAAGCGACGCAAGCTATCAAGCAGGGCGGCGAGATATGACCCGACGGCAGGGCTTCGGCGTCAACGTTGAGCTCTTAAATCCCGGTGAGCTGGCGCAATTAGAGCCGCATCTGCCGCAAGTTGAGGGCGGGGGCGCATTCTTCCCGGATGCCTTGTCAGTTTCTGATCCAGGTGATCTGGTTGGCCTGATTGCGAGCTCAGCGCAGGCCGCCGGCGTGGAAATTATCCCAGAGTCTGTTTCGAGGATGTCACCTCAAAAGCGCCAGGTAGTGCTCGAACTGGGTAACGGCGTTCGGATTAAAGCGCGCCAAGTTGTGATTGCCGCGGGCGCACATTCTAAATTTCTGGCCGATCAAGTCGGCGATCTTGTGCCATTAGAAACAGAGCGCGGATACCATCTAGAATTTGACGGCGAAAGCGGTCGGGTGCTGCGGCCGGTCTGTGTTGCCGAATCGGGGTTTTATATGAGCCCGATGGCAGGCCGGTTGCGGGTCGCGGGGACGGTAGAATTGGGCGGGGTCAAAGCGCCGCCCAGCCCTGATCGGTTGGCGTTCTTGTCTCGTCGCGTGGGCGATATTTTTCCTGAATTGACCACCGCCTCCAGAAGTTGGCTTGGATTTCGCCCCTCCTTACCCGACAGTCGCCCGGTCATTTCTGAATCCCGGGTGGGTCGGAAAATTGTTTATGCGTTTGGGCATGGGCACATCGGGTTGACCCTGGCGCCCATGACGGCAGCCTTGGTGACAGCCCTGGTTCAAAACACAACGCCAGAGATACCGGTAGGCGATTATCATGTGAGCCGTTTCTGATCATTAGCGAATTCGCGACGGCGCATACGGTTTCGGCGCGCTGGTCTTATGCTTGTTATGCATCAAGTGCTGATATCGAAAGGTGGGTTTCGGGGGCGCTTGCTGATCGGAAGTGGTCAGGGTATTTTGGGTGGGTGCTGCAAGGTGATAAATTGCTGGCATGAGTGACCAGCGGGTCAGAATGACCAACATAATGTGCAACAGAGCAGGGGATCAACATGTCAGCGAGACCAACGGATTACACCAGTCGATATTTAACGGGTAATTATGAGCCCGTTTTTGATGAGGTTGAGACAGTCGACCTTGAAGTCCAGGGAGAAATTCCCCGTGATCTCAGCGGTCACTTTCTTCGGATTGGGCCGAACCCTTATTTTGTGCCGGACATGGCGCGATACCATATTTTTGACGGCGACGGCATGATTCATGGCGTTGCTTTTTCGAATGGGCAGGCGACCTACCGTAATAAATTCATTGATTCACAGGGCTTGCGAGAAGAGCGGGAGAAAGGGGAATGGATCTATCCTGGGCTCAACTTGTTTGGCGATGTCATTGCTCGAGGCGAGATGCCAAAAAGCAAAAATACCGGCAATACCGCGATGGTTTTTCATCAAGGTAAATTGTTTGGGTTAATGGAAGGGGGCACGCCTTACCAGCTGTCACTGCCGGATCTAACAACCTTGGGTGAGCATGATTTTGAGGGCACGCTGAGTCACAATTTTACCGCGCACCCCAAGGTCGACGCGAAAACCGGAGAAATGATGACGTTCGGATATTCGCCATTCCCGCCGTACCTGACCTACTCGGTGGTTAATCCTGAGGGTCGTTCTGTTCATACCGAGGAAATCACCATTCCTAAAGGGATCATGATGCATGATTGCGCGATTACAGCGCACTACACAATCTTTCCGGATCTGCCATTGGTGTTCGACTTTGACAAGTTGCTCAAGGGCGAATCGATGATTGGGTGGGAGCCGCAAAATGGTTGCCGCATTGGGGTGGTACCGCGATTTGGCTCGGATGAAACCATTCAGTGGTTTGAAATTGAAGAAAGTTTTTTGTTCCATGTTGCCAATGCTTGGGAAGCCGGCGACGAGATTGTTCTGCAGGCCTGTCGCTCAGACCGCGGCGCGATCGAGACCAGTGCGGACCAGGATGTACGGGAGCAACTGGGCCGCTTGCACGAGTGGCGTTTAAATCTTAAAACCGGGGCGGTCAGTTCGAAACCACTGCTTCCCGATGATTATTGTGATTTCCCGCGCATTCAGGATGATTTGGTTGGCTATCAAAATCGATATATTTATGCGGCCAGATTTCGAGTCGATCACATGGCGACTTTTGACGCTGAGCTAAAATATGACAATCAGACGGGTCAGGTTCAAGTTCATGAATTTGGACCGGACAAGGAGTCCGGAGAAGCGGTCTTTGCGCCAAAGCTCAATGCCCAGTCAGAGGACGATGGCTATGTGATCTGTTTTGTAAATGACGTCAATGACAGAAGTTGTGAATGTCATATTATCGATGCTCAAGATTTTGAAGGACCCGCATTGGCGCGCATTAAAATTCCCAGTCGGGTGCCCCATGGATTTCATGCGGCTTGGGTGCCGGTGGATCCGGCAGGCTAGGCGGTTTCCGGCAACTAAGGTTTGGCCGCGCTGGGCATCTTTGTCTGGTGGTGAGGACGGGATTAGGGTCCAATCCGAGATCACCTTCTTCCTCCGCTGTCGACGCCGGCATCCTAAAAAGGTAAGCCGCCGCATGCACTGGGCGACTCGGCGTTCGGGCCGCCGGGGGGCGGGACCTGCGGATATCGCATACTGGGTCGGGCTGAAGGCGGCTGAAGGGGGTGTGCCGGCATAACAACCAGACCAACGGTTTGGCCCTGTGCTAATAAAATCGAAGGACTGGATGAGCCAGTCTTTGAGCATCATCAAAGGAGGTGAATCATGACAACCAGTGAATCAAGCAGTCAATTGGGTGACGAAATGGGTTTATTTGACACGATGTATCATTGTCGAGCCATGCGTAAGCTGGATACCAAACCGGTGCCCCAGGAATTACTGGTCAAACTGGTGGACGCGGCCAACCAAGCGCCTTCGGGTTCAAATATGCAATCCGGACGTTGGATGATTGTGCAGGATCCAACGGTTAAACAGGCCTTGGCTGAATTGAATCGTGCGGGGGTCACCGATTACATTGGCCCGATGATCGAGAATCCTGGTTCGCTCCCCCATCAAGATCAAGAAAAACGAACGCGGATGATGAAGAGTGTGCTTTGGCAGATGGAGCATTTGCACGAGATTCCGGCTTTGATCATTGCCTGCATGGATTTTGGCGTGAAAGTCGATGCGGCGATGATGGCTCAGGGTGGCGGGTCTATTTGGCCCGGCATCCAAAATCTATTGCTGGCTGCAAGGGCCTTGGGCCTGGGCGCGGCGCCAACAACCCTTGCGCTGCGGGATCAGGCAGCGGTGGCCAAAGTGTTAAATTTGCCAGAAACGATGGGCGCCTTTTGTTTGATTCCGGTCGGCTATCCACTGGGGAAGTTTGGACCCGTGACGCGAAAACCGTTGTCAGAGGTTCTCCGATTCGATCAGTGGGAGGGGGCTTCACCGGGATGATGATCGCGCGGCGCGTCCCATAAGGTTGGGTTACGGCGCCTGATGACGCGGCCGCCATGACGGAATCTTCTGCCGCAATCCCTGCCAAATCGGTTACGATCAAAAGGCATTCGAGTCGACTTGTTTGATCCAAGTAGGGGGCAAAAGCTGGGGGCGAGGGATAGAGACTTATTCTATGGTTTGGTAGGTCTATGGGTTGGTATTGAGTCAATTTTTTAAAGAGGGGATAACCAGGATGGGCCAGAAAACAAATCGATCAACACTGCACCGGATGAACGCGACCGTGCAGCAATGCTGTTTTTTGCTAGCGGGGCTGCTGGGTCAGCAAGCTGTGGCGGAAACAGACAAACCCTACTCCTCACCAGCTGGCGAAGACTATCCGCAGAATGTTTATTGGGGCGATACCCATTTACATACCCGCAATTCGGCGGATGCCTACTCGCTGGGCAATATGAATCTTACGCCAGCCGATGCCTATCGGTTCGCCAAGGGCCAAGCAACGGTCGCCCACAATGGTATGACCGTGAAGCTAAAACGCCCCCTGGATTTTCTGGTGGTCTCGGATCATGCGGAATATTTGGGCGGCTATTATCGCTACAACGTGGGCGATCCCATCGTTACAGAGACCTCAGCGGGTGGCCAGTGGTCTGGTTATATTGCGGAGGGTGATCCCGCAAAAATGATGGCGTCCTTTGTGAACAGCATGCAGGACCCGGAGAGCAACTATCCGTTTCCGGAGTCGACGCAGCAACTCATTTGGAAGGATGTCGTGCAAACAGCAGATACCTTCAACGAGCCCGGTCGGTTTACTGCGTTCTCTGGTTATGAATGGACGTCGATGATCGAGGGAAACAATTTGCATCGTGTTGTGTTGTATCGCGATGACGCGGATAAAGCGGGGCAATTGCCCCCCTTTAATGCCCAAATGAGCAGAGACCCAAGGGATCTTTGGCAAGCGCTGGCCACGTATGAAGAAACGACCGGGGGGCAGGTGTTAGCCATTGCCCACAACGGCAATATTTCTAATGGCATGATGTTTCCCAACGAGACGGTCGATGGTCAACCCATTGATGCCAGCTACGCTGCGCGTCGATCGCGCTGGGAACCGATTTATGAAGTGACGCAAGTTAAGGGCGATGGCGAAGCCCATCCGACCCTCTCGCCCGATGACGAGTTTGCTGATTTCGAGAATTGGGATCAGGACAATATTGGTCGAACCGAAGCCAAAGAAGACTGGATGCTGCAGCATGAATATGCCCGGAGCGCCTTAAAACTGGGGTTGGCCAATGAAGCAAAGCTTGGGGTGAACCCGTTTAAGTTTGGCATGATTGGCAGTACCGATGGCCACAACACCATCAGTACTACGGAAGAGGACAATTTTTTCGGGAAGTTCCCAGAGTCTGAACCCAAGCCCGAGCGTATGACCAATGCCATGGCAAACGATGCCTTGTGGGAAACCTGGCGCATTGTCGCCTCCGGATACGCGGCAGTTTGGGCGAAAGAAAATACCCGCGCCGCCTTGTTTGATGCCATGAAGCGCCGAGAAGTCTACGCCACCACGGGGTCTCGAATTCAAGTTCGCTTCTTTGGCGGCTGGTCGTTCGAGACGGTCGACATCGACAAGCCGGCCTATGTTGCCCTCGGTTATGAAAAAGGGGTGCCGATGGGGGGAGATTTAACCCAGGGGCCGGCGGCAACGCCGCCTCGTTTTCTCATCACGGCCGCCAAGGATCCCGATGGCGCGAACCTCGACCGAATTCAGGTCATCAAGGGTTGGCAGGATGCGAGCGGCGCCTTGCAGGAGCAGGTTTATGACGTGGCCTGGTCCGGAGATCGGGTAATTGATCCCAAGACCGGTAAGCTCGCATTGGTCGGTTCAACCGCTGATGTCGAAACGGCGACCTACTTGAATACGATTGGGGCGACCGATCTTGCAACTTTTTGGCAGGATCCGAATTTCGATGCGGCAGAAAGGGCTTTTTACTATGTTCGGGTACTCGAGATTCCGAGGCCACGCTGGACGACGGTCGATGCGGCATTCTTTGGCATTGCGCTGCCGGATGAAGCACCAAGAGTGATCCAGGATCGAGCCTATACCTCACCGATTTGGTACACCCCTTAGTGCCGACAAGGGTGCTGCGCGAGCCGGTGATTCATTTTGTGATAGCCGGTCTGGCCCTCTTCGCGCTCAATCAAGTGTTGTTTGAAGGACCACAGGGCGACGTGGCAAACACGATTGTTGTGGATGAGGCCGCGGTGGTTCAATTTGTTCAGCATCGCGAAAATCTCGCGCCCGATCAGGCTTTGGCGCAGTGGCAGCAGTTGCCAGATGCGGTGCGGTCTCAATTGGTTCAGGATTTTATTCAAGAAGAGGCCTTGTATCGCAAGGCAAAGGTCTTTGGCTTGGATGAATCGGACTATGTGATTCGGCGACGGTTGGTTCAGAAAATGGATTTTGCGGCCGCGGGTTTGGCTGAAGCGGCGTTTGAATTCCCTGAGGGCGCGCTTCAAAACTACTACACAATACATCAAGCAGAATTTGAAATGCCTGCACAGATCACCTTCACCCATGTCTACTTTGATGCGCAAAAGAGTGGGCCCTCGACGGCTCTGAATCGGGCATCGCAACAATTAAGGCAACTCAATGCCGAGGGGGTCGCGTTTTCGAACGCGGGTCAGTATGGCCAGCGATTTCCTTACCATCTTAACTATGTCGACCGTTCTGGCGTCTTGATCACCGATCACTTTGGACCCGATTTTTCCGAGGCTGTGCTTCGTTTACCGGTGAACCCGGATCTTTGGCAGGGCCCGGTGGTGTCGCATCATGGCGTGCACTTAGTGCTGATCTCTGCGGTCACGCCCAAACGGGTTCTGGCCTTCTCTGAGGTGCGGCAGAAAATTGTGACGGAAATGCGGCTTGCAGAACAACGCCTAAGAAGCCTTGCTTTTGTCGATGGGCTTTTGGCGGAGTTCGTGGTTCAAATCGACCCGAGTCTTGGGGTTGCACAATGAACCGACAGTCTTGGCGGCTTAAACCGTGAAAAGGGTTTTATGGTTCATCTGGGCTGGGCTTTTCGCACCATTGCCGGTCGTCGCCGATGAGTTACAGCCCTTTTATATTGAAGTGGTGCAGACGGGTGTTGATGTATTCACGCTCGACTATCAGGCAGCGCCAGGTCAGGGCCAGCAAACGGCCCAGCTGATGCCCCCCTGTGCTCTCGTCTCCAAAGATCGGCGGTTACCGAGCCTTGCGCCCAGTCAAACTTCGGTCTATGAATGCGTGAATGTCTCCGAAGACCTGGTTGTGACGCGCAGCGCTCCGGCGGTGAGCCCGCCGGCGTTGCTGCGATTCAAGCGTCTGTCGGGTCAGATCGATTTGTATTACTTAAAAGCCGGCGATCATCAGCAGACGTTATCTTTGGGGGCCCCGGACCAGGGCGCCTTCGTTCAGTATCTAGCGTTGGGGTTCGACCATATCCTCATAGGCTATGATCATTTGCTCTTTATCCTGTGTTTGGTCTTACTCGCCGGGTCCCTGCGTCGGATTCTGGTGATGGTGACCGGGTTTACGCTTGCGCATTCCATCACCCTGGGCTTGGCGGTGATGGACATTCTGCGGGCGCCGATTGCTCTGATCGAGTTACTGATTGCGCTGAGCGTCCTGCTGCTTGCGGTCGAGCTTGCCAAAGGTCCGAGGGAAACCCTCACGCACCGTCATCCCATTGTGGTGTCCTCGTTATTTGGATTGCTCCACGGATTAGGCTTTGCCGCCGCGCTCACTCAGATTGGTTTGCCAAGCGCCGACGTGGCTTGGGCTTTGTTGGCGTTTAATGTGGGGGTGGAGCTGGGGCAGGTGTTGTTTGTGACTGCGCTCTTGGCAATTGCGGTTGTCGTCCAGCGCGCGACCCAGCCGTATCCGAACATCAGTGGGGCGCTCAGGCAACCCCTGATCTATGGTATTGGGATCATTTCAGGTTATTGGGTGATGGCGCGCGCTGACACTTGGTTTTACTAAGATTTTCCCGGCGTAAAAAAAAGGGGCCGCCAGCGGAGCCAGCTTTTAATGCGTTGCGATTTAGGGGGCGGCGTTCGACAGACAGCGCAAGGCAGTCCTATTTTGCGACCGATTGCCGAACGGCATTGGTGGCCTGCGATCATCATCGCGTTCTGGTCTCGGTCTCGTCAGGGTGGGGTGCGGTGGCCGTTAAAGGCTGGATTGGGCGCATAAACGCGATTTTGGTACTGTATCGGTCTTGATATTGACCTTTTTTAACTTGAGAGCGCGCAACACCTTCATTTTTTATCTCCGACCCATTATAGTGCGCTCGCTGACGTTCCCTTCAATTCGCCATCGCGAGGATCCCTTTTGATTACCTGTGCCAATATCACCATGCAGTTTGATTCCAAACCGCTCTTTGAAAACATCTCTGTTAAATTTGGCGAAGGTCGACGATATGGTTTGATTGGTGCCAACGGTTGTGGCAAGTCGACCTTTATGAAGATTCTCAATGGGTCTTTGAAGCCCACGAGTGGCAATATCTCGATTGACCGCAACTTGCGTGTGGGCGAACTCAGTCAGGATCAGTTTGCCTTTGAGCATTTCAGCGTGATTGACACGGTGATTATGGGGCACAAAGCCCTATGGAAGATCAAAGAAGAACGCGATCGGATCTACGGCTTACCCGAGATGTCCGAAGCGGATGGCATGCGCGTGGCAGACCTTGAAGGCGAGTATGCCGAGATGGATGGCTATACGGCGGAGAGCCGAGCCGGTGAGATTCTCTTGGGTGCCGGCATTGACCTTGGGCTACATTACGGTCCCATGAGTGAGGTCGCTCCAGGCTGGAAACTCCGGGTCTTGTTGGCGCAAGCGTTGTTTTCAGACCCCGATATTTTACTGCTGGACGAACCCACCAATAACTTGGATATCCACACGATTCATTGGCTTGAAGATATCTTGAATGCCCGCAATAGCACCATGGTCATTATTTCTCATGATCGATATTTCCTGAATGCAACCTGCACCCACATGGCCGATATCGACTACCAAGCGCTCAGTGTTTATCCAGGTAACTATGACGATTTTATGATTGCCTCAACCCAGGCTCGCGAACGTGTCCAGTCGCAGAATGCCAAAAAGAAAGTCCAAATTGCTGAGCTCAAGCATTTTGTCAGCCGGTTTTCGGCCAATGCGTCAAAAGCCAAGCAAGCCACCTCCAGAGCCCGCCAACTCGACAAGATCGAGCTTGAGACCATCAAACCATCGAGTCGGGTTAGTCCCTATATTCGCTTTGGGCAGGATAAGAAGTTGCATCGCCTGGCGCTGACGATTGAAGATTTAGCGCATGGCTTTGAGGGTGATCCGCAATTGTTTGACAACAGTCAGTTAATGCTCGAAGCCGGCACGCGGTTGGCTGTGATCGGCGAAAATGGCGTTGGAAAGTCGACCTTCTTGAAGTGCTTGATGAACGAGTTGAAGCCCATGAAGGGCAGTATTAAGTGGTCTGAGAACGCCTCGGTTGGTTATTGTCCGCAGGATCCAACTCTAGTATTTCAAAGTGATATGAATTTGTTTGATTGGATGAGCCAATGGCGCAAACCCAATCATGATGAGCAAGTTGTTCGCGCAACCCTGGGGCGATTGTTGTTTTCGAACGAAGACTTCTCGAAATCTGTAAAAGTGTGTTCGGGCGGCGAAAAGAATCGGCTGATCTTTGGCAAGCTTATGATGCAGGACCACAACGTTTTGATCTTAGATGAGCCGACCAACCACCTAGACATGGAAGCCATTGAGTCACTGAACCTCGCACTTGATAATTACGAAGGGACTTTGATTTTTGTCAGTCACGACCGGGAGTTTGTCTCGTCTCTGGCCGACCGAATTATCGAAATTAAGGATCAAAGCATCTTTGATTTCAAAGGGACGTTTGATGAATACCTGGACGCCCAATCCATTGAAATGGGTGCGGCTCGACTCAGTTAAGGGTGCCGGGACGCCGCGACCCTAAGGCTGCGGATCATCACGAAATAACCCTCGGGCTGGAGACCGACTCGGGGGTCAATGCTTCCAAAACTGCAGCCGTCTGCGCTGCCGAAAGGCCTAATCATGTCGAGCTTTAACGTGTTGTCACTGCCCCAGGAACAGCTCGATAATTTAACCGCTTTGGGTTACCTCACCATGACGCCGGTTCAAACGGCCGCGCTGCCGCCGGGGCTTTTGGGCCAGGATTTGGTGGTACAAGCGCAAACCGGCAGTGGTAAAACGGTCGCCTTTGGTTTGCCGGCACTTGCGAGCATTAATCCGCGAGACTTTGGCACCCAGGCCTTAATTTTGTGTCCGACCCGTGAATTGGCCGCCCAAGTCGCAACCGAGATCCGGCGGCTAGCGCGGGCTTTGCCAAATATTAAGGTGGTTGTGCTGTGTGGGGGCCAACCCATTGGTCCCCAAATTGGCTCCTTAGAGCATGGCGCGCATATCGTGGTGGGCACACCGGGCCGAATTAAAGATCATCTTCGAAAACAAACGTTGACGTTACCGCGTCTGAAGACGCTGGTGCTCGATGAAGCCGATCGGATGCTGGACATGGGTTTCAGTGACGATATGGCCGACATCATTGGTCAAACCCCCATGGATCGTCAGACGTTGCTGTTTTCTGCGACTTTTCCGGATGACATTGCCGCTATCAGTGCGCAATACCAACGTTCACCGGAGCGAATTACCGTCTCGACCCAAGTTGCACAGGAGCAAATCGCGCAGATTTTCATTCGGACCCAGCGTCAGGATAAGGCGGATGCCTTAATGGGGTTGATTCAATCCTATCAACCGGCGGCGGCCGTGGTTTTCTGCCAGACCAAGGCCGCGGTTCATGACTTGGTGGTGACCCTAAACGAAAAAGGGGTTGATGCTGCGGGGTTGCACGGGGACTTAGAGCAGCGCGAGCGCGACCAAGTGCTGTTATTGTTTAAGCAAATGAGTTTAAGGTTGCTGGTTGCAACCGATGTTGCGGCACGAGGCTTAGATATTGACAGTCTGCCGTTGGTCGTGAATTTTGATTTGCCAGCTGATCCTGAGATCTATGTTCACCGTATCGGTCGCACGGGCCGAGGCAATGCAACCGGAACGGCGGTGAGCCTGTTCACCGATAAAGAAAAGTTTAGATTGCCCGCGATTGAGTCTCGATTGTCGATCATGATCACGCCGATCGATGCGCCACCCTATCAGGCCGGGCAACCGGTGTTGGCGCCTGCAGATTTTGTCACCCTCGAAGTATCGCTTGGACGCAAGGATAAGCTGCGCCCGGGTGACCTTTTAGGCGCCATTACGGGTTCCTTAGGGTTCGCTGGGCGTATCGTCGGTAAAATTGATATCACCGATCGTGCATCGTTTGTGGCGATTGAGCGGGCATCTGCGCCGGATGTGCTGGCAGCTCTGGCGGATGGCAAAGTTAAGGGTCGGCATCCCAAGGTTCGGCGACTTCGAGCGCCCAGGCCCGGTTAAGAGGCCCCGGTAAGAGGCCCCGTTAAGAGGTCCCATTAAGAGGCCCCTCAGAGGCGCATAGGACTGATCATTGGATTTGGCGCTGAGCTTCAGGCCCTTGCGGTTCAGGTGGTTCTAAGTCAGCTTTTCGACTTGATCTTGGCCGATCTTATCCGCATTCTAGGAGGTGTTAGAAGCCTCCAAAGAGAATGCATATGGCAATTCAGATTAACCCAGCCACGGGATTAAAAGAGTTCAACACACGAGCGGCCAAAGCAAGGGTTGCGATTGCTGGCCAGGGCTATGGCGTTGAGTCTGATGAGTCTTTAAAAATACTGCCGGACGCACCGCCTGGGGCGGCCTTTAATGCAGAAGAACAAGCTCGATATCGGGACTTTAAAGAAGCGCGCCGTGGCGCGGCTGATTACATTGCCATGGAAGGTGAGTTCAGCCATTACTTGACCGATTTATATTCCGACGAGCCGGTGCCGCGCGACGCGCTGACCGATGAGTGCGAGATTCTGGTTGTGGGCGCGGGCTTTGCGGGCCTTTTGCTTTGGCATAAGCTGCAGCAAGCAGGCTATACCGATGTTCGGTTTTGCGAAAAGGGTGGCGATGTGGGTGGCACCTGGTATTGGAATCGTTATCCTGGTATTGCCTGTGATGTCGAAGCCTATAGTTATCTGCCACTGCTCGAGGAGATGGGTTACATCCCATCGATGAAGTTCGCCAGTGGTTTTGAAATCATGGAGTATTGCCAAAGCCTGGCCGAGCGGTTTGGGTTTTACGAGCATTGTCTTTTTCATACGACTGTGACGGAAACGGTTTGGCAAGAAGCGCAAAAGCGCTGGGTGGTCAGCACCGACCGCGGCGATGCGATGCGGGCTCGCCATGTGGTTTTGGCAAATGGTCTATTGACCACGCCGAAGCTTGCGAAAATCGAAGGCATGACCCGCTTCCAGGGTGATTCCTTTCATACCTCTCGGTGGAACTATCATCTTGATTTGACCGGCAAACGCGTCGGTATTATTGGGACTGGTGCGACCGCCGTACAGGTCGTGCCAGAACTCGCAAAGGTTGTCGAGGAACTCTATGTGTTTCAGCGAACGCCAAGTTCCGTTGACGTTCGTGACCAGCGCGCGACGACTCAAGAGGAGCTCGAAAGCTGGTCAATAGAGCCGAATTGGGCGAAGGCGCGGCGGGCTCGATTTGCCAAGATCTCGGCGGGAAGAACCGCAATGAAGGCGAACGATGATTACCTGGCCGGCAAGGTGGCAGATTTCAAGGAACGCAAGCAGCATGATCGTGAACTGTCGCCGGAAGAAATGGTTCAGAAACAATTGGATGCCAATTACAAAATCATGGAGCAAATAAGGGGTCGGGTCGATGCGATCGTTGAGGATCCAGCGACGGCTGCCGCGTTAAAACCTTATTATCCCTATGGCTGTAAACGGCCCACGTTTCACGATCAGTACCTTCCGAGCTTTAACCTACCCCAAGTTCACCTAGTGGATACGGCCCCGCTAGGGGTTTCTGAGATCAATGCTGAAGGGGTCGTTCATAATGGCCAAGCTTATCCGCTGGATGTGCTCATCTATGCTACTGGCTTTGAGTGGATGGCAACGTCGACCTTTAACCAAGTGATCGGGCGCGACGGCCGTTCGTTGAACGAAAAGTGGCAAGCGGAAGGTACCAAAACCTTTTTGGGCCTGCACAGTCAAGGCTACCCCAACTTATTCATTGTCTCGGGCCCCCAAGGTGGCGGCGGTAGCTTTAATTTTACCAATGCCATCGAAGAGCATGGTGATTATATCGTTTGGATGTTGAATACCCTGAAAGAGCAGGGGGCAACCGTTGTGGACGTTGATGCGGAGGTTGAGGCGGCCTACGCGGCGCACTGTGCGGCGGCGGACGAGCAGACCCGACCGCTTCGCGACTGCATCACCTACTATAATGGCCATGGCGAAGCGGATCCGGGAAGCCTGGCCTATTATGGCGGCGGGCAATGGCACAAATGGCGACTGAATGCGCAAAATACCCTAGCGCCTTATCGATTTGAATAAGCGTCAGACGCTTTTGACCTTGCCAGGATGATGCCTAGATGGCTTGATCGCCCCGTGGGCAAGGCCTAATTGAAGGCGCTCTGCCGCAATCTGCAGGTTCTAAGCCGTGCGAAGCTGTGAGTTCACGCTCACGTGATCAGGGCAGTCCTGCGTCGCAGCCCAGGGCGGTTCTTGCTTATGCGCGGGTCTTAAGCGCGCTCTGTTTCGGCAAGCATCGGTTCAGGCGGGGCTTTTATTTAAGCCCCTTCGTCATTTTTAATGTAAACAACCACGCGTCGGTTTTTTGCTTGGTTCTCAGGTAGATTGACGCCCTGGGCATTGGTATTGGCGACTTTAGGTTTGGTCTCTGCGAACGCTGTGGCGATGATGCTGTCTTTCGGAAGGCCGGTCTGCTCGAAGATATGTAACACGTTAATGGACCGCAACGCCGACAGTTCCCAATTCGACGGGAACCGGACTGTATTGATGGGCACGTTATCGGTATGGCCTTCAATTTCCACGCGATAATCATTCGTTGGGAGATTCTGGATGACGCCGCTTAGGTCGCGTAGGGTTTTGAACATCGAGGGTCGAACGTCCGCTGAGCCAGAATCAAAGAACGAGTTGCTGGAGAGTTCAATCATCAATCCCGCCTTGGTGAGTTTGGTCGTCATCTGCTGCTCAAGGCCTTCTTTTTGAATGAGTTGCTCAAGTATTTTTTGCGCTTCAGCCAATGGCGTGAGCACCGTGTCGGCGGTTTTCGGATCTGGTGCGGCTCTGTTGAGCGATTCGTTAATACTTTGCGCAACCTGATCAAATTTTTCTTGGCTGACTTTGGAGGTGGAAAAGAGCAGGACGAAAAAGATCATTAACAAGGTAATGATGTCGCCATAAGTCAAAAGCCAACTGGTGTCTTCGGTTGGGTCTGAGTCGTAAATTTTTTCGGGTGCTTTACTCATCTTTTGATCTCCGATGACTAATCTTTGGCACTGTTAAATTGAATCGAGGGGTCCAAGTGGCTGTTGAGATGATCTTGGATTTCAAATGAGTTGGCTCGATTGACCAGTAATAAAAAGGCATCAATCGTTAACTGGTGCTTAAATCGAAGGATCTGTTCCTTTTGCTCGGCGCGTCTTGAGGCTGGCTTGAAGACCAGTTGGGCCAAAATGACGCCATAGAGCGTTGTAATGAGCGCTAATGCGAGTCCTTTGCCAAGGCCTCCGGTGCCACCATCGAGCTCAGAAAGCATCACGATCAGTCCTACGAGGGTGCCGATCATGCCAAAACCAGGGGCGATGTTCGCCATGGTGTTCAAGATCGTGGCGCGCACCATGTTGCGCTCATAGGTGGTGTTCATGAACGTTTCGAGTTTGCCGCGCAGGTTCTCATCGGTATAGCCGGCGAGGACTAGTTTGATGCAATGCTGTAAAAAGGAGTCTTCTTTGGCGGCGACTTTAGAGAACTCTTTTTCTAGCCCGGGGAGTCCCTCGCGCGCGCCAACCTTGCCCCAGCTAATAATCTGTTGGACCTCTTCGTAGAGTATTTTAGGGCTGACTTGGGTGGGTACAATCACTTGGGTGAGGGTGCCCAGCGCCTTCCAAACGTACCGCCCTTCATAAGAAATCATGGTGGCGGCGAGGGTGCCACCCAGGACTAAGAGTAAGCTGCTCAGACTCCAAAAAATAAAGTACTTGTCTGTGCCTTCCCAGATGGCATAACCGAATAAACCAAATCCAAGGAAAATACCTAAGACTGTGCTGAAGGAGATTAATCGCATACTTTGGATACCCTAATATTGAGCAGATCATGCAGTATAGAGCGTGTTTGCGTCAGGTAAAGTTATGAATTGTGTCGGTTAAATCGGCCTTTTGCGATGCTGAAAGCAATCGTTGGTTGCGGCCCCGCGGTTGTATCGAGTAAGCCCTGTTTTTAAAGGGGCGTCGTTCAGGGCCGGGGCGCTGACGACACCTTTTGGGTTGTTCCGGGACCGATTAAAGTCGCTGGGATTTTTGATTGGCGAAGCCGCGTTCAGGGCAATCTCTGGGAGAGAGCTGCGCTTCACCAGTCAGCTTTGCGGGCGTTGCGCGAAGGTCTCTTTAGCCTGGGTCCGCGTTTTAGCCGGCAACGTGCTTTGCATCGTTGCACGAAAAGTGGGTGAAACGGTTATCGGGTCAGGGGCAACGGTTAGCCGGGTTCTTGGCCGGCGCGAAAAAGTATGCTTATTAACGTTGGCGCTGTGCTGCCGAGACTTTCCTAGGCGGGTTACACCGGGCTGATCCGCGGCCAAAGACCGACCGTCAGCGCTCGGTAAGGGTTTCGATTTGTGACCAAGTGATGGTCAACGTGCGTTCGCCCGCCAGGACTTGCACATAGCAATGCAAGCGAGCATCGCCTTTGATGAAATCCGCGACGAAAGGGAGGTTATTTAAACGGCCCTCGCGTCGGAGCTTTTTTGCACGGTCTGTCTCGATGAGGGTCCAGCCTTGATTGACGAGGATTGTTTCTAGATGAGCTCGAAGCTGGGCGGTTCTCAACTGGGTAAGCAAGACGGCTTGATCAGCAGTCTGCTGCTGTAGGATCAATGCAGGGTTAGACAGCGCGGCCAGCAACGCATTATCGAACGCATTGCCAGGCGCTGAAAAAACAACCGGCGCAACGCTGACCTGCGCCCAAACCATGACCAGCGTTAGGGCTTTAAACCATCGGACATATGCCGCGACGGCGCGATTAAAGGGCGTTGGCATTGGCTTTCCTGACATCTGATTGAGGACGGCGTCCTGGTTTAGATCCTTGCCGGGCCGCGTCGAAAGAACGCGCCCCGGCGATTGATCAATCAAACAGTTCGCCACCACAAGCCGAGGCCGTTGTTCCATACTTCTCATAGGCCTTGATCACATTGGCACCGGTGCGCCAGCGATGAACTTCATCCGGGCCGTCGACCAGTCTTTGGGACCGAATACCGGTGTACCAACGTGCGAGTGGCGTATCGTGGCTGTAACCGAGCGCGCCGTGGAGTTGCAGCGCGGTGTCGACAACTTGGTGCACCATATTGGCCATAAACACTTTCGCGATCCCGTTCTCGTTCCGGAGGTCCATGCCTTTTTCTGCTTTGTAAGCAATGTGCAATAGCATCAGCCGTGCTTTATAAATCTCAGAAGCGCAGTCCGCGAGCATCCAGCGTACCCCTTGCCGGTCCGCTAAGCGTTCGCCGAAGGTGCTGCGATCAATGACATGCTTGGCGGCAAGGTCGAGCGCGCGCTGGGCCATGGCAACATTATGCATGCCGTGACGAAGTCGCCCATAGGCCAAGCGATGCTGACCCATGTTAAAGCCCTGGCCGCGACCGCCAAGAATGTTCTCCCGGGGCAGGCGCAGGTTTTCAATGTTGATTTCCGAGTGGCTGCCGCCCAGTTTTAAACCGAGTTCCGTGTGCGGTTGCATGGTTTCGATGTTGCGCAGAATCTCGTAGCCCGGGTTCGGGAGTTCCACGATAAAGGTGCTGTACTGTTCATGGCGCGGTGCATCAGGGTCGGTCTTGGCCATCACCACAGCAATGTCGGCAACGCTTGCAGAGGAGGAAAACCATTTTTCGCCATTCAGAACCCACTCATCACCGTCTAAAACCGCGGTGGTTTGCATGCCGGTTGCGTCAGCGCCGGCGGCTTTCTCGGTCATTGAGTAACAGATACGTTTTTCGCCGTTGAGAAGCGGCTTCAGAAATTTTTCTTTTTGGTGGTCGGTCCCATGTTCGAGCAACGTGAGCATGGTGGCATCATCGGGCCCTTGGGTGTTCATCGACAGCGCGCCCAGGAAGCTTTCACCGAGTTCCATTTGGACGAGGGCGTTGGCCAACGGACGCAAGCCCATGCCGCCATGCTCAACGGGTACGAAAGGGCACCAAAGGCCTTGGCTCCTGGCTTTGACCCGTAGTTCGCTTAAGACCGTCTCGAAATTATCGGCGGTACAAACCTCTTCTGCTGGATGACATTCGCTTCGAACAAAGGCTCGTACTTTATCTCGGACCAAACGCGCATCTTCGGGAATTTCAAAATCAATCATGGCTCTGCTCTTTTTGAGGAAACGTCGCTCGACTATAACAGCTCGAGTTGAAAATTGAAGGTAGGCGGTTGTCCGGAATTTTGGCCGCAACTGGGGCGCTTGACCAATGCGGTTGTGCTGGCTATAACTTCCAACAAAGGCCCAGTGCGCAGTTTTTAGTTGCGGTGCAACCCCTCGAGGATGAACTGGCGTGAAGGCACGCAAGCGGCCTAAAATAAATCAGGAAAGCCAACCGTGAAAATACTCACTGAAGATCACCGAGCCAGTTACCTCGAAAAGGGCTACTGCTCAGCGGAAGGCTTGGTTGATAGCGCCTGGCTCGCGCGGCTCAACGCGGTCACAAGAGAATTTGTCGATGAAAGTCGTGGGGTTTCGGCATCCAATGCTCGGTTCGACCTTGAACCCGATCACACCGCAGAGCGGCCTCGATTAAGGCGGTTAAATGCGCCGGTTGACCAGCACGAAACCTATTGGGAGTTCGCTCGGAAGGGGCCTTTTGCGGACATCGCAGAAGATCTTTTGGGTCCGAATGTGAAATTCCACCATTCAAAACTCAATTTTAAATGGGGTGGTGGCGGTGAGTCGGTCAAATGGCATCAAGATATCCAGTTTTGGCCCCACACCAATTACGATGTGTTGACCATTGGGGTTTACTTAAGCGATGTCAGCCAAGACATGGCGCCGATGGGGATTATCCCGGGTAGTCATAAGCAAGACCTGTTTGATTTGTACGATAAGCGAGGCCAGTGGACGGGCCACATCCGGGATGAAGATTTATCGATGGTTGAGGCCGGCAGCGCTGAATATCTGATGGGGCCGGCCGGCACGATCACGGTTCATAATTGCCGGGCTGTGCATGGCTCGAAGCCAAATCATAGTGCCAACCCAAGGCCGTTGTTGCTGTGCGCCTATTCAGCAAGTGATGCCATGCCAATCACGACGCTCACGGCCGGTGGTAAATATGCTGAGTCGATCATTCGGGGTCAGCGCTCAAGGTGGGCTCGTTTTGACCCGAGGCCTGTGCTGATGCCGCCCGATTGGTCTCAAGGTTATAAATCGATTTTCCAGTATCAGCAGGGCGAAGACGCCGGTTGATGGGTCTTCATTGGTGATCGTGGCAGAGGGGCTGGACGGGATGAGAGGTCGTGGCCTCAGCGGATTGCCGTAAACCGAAGCACCGAAGCACCGAAGCACCGAAGCACCGAAGCACTCATAAAACGAGCAATCAAAGCGCAAAACGCCGAGACCCTAGACGTAAAAAAGATGCGCAAGGAACAACGCACAAGAAAGAAGCGCTTTTAGGTTGGCCCGGGTTGAACCGCGCGCATGGTTTTTGCGTCATGATTCATTTCCGGTTGGGCATCCTTTAACCTTCATGCACTGCAAGCCATTGGGGCGCAAGAAAAAGACAGCGATCGGGTTTACGCCGTAGGCGATCTGGTCGACTACGGTCCTTATCCTAAGGAAGTTCTGGACTGGATGCGTGCGCACGAGGTCTCGTCTGTTCAAGGTAATCACGATGCCTGGGTGAGTAAACGGTATCGCGAAGGCCTTGCCGAGAACAACATACCGACTGAGGATCGTGCCTGGG
>Ga0115004_10001365_pt1 | contig 19959 bp, 10 predicted proteins | sample ArcticOcean_MG_C_10_FD_88737 | JGI IMG/M metagenome (GOLD analysis project Ga0115004, IMG submission 88737) | Marine microbial communities from western Arctic Ocean - ArcticOcean_MG_CB11_90 | ecosystem: Environmental > Aquatic > Marine > Oceanic | place: Arctic Ocean: Canada Basin | collected... | reverse complement strand
GGATTGCACCCATGGTGCCAAAATACGCGCAAAAGCTTGCCCTTCCGCTTGAGCTTCCATGTACTTCACGGCTGTTCCAGCCGCGATTGCGACATCCATTTGCTGCGCGTATTTAATGATACCTTGCGCGTAAACGATGCGCATTTGATGCTCAATAATTTCGTACTTTTTTTCTCTAACATCTTTATCCGAACTTTCCTTACCAGCTCTGAACGCGGCCAGGATTTTACCGTTGGCGACCGAGTACGAACCTTGCATGGTTCCAAAATCGTTACCGAGTTTTTCCGCGCGGTTATACACCGAACCCGAACGTTCAAAACCATAATAGGCAGCCGCAGCTTTGTCCCACTCAGCGTTATCAACATTAGGCTCGTAACCCTTGTATAAGTATCGTAAAACGGCGTGGATACCGCACATATCTTTGACTGTCTTTTCAACCTTTTCAAATCGTCCGGCAGCGTTTGTCGTAGGTGAACCAGGTTCCTCATTCTCTATTTCTTCCAAATACTTTGTCATGAACGTAGAATTCGCAACTCTAGTACCTCCAGGAGATGGCGTAAACAAATACCCAGTAAACTTCGTCCAATCATCGCCGTCAGGAACCTCACAATATGGCGCCATGAACTCTACAAAATCGGCTCTGTAATCTTCCCAGTCGTTTGCATCTTTCTCATCGATGATGTGCTGCGCGTGATATGAGATATAATACGGTCCAGCAAGTTTACCACTTATATTGGTAGTGTCGAGTAGTTGATCATCAGTAATCGTATACGACCCTCCAGCAATGTTCTCAATACGCAATTCTGCAGCATCGACTAAGACGTCGCGCGCCGTCAGCGATGAGAAAATCGCGACGACACACGCTAACGACAACGAACGCGATGATACTTTCGCAAGCGCCATCATAGGTCGTTTAATATTAATTAGTGAACTGAACACGATGACAGACGAACACAGAAATGAGCAAATACTGTTTATTAGTAGTAGTAGTAGTAATATTTATTTATATAGCAGCGCACGAGCGTAGTCCATACGAATATTTGAGGACGAAGATAAAAAGGCCTTTTTCCTTTTTGCAAACTGGCACACGCCTCTTTCTTTTTCTTTTGGCTGCTGTTTCTGCCTGAAATCAAGCCAAAGCAGCAAAAAGATATTTTTAAGATCTTTCCGCACAAGATTATTCTCTTCTGATGAGCACAGCAGCAACAAGCAATAATGGACACAAAGCATGAAAAGATGAAATTTTAAGCACAACAATAACAATAACAAAAACAATAACAACAAAAACAAAACGAAAGATATGATATAATCATTATACACCGCCACATCAATAGAAATAAATATGTTAGCTATCTATCGAGCGCGACGAGGGCTCTAGTCAGGACGACCTTCGTGCGACGCGGACTAGAGGCGAATTTAGGAGGTTGCCTCGTTTTTACCACATTCAAAAAAAGCTGGTGATGGTGATGATGATGATGAATTTCTTCATCGTGAATTGTAGAGAAATAAATATAGAAATAAGAAGAAAATGACTGGGCGATTTAGTATTATTATACTGACTATTATACATATTATTATTCTGTTTTTATTAGAATCATCATCATCAACAACAACAACAACAACAATAACAACGTCAGATTTTGTTCCGCCTCATACGAGTGCTGATGGTTCGTTCGAAAATTGTGGAACGTGCGAGATGTGTGCATCTAGTGCTCCAACGATAAATAATAACAATAATGATAACATTCCTTCGCACATGGGAACAGATTTAGGGCATGATAACGCGCAAGCTTATTTGTTATCGAAGACATCGAAGAAGTGTAAAAAGTGCTTCGGATGTACGCACGTTATAAAACCAATGCCAAGAAAAATAACTATGAAGAACGAAACGTATGAGCCGGAGATTGGCGCATCGCCTGCAAATTTGATGAAAATTAAGAAAATTGTGAACGAAATCATTGTTGATGACGTTGATGATGATGGTGATGATTGGGCAGTCGCGAAGATGTGGTGCGTTGGAACTAAACTTAATTCAAAAGGGAAAGATATAGAAGACGGAGGCGCAGGGCAGTGCTATAGAAAAAAGGGAAATACAGTAGAGGATACAACAGGAAAACAACGATCGAAAGCGTTGCAAACGATTAAAAATTCGATGACGCTGCAAAAGATTCTTGATTTCTGCGATTCGTCAGAAATATCAGTCAAACATTGGACCGAAAGTGTGAAAACAGTACATCCAACGAGTAAGAGAAAGATACATTCGGAAGTGCTTTTTATGTCCGTCGCGCCAGGTATTTCTATTACGCAATTAGATAGTCACTTGGTAAGAGTCAATCCAAGAGCTGCACGTAACGCTCTGGCAAATGTTGACCACGATTCAGTAATTAAAGCGACTGTTTTGGATGCGTTATTAGGACAGTGCGATAGACATTCCGAAAATATATTCATCGATATCGTAAACGAAACGCACTCAAAGATGATGTTTATAGATAACGACCAAATGTTTGGACGTGGGTGGAGAGCGTGCGTTGCAGAATCGGTTCTAATCCCTGGTTCTGAAAAATTCTCAATTGCGAGATTTTCAAATTCTCACGTTAATGGACACGCATCCGCTAATAAAGCATCGTCGAGTAGATCAGTTAGCTTGAGCGTCATGCTCGATTATCGGTGTCACGCAAAAAATGGATTTCTCGGAAAGGACTCGTACGGTGAAGGTATTGATAAATGTTTAAAGAAACTTTCGGAGATGTCAGTGAATGAAGCGATTGACCAATTTGGATTTTCCGAACAAGCGGATGCAAAATTTGTCCTGGCGCGGGCAAAAGGTTTACGAGAACTCGGGTTTGAACGAGCAATATTAAATTGGCAAAGAAATTCAAATTTAAAAAGCGTTGGCATTGGGAAAAATTTTCGATCTTTTCCTTGGCCCAACACGTGCTGTTATCCAAAGCTATCGCTCAACAATAAGAACGATCCCGAGAGTTCAGTTTCTTTATCATGCGAATTTGCGAAAAATAGTTTCAAGTGCAAAGGAGGGGCAGATAAATGCATGCGCGCAGGCGGTTGGGAAATAGTATCATAATAGGTAGGTAAAGATAGCATATATACATAGTGGTATTGAATAGCTAGGTATAGTACATTAGAAGAAGAAGAAGAAGAAGAGCAAAACAAAGCTGGACGTGCTTCTTCTCTTACTACGCGCCTTGAATGCCGTCGAGAAAATACCATTTTCCATCCTCTCCTATACGAAACGTCGATAGCTCCGTATGATTTTCTTCCCGCCCTCTGTCAAATCCTTTCTGCCCTCGCACTCGACACTTGTATTCGAACGCAACGAAATGTTCCGTCTCTGATTTCTTCTTATCGTTTTTAATCGATAAATTATAGAACTCTATTTTTTCGCACGTCGCACGGACGTCAGCTTCTAATGTCGATACTACTATTCCATCAGATGTTTTCGTACCATCTTTTTTAATCTGATTATCTGAGTGTGTAGTTTCGACGATGTATTTTGCTTTGCCTTTCGCATAAGCCGAAAATCTACTTCTCATCAAAGTCACTGGGTCATTTGGGTACTTCGTACCATCGTGAAACTGTTTGCAACAATTGCTGTAAGAACTAGTTGCACCGCAAACACACCGTTCAGTTTCTTGCGTTCTAGTGTTGTTCTTGAATTCTTCATCTTTTTCTTCTTCTTCCTCTTTTCGGAGCAGTTCCTGAGCAAACCCATTTCTTCTTTTACTTTTACCTTCTGCATACGTTCGTACATCTTTTCGATGAAGATGATGATGTTGATGATGTCGTTGTTGTTGTTGTTGAGTTAATAATGTTGTTCTCTGCTTTTGACGAACATGAAAATAATAATAATTACAAGAAGTAGAGGCTGCCTTCATTTTATTTGCGGATTTATTATTATGCGGCGTGAGTGCGCACAATATATAATGAATAATAATAAAAACAGTGTTTGTCGTTTAGAAACTTACGGTAAGTTAATTCAATTTTAAGCTTGCATCAACTCTTCCGATGTTTTCGTAGAATGCCAAAAAGTGTCTGTGACAGATATCAACATCTTCGGTTCCCATCATTTCCCGGACGGAGTGCATGGATAACTGCGGAACACCAACATCAACTGTGCGAATACCGGTTTGCGCGCTAACTATTGGTCCAATTGTTGAACCACATCCCATATCGTTTTTAACGACGAAATCTTGCGTAGGAACGCCGCTGAGCTTCGCACACTCACGAAACATGTACGCAGTTAGCGCAGTTGTCGCGTAACGCTGGTTTGCATTATGCTTAATGACGACACCTTTGTGGAATAACGGCTGATGTTGCTCCTCGTGCTTTTCGCTATAATTTGGATGGATGGCGTGGGCCATGTCAGCGCTAACAAGGAATGATTTAGACAGGCAACGCTCAATGGCATCACCGTCATCGTTGCTATTATTATTTTTACTATTGCTTTTAGTACTCAGCGTTGCGCGTCGTATGGCTTCAATCATGACCGTTCCACCGCCTCCGCTCGTCGATACTGATCCAACTTCTTCGTTATCAAACAAAGCAACTACTCGAGCGCCTTTATGTTTCTGTAATGAAGCATCTTTTGACGCGTCGATGAGCGCTTTTAAAGCGCAGAATGACGAACATAAATTATCGAGTCTTCCGGAGAAGATAAATTCGTTCGTTGCTCCGCCAATTTGCGACTTTTGTGTATCACAAACGTTAAGTTCAAAATCGATAATGTCTTCCGGTTCACACTTCAGCTCTTCCGCGAGAATGGCGAGAATAATTGGATGATGCATTTCCTTATCTTTATCCATATTTGCTTTACTATTGTTACTGCTCCTAAAACCTTCGAGTTCGGCTTTAATCGCCGTTGCCAAAATAGGCGCAAAGTTTGTCTCCAAGTTCGGTTTGAAACCTGTTTGATTAATCTCGCGATCTAAATGTATTGCCAAAGATGGAATTCGGATTATTGGCCTTTCAATCTTGACCAGCTCACTTTTCACTACATCACTCCCGCTTTTCTTCACCAGAACTCTTCCGGCAACGCTTAAATCTCGATCGAACCACGTGTGCCACAATCCACCGCCGTAAGGTTGCACACCTATAGCGATGCATCCCGCGCGTTCTTTTCTTTTGGAAACTGGCTTAAGTTTCGGGCAAGGCGAGTCTGTATGCGCCGCAATAATGTGAAATCCATCACCTGACTCAAACAAACCTCCCAACGCAAACGCTACGATACACGATTGATTTCTCACCACGTAATATTTACCGTTTGGTTTCAACTCGTACTCTTTCGTCCAGCTTTTCCCTTCCTCGAGCTTTTGGAAACCAGCGTCTTGAAGCATTATTTCAGCGTTTGCAGTTGCATGAAATGCGGTCCAAGATTTGTTCAAATATTCAACGAGTTCTTTAGCTACTTTTGGGGGGTCTATTGAACTCAACAATGATGGTGATGGCGATGATGATGATGATGATGATGATGATGATGACGGAGGCGTAGCTGCTGAAAAACCTCTTCTTTGTTGTTGTTGTTGTTGTTGTGAAGAAGAAGAAGAAGAAGAAGAAGAAGAAGAAGAAGAAGAAGGTATCAACCTCCTCGTCGTCGTCGTCGTCGTATATGTGAAAGTTGAATAGGGCGGACAACACGAACAATTCTCGTTATTTGTCATAGCCGCTTTTGCTAACGTGAGGTATGATCTTCCTCTCACTGTGGTGTTAGTAGTACGTACGAAGGTCGTCCTTCCCCTTATAGTCATGGGTGATATAGTAAGCCGCGAAATCATCCCTATTTGTTTATTATTATTATTTTTGTGAATATGAAGGTAATGTATGTGAACTTTGAGAAAGCGAGCGAAGGTTTCATGATTTTTTTATTTAAGACATTAAGAGTGCTGGGAATACCGTTTGCTATTAATCAAAACCAGATTTTCGCATCGCCTTCTTTTGACTCGCATTTTTCTTCTGCTCTAATCGTTTCGCGTTGGCACGTTTGACATCTTTTTCCATCTTCTTTCTCGCACTCGCGTTATCGACGTCTTTCAAAACAGACGCGTTTTGTATAATTTCATTCATCTTTTCCATGGCATCGTCGATATTTTGACTTTGCGTTCGATGTTTCGTGCTATTCACGACTAAAGCGTCTTCAGCGTTGATTCTATTTTTTTCTAATATTCTTAAACGTGCGGCGACCCATTTAGGTAAAAATCCTGTTGCAACTGCCCCTTTAAGCGAAAGTCGCATATCGACCTTTGTATTCACTTTGTTCACGTTTTGACCTCCGGCGCCTCCAGACCGAGAGAACGATATTTCCACATCGCTTTTTTCAAGCGTTCTTGGCGGCGTCTTGTCTTCATCTTCATTCGGCTTCGGTAAATTATCTTCCCTCGAAACGCCAATACTTGACGATGATGAAGACGAAAATGATCGAGCCGGCAACGTCGAAGAAGAAGGAGGCGTGGGCGTTAAACTACTTCCTCGTTTAGGAGGACTTTTCTTATTCTTCTTCGGAGCTGTCTTCTCCCCGAGATTTATTTTATTGTCGAAACTATCATCTCCCCACGGGTCGTCCAGCATATCTTCCTCTTCATCATTCGTTGTGACGTTTGAATAATAATCTTCACCTTGTATCGCTGCTGACGTTATTTTTGTTCTACATATCTTTATTCGTCGTGCGACGTTTTCGTCGTCGTTTAGGGCAAGTCTTCTTCTCAAATCGCTGCTTATGTTCATTTGCTGTGCTGTTAATACGTTCTTGTTAGTAATAACGCGAGAAAACTTTGCTCTGAATAATAAAGAAGAGCGCGCTGTTGTTGATTGTGTTATCATTGATTGTGTCGTCGCTGCTACCGTCGTCGTTCTATTGCCCTGATGATGATGATGGTTCTGAAGTAGTTGTCGTCGTTGATAGTGAGAAGAACGGAAAAATAAGAACGAACAACTAACGATATTCTTCTTCCGATTGTAGTGGTAGTGGTGATGCATTCTTCTTCTCAACGCCGTCGTCGTCGTCGTCATCGATGCAGTAGCAGTAGTCATCAACGAGCAGCGCGTAAATAGCATCATATCATATCATATTATTTATTTACGTACTTATTACTGATGGTATTTATTTATTTCTGAGGCGGGAGGGCACAAATCAATACTCGTAATGCATCAGTTTGGTATCACTTGCATCATTTTTTTTTTTTTTCAGCAGTGCAAAACGTGATCTGGTGATCGCTGATGAGGATGGGCAGATTTGCAGCGTTTTATTTCTTCTTTTCTCGTTATTATTACGCTTGGCGCGCGATAGGAACTTCCACACACACACACAAAGTGCGCGATGAAAAGAAGACAACACCTCGCATCAAAAATCCTCCTCTCTTCTTCTTCTTCTTCTTCTTCTTCTTCTAGCAGTGATGACAATAATAAGAACAATGTTAGAAATAATGATTGTAAATTACAATCAATAAACGAAAACGACACGATTACTAATGATACTTTATTGAACGAGACGACGACGAGAAATGATGAACGAGCAGAGTACACACAAAACTTTACTGGTAAAAGTTGCTCCGAAGGCGGAGACGACGACGACGACGATAACGACTGTGACGATAACGATGACGATAATATTTCATTTTTCAACGGAGATGCAAAGTCAAAAACAGATTTTACTTCCCACGTGGCACAAATACGAGACTACTTCATTGGATACTTCCACTTAAATCCTCCTTCCTCTCGAACGAACGTCGCTCTAGCGATGGGGAGCAACCAGAGCTTCCTTGCACACTTTTTAGCGCTCGCGGAGATCAATTCTGTTAACTTCGTGGTCTTGATGAACTCGAGATGGACGACCAGGGAAGTCACAAAGGCCATGGAACACTGCGAATGTGCAGCAATCATCGTGGACGACCATCACGACGAGTTGTGGGGAGATGGAATTAATAGTAGCGCGTTAGTTAAGTTTAAGGCGAGACCGTTCTTCTCGGTCGACCGCGGGTTTCGACAACGGCACGATATAGTATTAAAGAGGAGTTGGTTTGTAAAGCACGAGAATGGTGAAGGTGCGGGGATGGAGAATTTCTGGGCGAAAGTTGTCGATTCAGTTAAACCATTATTGGCAATGAAAGACGCAAAAGATGATGGCGGAGAAGAAAAAACAGATAAAGCTGAGAATGGTGACGACGAAATAGTTGAAGATGATTTGGAGGGACTATTTAAGCTCGAAGACGTGAACGTAATAGAAAACATCGAAGACGATGAAGAAAATAAGAAGAAGAAGAAGAGAATAGAAAATGTCGATATTCGGAACAATTGTTGTCTTGTATTTACGAGCGGGACTTCTGGTAACGAACCGAAAGCAGCGATACTAACACATTCTAATATTTGTGCAGCTATTGATTCAAAACTGTACGATAAGAACGGTCCACAATACGATAAAAACGATGTTTATTTACATTGCGCACCGTTATATCACGTCGGTGGTCTCGTAAACGGTTTGGCCGCGCTCGCTGCTAACTCGAAACATGTATTTCTAGAGACGTTTGACGCTCGGTCCTTTTTGCACGCGATCGTTGCCGTTGAAGTAACCGCATTCATTGTCGTACCGACAATGTTGCGAAAACTAGAGCGTTTCTGCTCGCATACAGATATAAATTCGATACCTCGGCCAACCTCAGTTTCATCTGGTTTAGAAAACATCAAGCCCGTCTTTGAGACGGTTAAGAAAATCTTAGTCGGCGGTGGCGCTATGAACAAGAATGATGTAAAATTTGCAAAGCAATTATTTCCGAATGCAAAAATAATTTCAAGCTATGGTATGACAGAAGCGACGTCGTCGATCGCGTACTCATTCGATCTGAGTTCTACTTTACATTCATCGTCGTCTAAGATGAAAGTAAATCAAGGAATAGTCATCGAAGGCATAGAAGTCAAAATTGATAATAAAATAGATGGAAAAAATGAAATTTTGATTCGTGGTGAAACCGTGTCAAAAGGATATTATAACGCCGCCGCCTATCTCAAGAATAGATATCAAAATAATAATAATAATAATGACATTCATACGAACGATGAAAATTTTTTCAGAACCGCAGATGCGGGAGAAATCGTCGATGGTCAATTTTTACGAATTATCGGTCGACTATCGTTGGGAATAAAAACGGGGGGAGAGAATGTTTCGAGCGATGAAGTGAAAAAGGTAGTCGAAGAGCACGAGCTCGTTCAAGAGGCGGTGGTTTTTGGCGTTCCGGATGATAAATGGGGAGAAGCCGTTGTTTGCGCAGTGCGCCTTCAAGAGGATGCTATGTGGGCGAATGAAACCGCCGATGTAAATGACCCCGATTCATGGCTCCTCCTAGAAAGTCAACTCGAGTTTAAGCACAAAGAGTTCTTTCTCGAAGACGAGGAAAAAATTAACGTGAAGAAGGTGAATGTAGACTCCTTGCGCATGTGGTGTCATCAAAAGCAAATGGCAAGATTCAAAGTTCCCAAACGCTGGATTTACGTGGAGGAAGATTTCCCGCGTAATTCTGGAGGTAAAGTCGACGTCGTCGAATTAAGACGTGAAATACTTATCAACAGTCGAATCAGATGATGATTTAATTATAATTATATATAAACACAGTCTGTATTTATTATTTATTATTTACTTAGTTTACTTTTTGTGTTCTTAAACATTCTTTCGTCGCTTCAATCCTTTCCTCCGGTTTCCTGCTTTCTGGATTTCACTGAAGAGCACATCGCAACTGATTCTGCAAAATAAGGCCCGTTAAATAATTACGACTATAATCATTTCCTTTCTCAAAAAACGATAATAATAACAATAATAATAACAATAATCATAATCAATATATCAATATATCAACAAAAAAGCAACGTCAAGATGATGCTTGATGATAATGATAATAATAATAACAATAATAATAATCGAGATAACAGAATAACTAACGAAGGCAAAAATCAACATCATCTCAACAACGATGACAACAACCACAACATCTTATTTGAATTAATAGGAGCAGAAGAGAATAATAACATTAAAACTTCAAGAAGAACAAAAAGAATGAGAAGAAGAAGTGAAAAATCATCACGACAACAACAATGGACACGATCGATGAATAATATTATGAATCATTTTTGTTCTCGTGATAGATTATTATATAACTTTATAATATTCTTTTATTCGTCCTTCTTCTTTATATCTATTTTATTCCCCACATATTGCGTTGATACCTTCGGCGCGAGCGCAGAGAAGTTTACTGGGACGTTGAAGTTGAACTCTGGTCAAACTGAACAAACGATCGGTAAGTTCGCGGTTAGGAGATCTGGAGATATCTCAGTCAAGCTTTCGACCGCTAAAACTGGATGGGAACGAGGAAGGCATAAGCTTAAATTGCTATTGTTTGAGGACAAAGTTTATGAAGAATATCAGAGACAAGTGCAGAAAGGATCTTTGTGCGATTCGAGATGTAATATTGCGAATTTAGAACACGAGGTGGACTTACCGCATCCGAAAGCGACACACAAGGCGGACGGATATGAGTTTTTTGAAGATCCCGAATCTGGAGATTCCTATCGAGTAGATTTGGACTCCGGAAATGTGAGTTGGGTACATCCAGAGAATCACATGGTAGATGAAGAAGCTTTGAAGAAGAATGCCGAGCTGCAAAGAACGCAATTATCGAAATGGAAGAAGGGGAAATCGAGAGAAGAGTCTTTGACGCCGCAGAAAATTGTGCACCGAGAAACTTATTTTGAGTCAAGTTTAAGAGCAATGAAACCAGTGAAAGGTAGAAGAGGTCAGATGTATAATTCATCTCGAGCTGCATTTTGGTATATCGTCGTTGCAGATTGCGCATTGGAATTTTATGACGCGAAGCCTCCGCCTTTACATTTTGATATTACAATTAAAAATAACGGACAACATTTACCTTCTGATTTATCCGGAATCGGTTGGGTTTACGTCACGAATTTTCTCTTCATGTTTTTTCTAGGTTTGGTATTTGTTCCAATGGCAATTCGAATGCACAGAAAGAATGAAAAGACGACGCATCTGGTTGTCGTTTTAGTTCTATTGGCGTATTTCTTTCAAATGTCCAGCTTGCTGTTGGAAATTTTGCATCTCCGGAGATTTGTGAAGGATGGGAAAGGTTTAAGATGGCGCTATTCTTTTTTCCCTGCGGATTTCATGGCGGAAGTGACTCAGGGTTTCGCTGAATTTATAACGACAATGACATTGTTATTTCTCGTCTGTGGGTGGACGACTACGGCTGAATCTGAAAGTTTGACGAGTTCTGTTGCCAAGGTATTCAGCGGGGATTCGAGTTTAGAGAGCGGCTCGGTGGCGAGGCGTAGAACAGGAGCAAATTTTGGAGCTGTCACTGGAGCAGAGGTAGCTGATGACGGAGAGCGAAAAAAAGGTCGACCTGCATTTGATAAAGAGGTCGATGTTGATGAGAAGAAACATGGATCCGTGCCGACGCCGAAAACAATCGTGAAAGGTGCAGCGGCAATCGCGAAGGGTATACTCGGTAAAAATGCTTTGGAAAATCCTGAGACGAAAAGAATATTAGTCAGTATCACGTCAGCATTACGCTCACCTGGATATCTTTTCAAGAAATTACCAGATGGTCTGAGTTTGAATACCCGTCGTTTATCAGCCGGAGGGATGATCATTGGCTTCAATGCCATATTGCACTTTATTTTAGAAGCGTGGGGAAGAAGATATGAGGCGACGTTCAACTCTTTCCATGACCACGAACATTTACCAGGCTTCCTCCTCGTCTTGCTTCGTTTAGTTCACGCTGCAGTATTCGTTGTAGGCGGTCGAACAGCAATAGCTGCCACTGATGTCGATAGAAGAGCAAAGAATTTTATCAGAAACTTTCGCATAGTAGGTTTAATTTGGTTACTTTCATTCCCAGCAGTAGTTTTCGTGGCGAAATTTATGAAAAAGCTTTGGCAAAGACGTTTCGTCGCTGCGGGGTGCACCACATTGCAAACGATTGGATTATGTGGTCTCGCAAGTTTGGTTTTGCTGGACGACAGTTTTATGAAGCTGAGCTCGATTAGCGGGAGAGGCGCTGCCGCGTCGTTTTATCGAGGTGGAAAAACTTCACTTGGCATAGGTAAACTCCGAACAAAAGTTTCGATGGATTAAATTTATTTTGAAGCTAATTGTTGTACAAATATACAATTTCCACCATTATTTATCATATCACGCAACACTTGCACACACATGCACACACACTCTAAGCATTTCTCGTCGCTCGACTCCCTTCTTTTACATATTTTGAACATAAATAGAAGTACCGTGCACAGTTCGTCGTTCTAATTACTCCTCTTTCGTCCAAGCGCCAACGTTCTCGAAAGCTAATGCTCGTTGAATTCGATATTCCTTGTCAGATGACCACCGCTCGTAGTCTCTCGCTAACCCGCGAAGAAACGCCTTCTCAAGTTCTCTCAACGTAAAAGATAAAACGGCGTCGCCAACACTTTGCGTCAAACTTCGCGGGAACTTTTTAAACGGCCCTGGTGGATCAACGCCGACGCCAATTTCTGTCCACCCTTCGATATAGGCATATTTCTTTTGTTGTTCATCTTCCTTACTATTACTATTACGATCACTACCACTATGGTTATTTGAGTACTCCGTAGATTTAACCCCGTATTGCATCAAATCTCCACTCTCCCAAGATTCGTCGCCTCGACTTTTCCACCGAAATGCCGTGCTCCCTCGGTTTACAAACATCTCATTAATCCCAAGACTTTCGACTTCCTTCCCTTCTAAACGACAACTCGCCACTTCGATCAAAACGCACGGGCCTCTCATGTCCGCATCCTCTCGTTCCGGTCTATACATTTTGTCTTTCTTTTTCCTCCTCTCTTCCTCTTCCTCGGCTTCTTTATCGTTCACTTTCGTCTTTCCACTCCATACATACCTTTGTTCATGCTCCGTCTCCAACACGCTCACTTTCACTCTAACCACTGGTTTCACTTCCAACGTAAAAAACTTCAGACCAGGTATTGTAAGCTCAAACATGCCATCGTCAATACTGGAGAGAACTTTCGTCATTGTAGCTCCTAACGGTAACGGGACGTCAACGTATTGTTCGACCGGTAAACGCATATAGTTCGCTAAAGATGTTGAAATATCATCGGATTCGTTCACTTTAACTATAGCTTCGCAAGTTGCCCTTAAATTTGTATTCCACGTTTTAGTAGGAGATGGAGGAGGAGGAAACGTAATTTTTGTAGTAACAGTCATTTGAGTACTACTATTACTATTACTGCTATTGTTAGATGTCGGTTGCTTATTTGACAGTAATAGATTTTTTTCACCATCATCGTTCAAGTTCCCATCACAACGCGGTGGAAGAAAAACATGATTATTAAGATTCTGTCGTCGTCGTCGTCGTAAAGGGAGACGACGCGATGATGATGATGATGATGATGATGATGAGAGATTGTAGCAGTAAGACGACGACGAAATCTGCATCTTATAATTATTCCTTATATTGTATTACAACAATAATATAAAACAAATTTTGTGCGTTTGTGAAAGTGAAGAAAAACGGGGGATCATCATTCGTTATTAGAGGTATGTACATGTGATAAAAAACGTACAGCAGTTTGATAAAAAACGCGAGAAAGAATCCTAGAGACAGTACGAGTACTGAATGAATTTATAAAACTCTTCAAACACACAGCACAATAAATAATGACATGAACAAGCTTTTATTATTTACAGAGACAGACAAACATTAATCAATCAATCATAGGCGGCGAAGACGTCTGAGGATTGGAAACGTTGACAAGACGATCTGCTCCTTGTACAACCTCTGCTTTTACAATGACATCGCCTTTGCGTAACGAACTCACATATTCTAAACCGTTCGTGATGTATCCAAAAGTAGAAAACTCTCCCTCTTCAAATGCTACACCTCCTAAACCAGCTTGTCGACGGTCGAAATTGAACAAAAAGAACTGCGAAGATGATGAAGCGCCGTCGTCTGATGCAGATCGCATTGCAGCTACTGCGCCATTAACTGATAATGGCAAAGCGGGTAACGCATCGATTCCCGAAGCTACTTCTAACGGTGATCGATAACGAGGCTCAAATTCGTTGGAAGCTTTCACTTCGAGAGGAATAGATGAAAATGAACTATCGCTATCATCTCTGCTAAAAATAATAGCCGTTTCCGAGATATTCAATCGAGTATTATCAAACTCGCCTTTTTGGACTGCAGTAACAAAATTACCAGCAGTAATCGGAGCATTAAAACCGTCAGCGGTGATCTCTAAATCAATGGTTTTCAAAACTTCTCCATTCAACTTTCCAAACGTATCCTTTGCCGAGTCTTCGTGTCTTATCGTAAATTTTAGCAAAGCTCTGCCAGTCAACCTTGGTAGTTGTTGATACCTGACAGGCAATAGAAACGGTAAATCGTTGACTTGCAAAACCATCATAGAACCGTTTGCTTCAATGGCTTTTGCAATCCATCGATCGAAATTCTCCACATCTTGATTCTCACATGCTAAAATTAATCTATCTAATGCAATTAATAAATTCTCCATCTCTACTTCTGCATCTTCGCGGTTCTGCGTTGTGATAATTGGCGCAAAAAGTTCATCCTTTTTCTCCTTCACGATATCTTTCGCCTTTCTTACTTCTGACAACATTTGACCCCACGGTTTTCGCTGAGGAATTCTAAACTGATAAGCCGCATCGTCTAAATTATCTTGTATTTCGCTAGATTGTTGATTTACTCTCGGTGTGGAACGGCGCAACGCTGCCGAAGCCGTTCTTGGAAGACCAAAATTTGGGTTTGATAATAGCGCCAAAGCACTCTCTTCTGATAATAAAGTTGTGGAAAACAAAAAAGCACTGACGAGGGTTGAAATAATCAACGTCTTCTTCTTATTCCTATCCTCCGCTTCTTCTTCTTCTTCTTCTACATTTAGTTTTTGTTGTATCGTCGATGATGGTATCGTCTTTGCAGATGATGATGATGATGACGAAGATGATGATGATGCGCGCTGCAGTTGTTCTTTAAAAGAACGAATGAATCTCAACAATACTTTCTTCTTCGTCCTCGTCTTTGATCGTTCAGAAGACAGAAAAAAGGTTGAATTCCTACACGCGTGTTGTCGAGGATGATAATACATATTATTTTTAATAAGGTTTTTCCCCCATCATTTTATGACAGGACAGACACACCATCATTAATTACAATCTACTCTAAATCTTGTTTTTCATTCTACATTATTATTGTCTTTTCGTTTAATTCTTACGAAAAGGATTTCATGATTTCTCACAACACAAACACCCTGCCGAATGCGGGCGCTTATTTTTATCTTTGCTATAACGCGAGCATTTGCTTTTTCACTTATCAGTGACTACGGGATAGTCTGTTTTAAGACATTTTTTTTACCGTCGTCAAATCACATTTTGTGCAGAGCAATCTTACTCGATTATTAAGGGGTTCTTTGCGGCGCAGACAGTAAGTAGTCTGCGCAATCGCAAAGAATATTATCCTCAAGCATTTGAATCACCACAGCATCCCGCCCCTTTGCTCGTTTGAAAACCGCCGTTGCCTAAAGGACCGTCGACTCTCTTCGAGCCTTCCGTAATCGGGCCCATCGCTGCTCGTTCTCGCTTATCGGCCTCCAACTGTTCTTTGATCTTGTTGCTCGCGGCGCAACCGACAGAGCCAGCTTCAGCCTTCGATCTCGCTGTCACGCGCCTACGAAAAGCTGCTTGCAATTCCTTTTGCAATTTCTCTCTGGAATCAACAATCTCGCGAACGTCTCCAAAACTTTGTTGAACATTCTCTGGGAGTTTGAGATAAATTTCACCGTTAACTTCGTCTACTTCTTCTATCCATCCATGAGTTTTAAAGATCATCTTGGCAAGTTCAACAGTACAACCTTTTGATTCAAACGCCGCTTTGATCTTCGCATTTCCCTCAATTTTCACCTTGCGAAATTTCTGCTCATGCGGATTCTTCGAAACGTTACTGAACAAACGTTCGAGCATATCAAAAGCTTCTACGGATTCGCAAGATTTCATAACTTTTTGCTTCTGTGTGTGTGCGCGCGCGTGTTTAATTTTGTTTAATTTTGTTTGTCATCAGTTCTTTGTTCTAATATAGTAATAAAGAGCGCAGTAGAGAGAGAAAGGTGCCCTTTCGGAACGCGGTGGTCGTCGAGGGATTTAATTAAATAAATAAAAAATGTAAACACGACGCGAAAAGACGAGCGAAAGAGAGAAGAAGAAAATCAATAGAAGAAAATAAACGCACGTCGCTGAGCTCTACGATAGAGTGCCCGGGTGCATACCCCGCGTAACCCATCTTTTTTGTACGTATAGATAAGATTTAGAGCAATGAAGATTTCTCGTCCTTCATCACGTCCTTCTCGAAAAAGGAAATCCTGACGAGCTGATGCGTACTAAATCGTTCTGCTGCTGCTGATGATAAATATGAGTAGTTTTCCTTCATACATAATAATATTCATCATAGGAACATCTCTCTCTCTCTCTCTCTTTCCCTTGAAAGTGTCATCTATTATCTATCTATGGACAACGATTTCAGTGGTCGACTTGAAGATTATGAAACATTATTGAATAATATATATATTTCATATCGCCATTGTCGCACTTACGGACTACTTAGTCACTGTAAATAAACAAATAATAATAATAATACTGATGGTATAATAAATAATATAAAATGTTCTTTGCGACAACAAACGCAAATGGTGCGACAGATAATAACAAGAAGAATAGCAGAGACGAACAGAAACCAAAACGAATCAGACTTGTTATTATCATGATCATGATCGTTCTTGTATCCATACTATCACTGGATGGTCTCATGATTCATAAAAAAAACATAACATTTTTTAACACAAACAACAACAACTCGTCTTCAACATCTTCATCTTCTTCGTCTTTATGGGCGAGGTTGAAAACTTTGACTGCAGAAATGGCGTCAAGGAAAGAAATCATACATGTTAATAATACGGGAAGCATTTTTGGAAATGATAAACTGTTGGAATTTTTAAACTCAGATGATACTGCCGACGACGCCCACGACAAAAGAAAAAGTCGTAATAAAGTTGGCGCCCGCAACGACGATGACGACTCTCAAGAAGACTTATCAGAAAACGAGGAGCAAACGCAAACGAGCGAAGATGAAACCGACTCAGATGGAATTGATGAAGAGAAAATAAAAATAGAAAATGATTCTTTCAAGATTGAGATTACAAAGAACGCTCACATATCACAAAGATATGCTAACGAGGTGAGAGAATTAGGTAAGAAAGAAAATGACGCGTGGAATAAGGCACTCAAGTGGAAAAAACAAGCGGCAGTTAAGGTAATGATGCGAAGTAAAGAGCTCGGGAAACGAGCAGTATTAAGTTCGACGACGAGGAAAACATCTATCAATCCACCGTGTAAACCGATACTAGTTGCGAGAGAATCTATCGTTGATGCGCCAAAAGCGGTTAGCGCAATTACGCAGAGAGCTTGCCGACAAAAATATGAAGAGATGCCATATTTGAGCATAGGATTAGTATTGAGCGATAAAGATGGTGAATTTGCGAAAAGTGAAAGTCTGATAAAGACTATAATTACAAAAGTGAGAAACGAAATCCAAAAGAAATTAAAAGCTAGCGAACTAACGGTTTTCTTAGATGGAGATGTCGTTGCAAGTCATTTGCTGGAGAATCCGAGTAAGCCATTCTCAAAGGAAGTTTTAAAGATGACGTCTAGGGCTAACGATTGGACTTTCGCGTCGAAACATAGAAATGGAAATGCGAGAGTATTCAATAAATTGATGAGAGGGACCAGAGCGGAGTATATTTTGCTCTTGAGAGAAGAAGATTTTCTCAACGTAAACGATGCTGGTAGTATCACGCAATCTTCTTCCTTATTAGATAAAAGGGTTCAAAATATCATCGCTTGGGCGAGCGAAGCTTTGAAATTGTTTAAAATTGACGAGCATCTCGCAATGCTGACGCCTGAAAACAGCGATTATTCTTCGAATTCTCAAGGCGTTAAAGGTGATGACGATACACCCACGACCGTAGTTAAGCCTCCGAGTTCTTCTTCGAAGCCAAATATAGGTTTCTTTCATAGAAAACGACGAGATAAAGAAAATCTTGACGAAGAAGAAGAAAGTACTTCTCCGTCATCTGCGGAGCGGTCAGAGAGTGAACATCATCTTCGTTACGCGACACCTATTTTTGTCCGACCGAATGCTTTACACCAAATAGGCGGTTTTGAAGAGTGGGGAACATGTTCCGGAGATGTTCTTTTCGACGAAACTTTGCGCGAGATGTCTATTCGACTCTGGAGAGGAGGTTTTAAGAGCGCTGTTTTTGGTATCCCGGAAGTTTCCAACCATGGATCATTCTTTTTGCGAGGAGGTAAAAGGAGGAAAATTAGCTTGTATGCAAATTTTGCAACGACTGAGAGCTATCCATCAAAACGCTATACGAAATCTTGGGATAGAAGCGTAGATGGATTGTGGCCATTCATTATTCCTGGATTAACTTCCGATGATATTGTCGAGGCTGACATGTGCGTCGAACGTTTGCGTTCAAAAAGATGGAAACCTTTCGATAGTCCTTCTGTGGTTGGAAATTGTTTTCCTCCCGACGTTACGGCAAAAGGTGATCCGCCAAAGTCGATACTCAGACAATGTAAGTCTTCTGCGACTCGAGAATTCCCAGTCGCAACATTAATAATGCAGTATTTTAACAGAAAAGCTGGCGTAAAGAAACTTTTAGAGACCTTAGAGACTTTTTCGTTACCGGTGGAAATAATCATCAACGACGACTCGCGTTCAGAACTTACCGCGTTTTCTAAATTCTCTAAGAAACAGCCGAAAAAAAACTCTTTTATTTTAGCGATGCCGAACGATGTTCATGAGATTCGTGCATACAATAGATTAGCACTCATGGCATCCGCTGAAATTGTTGCTTTGATTCAAGACGACGATTACATGCCTAAAGGAGACGCATGGCTATCAAAGGCAATTTCCCTATTTAAGAAATATCCAAAATTGGGCTTGTTAGGTGGATACAGAGGTCGTATAGATGACGGAACGAAGCAGATTCCGCAACAAAACCAAAACGACGGTTCTAAATACGGCGCCGAGCCTGAGAAAGATCGCGCAAAACGAACAAAAGATATTTTATTTAAGGATACCTCAGTAAACGTGGATTTTATGTTTGCATATAAAGTGAATTTGGCGCCAATGCTTACTAGACGATCTTTGTTTGCAGAACTTGGTGGATTTAATCATAACTTTTCGTGCCCCGGTCAGCCCGGTATTGGCCTAGACTTTGAGCTATCAATTCGAATGTGGAGGTTGGGACGTTCTGTTGGTTTATACGATTCCAAGTTTCAACACGGCGTCGGAGATTCGAAATTTTCCGGCACTCATTCTGGTATTGCAAAGACGAAACGCAAAGCAAACGAATTGCGTAATAATCTTTTACTGTACTCGATGTATCCCACATTTCATCACAAGAAAGGTACGAGTAAGGTAAGTGCCGAGAATAAGAAAATGCTCGACGCTAAACAGATAAGTAAAAATAGAGTTAGTACTGCGAGGAAACGTGAAATTGAAAGGCTGGCGATAGCTGATATTGAAAAGGGAAAAACGCCGCGCGTGCGTCAAAATAGAAGACCCCGTTAGTAGTAGCAGTAGTAGATTTGTTAGCGTAGTTCCGAACCGCGGGTTCATTAATTTTTATCACCACGTGACAACACTGTTTAAAATTGTCTTGTGTTGTAGAATGTAGATTACCGAAATACTCGTCTCGCGTACAAAAAAGCGCACTCCGCCACAACAAAAAAATAGAAGAAGAAAGATTAATCTGAACGATATGTTTACTATGAAAGAGTTTAGTGATCAAAAAGAAGCGTTCGTTCGTTTGCAACAACTCATTAACGAT
>Ga0115004_10001364_pt1 | contig 19966 bp, 14 predicted proteins | sample ArcticOcean_MG_C_10_FD_88737 | JGI IMG/M metagenome (GOLD analysis project Ga0115004, IMG submission 88737) | Marine microbial communities from western Arctic Ocean - ArcticOcean_MG_CB11_90 | ecosystem: Environmental > Aquatic > Marine > Oceanic | place: Arctic Ocean: Canada Basin | collected... | reverse complement strand
GATTTTGAGTGCGATGCAGGATTTGGTGCCGGAGTTGCCCGAGGTTGATCTTGCGGTGATGGCGGGTCTTGCGACGCTCGGAGAGATCGTGGCGTACCTCACCGACCAGGCCAGTGGTGCAGCGTCAATCGCGCCGACAACCGCGCCGACAACCGCGCCGACAACAGCGCCGACAACCGCGCCGCCAGCGTCGTTATCCGGCGCAGCTCTCCAGGAGGACGCGGCAGATGCAGCAGCAAGCGGCTTCGGTCGATTCGTCGTACGGGCACATTCGCTGCCGCTGCCAGGCTCGCCGCTTCCCGGGTTGCTTGACTCCCCGATTGCAGTTGTCGGCGATCCGGATGGCATCGGAACGGCGCTCGTCGCAGCGCTTGCTGCTGCCGGCGCAGACGCTCGACTGATCGATGCCGTTGCCGATTCTGGCCAGAACAGTGTCATCTACCTGGCCAATCTTCGGTCCGTGACCGATTCGGGCAAGGCGAGCTCACTCAACCGAGATGCATTCGAAGCGGCCAAGTCCTTCGCTCCCGCTGCGGCGTCAGGCGGCGTCTTCGTGGCAGTCGACGACCAGGGTGGCGCGTTCGCAACGACCGGTGGCGACGCCGAGCGGGCATGGGCTGGCGGGCTTGCTGCGTTGATGCGCACCGCTGGAATCGAGTGGCCCTCAGCGTCGCTGAAAATGATCGACATCGATGGCGCTGGCCGCGCGGCGCAACTCGTGGCTGCGGACATCGCCAGCGAACTCCTCAACGGTGGAGCCGATCGAGAGGTCGGCCTCGATGCAGACGGAACACGTATTGGACTGCGCGCAGAGCCGGTTGACGTGACCGCAGGAACGCTGCCAATTGGTGCCAATGACGTTGTCGTTGTTTCCGGTGGCGGGCGCGGCGTCACTGCGGCAACGACCATTGAACTGGCCCGATCGTCGCAGGCAGCCTTCGTGCTGCTCGGTCGCTCGGAGCTCACTGAGGAGCCCGAGCCCGAGCACTATGGCGCGGCGCACGATGACGCTGCCTTGAAGCAGTTGCTGCTTGCCGAATCCAAGAAAGCTGACGAGAAGCTCACTCCGGCGAAGCTGAAGAAGCTCGTCGGTGGGGTGCTTGCCAACCGGGAGATCCGAGCCACGCTCGCATCGATCGAAGCCGCGGGCGGCCGGGCGAGCTACCTGGCTGTCGACATCACTGACGCCTCTGCAGTGAGGAGCGCACTTGAGTCGGTGCGATCCGATGTCGGGCCGATTAGTGGCCTGATCCACGGTGCTGGCGTCCTCGCCGACAAACTGATCGCCGACAAGTCGTCAGCACAGTTCAAGATGGTGTTCAACACCAAAGTCGAAGGACTCCGGAACCTGCTCGATGCCACCTCGGGCGATCAACTCGCTGTGCTGTGTCTGTTCTCGTCGGTTGCGGCGCGAACCGGAAACATCGGTCAGGCCGACTATGCAATGGCCAATGATGTTCTCAACAAGGTGGCTGCTCACGAACGGGTACGCCGCGGCGACAGCTGTGTGGTGAAGTCGCTGGGCTGGGGCCCATGGGCGGGCGGCATGGTGACGCCGGCCCTCAAGACGCACTTCGAATCGATGGGCGTGGAGCTGATCGACCTTGATGTCGGGTCGCGGATGCTCGTCGACGAACTGTCGAGCCCACAGACCGACCAGGTCGAGATTGTTTTGGGCGGCGGCGTGATTGCGCCCGCAAGCCAACGGATCAATGCATGACCCGAGCCGAACGGTGAGCACCTTTTCGCCAATCGCCGTCGTGGGGCGCGCCTGCGTGCTGCCTCGCGCCATGTCTCCTGTCGAACTTTGGGAACGCGTGGTGTCGGGCACCGACTTGACCTCGACCGTCCCGAAAGATCGATGGGGTATTGCTCCGGCTGACGTTCTCTGCGACCCGGAGAACGACAGCACCGATCGCATCTGGTCTGATCGCGGAGGCTACGTCTCTGGCTTCGACGACGTGTTCGACGCCACCGGCTTCGGTCTCCCTGCCGACGAGATCACCGGCCTCGACCCGGTCTTCCAGTGGACATTCCACACCGCACGCGAAGCACTCCGCGACGCCGGATATGGCGAGCACGATGCGGCGCGCTTCGGAGCCGTGTTCGGCAACCTGTCGTTTCCATCGGCAAGTATGGCCGCGTTCGCTCAGGCGGTCCACCTTGCCGATGGAGCCCTTCCTGACGCACATCTTCCTGACGCCCGCAACCGGTTCATGTCGGGGCTCCCTGCGCTCATGCTGGAACGTGCGCTCGACCTCGGTGTCGGCGCCATGGCACTCGACGCGGCATGCGCCAGCAGTTTGTACGCAATTAAGCTGGCGTGCGATCGCCTGCACGACGGTGAGGCCGACCTGATGTTGGCCGGCGCGGTGAACTGCGCTGACGACCTGTTCATTCACCAGGGTTTCACTGCGCTGAACGCGTTAAGTCCGACCGGTCAGTCGCGGCCTTTTCATCCCGAAGCGAACGGTCTCGTCCCTGCTGAGGGTTGCGGCTTCGTGGCACTCCGTCGGCTTGACGATGCAGTGCGCGATGGCGACACGATCCACGGGATTATTCGCGGTGTCGGCCTGTCGAACGATGGCCGTGGACGGGGCATGCTCGCGCCGGCGGTCGACGGCCAGGTTCGAGCCATGCAGACAGCGTTCGACGTTGCGGGCATCACGCCGAATGACATCTCTCTGCTCGAATGCCACGCAACAGGAACGAGCGTCGGTGACGCCACCGAGATTGAGTCGAGCGCGCGCGTTTATTCCGACTGTTCTGACCTCGCGATCGGCTCGTTGAAGTCGAATACCGGGCACCTCATTACCGCAGCCGGCGTCGCCGGGGTCATCAAGGTCATCGAGGCAATGCGCAACGAAGTGCGGCCCCCGACTCTGCACGTCGACAACGAACTCGCCGCGCTCGGCGGCTCGCCGTTCCGCGTCCTCAGTGCTGCTGAGCCTTGGGCCCGTGGAGACGTGGCTGATGGCGTGCTCCGGGCCGGAATTTCAGCCTTCGGGTTCGGTGGCAACAACGCACACCTCATCCTCGAAGAACCGACGACTGCAACACAGCTCGTAGCCAACAGTGCGGAGCCCACCGAGCTGAACAGCGCCGCACCGGTTGCACAAGCCCTACCGATTGCCATTGTTGGCATTGGCATCGCGGCGGCCAGTGCAATCGGCTTTTCGGCCTTTCGCGATGCTCTCGTCGGGAACACTTCATGCCTCGACGCCGACGGTGCCGGGCGGCTGCCTGACATCGAACTTCAGCTCGCCGCGCAGAAGTTCCCCCCGAACGATCTGAAGGCGACGCTCAGCCAGCAACTCGCGATGCTGCAGGTTGCCGATGAAGCATTGACCAATGCCGGAACTCTGCCGACCGACACGACGGGCATCTACGTCGCGATGGGCACCGACCCGGAAGCCGCAAGGTTCGGAACCCGCTGGCGACTCGCTGCTCAGCATGTCGGTACAGCTCAATCGCTCGCGGATGCACGCGACCTGGTTGGTCCATCACTCACTGCTGCGGGTGTGCTCGGCACGATGCCGAACCTGGTCGCCAACCGGCTGAATAGTCAGTACAACGTGGCCGGGCCGAGCTTTACCGTGAGCGGTGAGGAACACAGCGGCCTCGACGCCCTGCGGATTGCAGCGCGAGCGCTTCGCTGCGGTGACATCGACGCAGCGCTCGTCGGTGCAGTCGATCTTTCCTGCGACCCGGTCCATATCGCCGCTGCGTCAACTGCGCTGGCGAAAGAGCGCCGCGTCCCGGGCGACGCGGCCGTCATGCTCGTGTTGAAGCGACTCGACGACGCCGAGCGCGATGGCGACACCGTGTATTCGCTCGTGTGCGATGCGCTGAGCGACCAGAACGGCAACGCTGCAGACCCCGGCTCGGTAAGTGACCTCCGCCTGGGATTGAGTGACAACGCCCGGTCGGTCACTGACCTGTTCGGCCACGCTCACGCTGCATCGGGCCTGGTGCATGTTGCAGCAGCAGCCGTCATGCTGCACCACCGCGTGGAGCGGGGCGATGTTCCGTTGATCGCGTCGAACCCCGAGCAAGGCAGCGGCTTGCCCGATGGTGCCGGCCCCCGAACCGTGTCGGTCGAGACAACCGCGATGGACGGCATCGCGCACCGTTCAGTGCTCCTCGCCGAAGCAACGAACCACCTTGCACCGAGCCGAGCGGTCCCACCCGCACTGCACGTCTACTCGGGAGCAAATGCTGCAGCGGTCCTTGACGCACTGACTGCTCGACGTGAATCGTCCGAGGGCCCCGCGCGGCTAGTGATTGTTGCCGCTGATGCAGCGCAACTCGCTGAGCGAGCAGCGCGAGCCGAACAGCACATCACCGCAGGCAAGCCTGCGGGAACCGGGGTGCACTTCGCCGCCGTGCCTACCCAAGGCGAACTGGGCTTCGTGTTCACCGCCGGGGGAGCGGCCTACAACGGTATGGGCGCTCAACTGTTCCGTGCACTGCCAGAATCGATCACGCCGATTTCGACCAACTTTCCGCTCGGGCAGATCTCCAACTGGGTCAACGATCCTGACCACGTGCCGCTGCCCGCCGACTACCTGTGGGGTACTGCGCTGCTCAGCCAAGCGCACGCCGAGATCACGTTGGGTCTCCTTGGCCTCAAGCCGTCGGCAGCAATCGGCTACTCGTCAGGCGAAAGCAACGTGCTCTACGCCTTTGGCGTGTGGCGTGATATGGACGCAATGCGTCGTGAGATCGACGCGACGGGAATGCTCACCAACGAGATTGCCGTCGATTTCGATGCTGTCGCCCGAGCTTGGAACGTCGACCGGGTCGACTGGGCCGTGTGGAACGTGCTCGCCCCGATCGACGATGTGCGTGCCGCAATCGCCGACGAGCCCCATGTCCACCTCATGCTGATCAACACCGAACGCGACCTCGTCATTGCTGGTGATGCGCAAGTTTGTGGTCGCATCGTCGACACCTTCGGAGTTCAGCGCTGCCGTCCTGTTGGCTACAACCTCGCCTGCCACGTTCCCGAGGTCGCGGCGGAGTTCCATCAGCCCTGGCTCGACGTGCACACGCGCGACGTCACGGCGGTGCCGGGGGTGCGGTTCTATTCGAACGGCGTCGGTGGGGCTTACGACGTCAGCACTGAAAACTGTGCTGCAGCAATTACACGGCAGGCCGAGACGACCGTCGACTTCCCGATGACGATCCGGGCCGCCTACGACGACGGTGTCCGTATCTTCGTCGAGCATGGCCCTTCCGGTGCCTGCACCAACTTCATCCGTGAGATCTTGGGTGATGATGTGCTCGCCCTGCATGTCGACCGCCGTGACAGCAACATCGAGCAACTCTTCGATGTGTGCGCAGCGCTGGTAGCTGTCGGTGTCGAGGTCGATCACGACGCGCTGACTTCCAGGTTGAGTCAATGCACACCTGAGCGCACCGCTTCCAGCGGCCCGGTGATGTCGTTCCCGGCTCATCGAGCGCCCGTCCGCCGGAACACGCAACCTGTGGTTGCCCACCAGACGATGGCGCCCGCACCAGTCTTGCCGTCCATTTTTGACTCGATGGCGGAACGCGATCGTCTGATCGAGGAAGTGCCGAGTATCGATGCAGTCGATGATTCGTTACCGGCAGCCGTAGCCGTGCCTGTCGCTCAACTCGTCGGCGCCACGCCTGGGTACTTGGTTGCCACGAACGCGGCGGATGTGATGCAAGAGCAGATCACGGCGATGGCCACCATGCACCAGAACTTTGTGGCGCAGCAGGCAGCCATTCACGAGCAGTTCCTCGCTGTCCGGGCCAGCTCACTCGATCTGCTCTCGCACGTTGGGACGACACAGTCCGCAGTTCTTGGGTCGGCGCTGATTACTCAGCCACCGCCAACTGTCGTGCCGGTCACTCAACGGATCGCTCAGCCAGCGCACGCCGTTCAACCGGCACCAGCGCCAGCGCCAGCGCCAGCACCAGCGCCAGCACCGGGCATCGAGCGGCACCCGGGTCCGAAGTGGGATAAGGCGCAGCTCGAGATCCATTCATCCGGACGGATCTCGGAACTGTTCGGAACGCTCTTCGAGGCGCAAGATCAGTACGAAGTGCAGTGCCGCATGCCGGAGCCGCCCCTGCTGCTTGCCGACCGAGTGACCGGCATGGTTGCTGACGCTGGCGTATTGGGCGTCGGGACCATTTGGACAGAAACCGACATCGAGCCAGGTGCGTGGTATCTCAACGACGGCTATATGCCAGCCGGATTCATGATCGAGTCAGGCCAGGCCGATCTGATGCTGATCAGCTACATGGGCATCGATCTGCTCAACAAGGGTGAGAGGTCCTATCGGCTGCTCGGCTGCACGATGACGTACCACGGCGATCTTCCCACGGTCGGTGACACGCTTGAGTACGAGATTCGGATTACCGGCCATGCCAAGCACGGCGACATCCGGCTGTTCTTCTTCGAGTACGACTGCATCGTCGACGGCGAGCTGCGTTTGACCGTTCGTGATGCGCAGGCCGGCTTCTTCACCAAACAAGAACTCGCCGATGCACTTGGTGCGCTCTGGACCCCCGAGTCGGCTCAGGCAAACCTGCGTGCTGACGCCCGCGTCGACGCACCACCGATTCTCGGCACGAAGTCAGCCTTCACCGCAGGTGAGGTCCGGGCATTTAGCGAAGGACGCGTCGTCGAGTGTTTCGGGCCGGGCTTCGAGTGGACCGAGACGCACACGCGTACGCCGAAGATTCAGGCCGGTGACCAACTTTTCATCGACGAGATCACTGACTTCGATCCAACCGGTGGCCCATGGGGGCGCGGCTTTATGCGCTGCGAGTCGACCATTGCGGCCGACGCGTGGTTCTTTGACGGGCACTTCAAAAACGACCCATGTATGCCGGGCAACTTCATGGTCGAAGCATGCATCGAAGCAATGTCGTTTTACCTTGCGGCACTCGGTCACACGGCTCGTGTCGATGGCTGGCGGTTCCAACCGCTGCCGGGACAACCCTTCGAGTTGAAGTGCCGCGGCGAGATCAACCCCCAGACCGATCGGGTCGCCTACGAGCTGTACGTCGAAGAGGTCTGGGATGGCCCGCACCCGACGATTATCTGCGACGTGCTCGGATTCGTCGATGGCAAGGCTGGATTCCACGCGCATCGTCTCGGCGTTGAACTCGTCCCAGGCTGGCCGCTTACTTCGATGCCCGAGGTGTGGGAGAACGTGGTTGAACCGGTCGCTGTCGCCACCGACGCGGCAGGGTTTCGGTTTGACTGGAAGGCCATGATCTCGTGCGCATGGGGCAAGCCGTCTGATGCGTTCGGGTCGATGTACGAGGCATTCGACATCACCCGGAGATCGCCTCGGTTGCCGGGTGAGCCGTATCACTTCATCAGTCGCGTCACTCAGATCGACGGCGACCTTGACGACTGTAAGGCCGGCCTCGAGATCGTCTGCGAATACGACATACCTGACGACGCCTGGTACTTCGACGAGAACGGCGCCGAGACCATGCCGTTTGCCGTGCTCCTCGAAGCCGCACTGCAGCCCTGTGGCTGGGTCGCGTCTGCAGTTGGCTCGGCGAACAACATCGACGAAGATCTGCTGTTTCGCAACCTTGACGGCACGGGCACCGTGGTCGACGAGCTGACGCGGACGTCTGGCACCTTGTCGACGCACGTGAAGCTCACGAGCGTTTCTCGCGCTGGCGGGATGATCGTCGAAGGCTTTGAAGTCGTCTGCTCCCTCGGCGATCGGGTCGTCTACACGATGCAAACCGTCTTCGGCTTTTTCCCGCCGGCGGCCTTCGAAGACCAGGTTGGATTGCCGGTGACGAGCGACCACCATGCGCTCAGTGAGCTGATCGTTGCAGATGCCTCGGCCAAGACCGACCTCACTTTACGGCCTGAGCGATTCTTCTCGGGCACAGCCCGTCTGGCCAACGAGATGCTGCTGATGGTCGATCGTGTCGTCCACATCGAGACGCAGGGCGATGCCGGGCTCGGGGTCATCGTGGGGGAGAAGGACGTCGACGTCTCTGAGTGGTTCTTCAAGGCTCACTTCTTCCAAGACCCGGTGCAGCCGGGCTCACTCGGTGTCGAAGCGCTCCTTCAACTACTCCAGTACTTCATGCTCGACACGGCAATGGATGCAGGCGTCGACGATGCACGGTTTGAACCAATGCTGCTCGGTGCGCCGATGGTTTGGAAGTATCGCGGCCAGGTGACTCCAAAGAACGAGATGATCACGACGGTGATGGAAATCACCGAGGTCGGCGTTGACGATGTTGGGCCGTTCGTCATCGGCGCCGGTTCGCTCTGGTGCGACGGACTGCGCATCTATGAGGTGTCGAACATGGGGATGCGCCTGGTGTCAGGTGCCCCAAGTGAAGTGCCTGTGCTGTCGGGTTCAGCCGAGGTTCTTGACAACGACACAACAGCCCAGACAACCGCGCAGGCCGACCACACAACCGTGACGAATGAGCTTGCGATCAGCGTTGGCTTGTCGCATCATCCGCAGCTGATCGATCATGCGGTCAACGGCGTCCCGGTCGTGCCGGTTGTCTTTGTCGTCGAGTGGTTCGCCCGGCTCGCTGCAGCGAATTGCCCCGACCTGCACCTTGTCGCCCTGACCGAGCTTCGTGTCCTGCGCGGCCTGATCGCCGACGACTACTTCCATGGCGGCAGCCTCGACGTAGTTGCTGCAGTGATCGACTCAGAAGCCAGTGGCAAAGGCCCCGAGATGGCTCGCCAGTTGACCCTGCAGCTCACGAACACAGCGACTGGCCGAGCCCACTACCGATGTACGGCGCACATGGCTCCGACGGCACCGTCGGCTGTTGACCTTGCCGGTATCAACCCTGCAGCCGTGGCCGACAGCGAGCCTTGGACGTCGGAGATCTACTTCGGCGACGTCTTGTTCCACGGTCCGGCGTTCCGTGTGATCGAAGAGATCGTTGGTGTGTCGGAGTCGGGCATCGATGCGCGCTGCTGGGGTGTCAGAGCCGTCGGGTGGCCGAACGAGACATGGACATCGGACCCGGCGCTGCTCGACGGCGCCTTGCAACTCGCGCTGCTCTGGACCGAGCGTCAACTTGGCCTGCCATCGCTGCCAACCGGAATCGGTGCGGTTCGGCTGCTCTGTGAGCCGACTTTTGGGCAACACACGATGTCGCTTGTCGGCCGCCGCACCTCATTGCATATGGTCGTGTGCGATGTTGAGATTCGCTCAGCGGCGGGCCACGTCGTTGCCCAACTCGAGGGCATCGAAACTCACGTCCTTGCACCGTCCGAACTTCCGTCCGAACCCCCGTCCGAACCCGCGTCCGAAGACTGACTCGGCAAGTCGCCGATGAAGGAGTCACAGCGATGTCAAACGTCGAACTGATCGCAGCAGCACGAGACAACATCGTGCAGTCATACGCCCCGTTCTCGAAATTCAGGGCGGGCGCAGCTGTTCGTTGCAGCGATGACCGGATGGTGCCTGGAGTCATCGTCGAGAACGTCTCGCTGGGGCTTTCGATGTGTGCTGAGCGGGTGGCAATGTTCTCTGCTGTCGCGCAGGGCACGCGGCCCGTTGCGCTGGCACTCGCGGCCCCAGACACCGACGGTGGCGCGACGTGGCCATGCGGCGCGTGTCTCCAGGTCGGCCTCGAACTCGGCGGCCCCGACATGTTGGTTGTCGTGGGCGACAACAAGGGCGGTCCGGTGCAGCAATCCACGATTGGCGAACTACTCCCGCGCGGCCCCCACGTCAACGTCTGAGCGCATTCGGGACTGCGCCCGGCGCGATTCATGCGACTCGCTCCGCGCCCGGGTCATCGTGGGATAATGCTGGGATGGCAGCCAACAGTCGTCTTACCGTTGCCGATCTTCGTGCAAGTAAAGGCACACGTCAGTACACCGATGTCTACGTCTCAAGCGTTGACGAGGCCGCCGCTGCAGCGGATGGTGGGATCGACATAATCACCATCCAGGACTCTCAAATGAGTACCGAGATGCGATCTGCTGCAGGCAATGCATTCATTGTGGTCGGCCTCGACTACGGCCAGGTGATCACGACTGATGACTACCTGCGTGCAGCATTCTCGGCAATCAACAATGGCGCCGACGCGTGCTGGTGCGCAGCATCGGTGCAAACCATAGAGCGATTGGCCGCCGAAGGCATTCCGGTTGTCGGCCACGTCGGCCTCATCCCGCCGCGTCGTACCTGGACCGGCGGGTTCAAGGCGGTTGGCAAGACGGCGACCACCGCGATGGAGGTATGGAGTCAGACCGCGGCCCTGGTCGATGCTGGTGCATTTGCCGCTGAGATCGAAGTAGTTCCCGAACCGGTCGCCACGGCGATCAGCGCGAAGACAAGCCTCGTGATGATCTCGATGGGCTCCGGCCCGAACTGTGATGCGCAGTATCTGTTTAGCTCCGACGTGCTCGGCACCAACACTGGCCACGTCCCACGGCATGCGAAGCAGTACGCCGACTTGCGGACCGAACTCGATCGAATCCAAGAGATGCGGGTCGCCGCCTACGCGGCATTCGTCGATGACGTTGCCTCGGGCGGTTTCCCTGACGCAGCGCGATTGGTTGGTATTGACCCTGGCGAACTTGCGACGTTCGCGTCTGCCCTCGCCGCCGAACAATGACCACGCCGAGCACGATCGAAACCGAGCGGCTGCTGCTGCGTCCGTTTCGGGGTGATGACTTCGAACCGATGGTCGAATTTTACGCCGACCCGGTCTCGAAGTTCTATGGCGGCCCCTGTAGCAGAGAAGAAGCGTGGCGCAAGTTCGCTGTGTATCCCGGGCACTGGGCGTTGCGCGGTTACGGCCCGTGGGCGATTGAAGTGAAAGCAACGGGGCGATTCGCCGGGGTCTGCGGCCTGTGGAATCCTGACGGCTGGATTGAGCCAGAGATCACGTGGGCGCTCGTGCCCAATCATCACGGCATGGGCTACGCCACCGAAGCCGCCCGACGGGCCCTCCAGGCCGCCTACGAAGACCACGGGTGGACAACAGCGGCGAGCGTGATCGCCGTTGCCAACGTTGCGTCAGCAGCTTTGGCCGAGCGCCTCGGCGCAACGATCGAGTCCGAACAGCAAAACCGTTATGGCCCCGTCCACGTGTACCGGCACATCCCGCCCACCAGCATCCCGCCCACCGTATGGAGCGCATCATGATCACTGTCAACAACTCGACTGACCTCACCGGTCAAGTCGCCCTCGTCACGGGTGCAACATCTGGCCTCGGCTGGCGCTTCGCCCAGGTGTTGGCCGCTTCCGGTGCATCTGTCGTTGCGACCGGTCGACGTCAAGCACGGCTCGATGAATTGGTCGCCGCCATCGTTGCTGATGGTGGTCAGGCAGTGGGCGTCCCGATTGACATGACCGACGCCGAAAGCATCGTTGCCGCTGTCGACCAGGCCGAAGCGGCGTTCGGTGCTGTCACCATCCTTGTCAACAACGCAGGCATCCCCGATGCGCAACGCGCGCACAAGATGTCGCTCGAACTGATCGACAAGGTCATTGACACCAACTTGCGCGGGCCGTACATCCTGTCCTGCGAAGTCGGCAAGCGCCTGATTGCCGCGAAGTTGCCGGGGCGAATGGTCAACGTCTCCAGCATCGCGGCCACCAACTACGGCGGCGAAGGCGCCGCGCTGTACTCGATCACCAAAGCAGCCATTGCCCGCATGAGCGAGGCGCTCGGCGTCGAGTGGGCGCGTTTCGGCATCAACGTCAATGCGATCGCCCCGGGGGCATTCGAATCGGAGATGATGGACGGCATGCTCGAACGGATGGGCGACATCAGCGGGCACTTCCCGCGCAAGCGGATTGGTCGACCGGACCAGCTCGACTCGACCCTGCTTTTCCTCTGTTCTCCAGCTTCTGATGCAGTCACCGGCACGATCATCAAGGTCGACGACGGCCAGAGTTCGCGATGACCGCCATGTCGAACGGCCAGATGGGTCAACTTAATGGCAAGGTCGCGGTGATCACCGGCGCAGCAAGCGGCATGGGTCTCGCAACAGCGCAACGCTTCGTCGCGGAAGGAGCGGCTGTCGTCATTGCCGATTTCAATGCCGATGCCGGCGAGGCAGTTGCTCGTGAACTTGGTGACGCAGCGCGATTCGTCCGCTGCGACGTGGCGATTGACGGTGATGTCGCATCTGCGGTGGCCCTTGCCATTGAAGCGTTTGGCCGGCTCGACATCATGTTCAACAACGCGGGCATCGGGGGAGCGTTCGGGCCAATCACAGAGATCGAGTCAGACGACTGGGATGCAACCTTCGCCGTCCTCGTCAGGGGCGTGTTCCTCGGAACCAAGCACGCTGCGCGTGTGCTGATCGATCAAGGCGACGGGGGCGTGATCATCAACACGGCATCGGTCGCAGGCCAGGGTGGCGGCGGCGGGCCACAGGCCTATTCCGCCGCCAAGGCTGGGGTCATCAACCTCACCGAGACGACAGCAATCGAATTGGCCCCGCATGCCATCCGAGTCAATGCCATTTGCCCGGGGATCATCTTCACCCCTTTGATGCACCATGGTGACGAAGTCGACGCCGAACGTGTGATGGCGGAACTGCAGCCGTATCCCAAGCGGGGTGAGGGGGCTGACATCGCGGGCGCAGCATTGTGGCTGGCCGGGCCCGACTCAGCGTTCGTCACGGGCACGTCGATCACGGTTGACGGCGGGATCAGCGCTGCAGGCACCCGATTGTTCGGGCGGTTAAACGGGACGACAAAGCTCGATCGCGTCGTCGGTATCGCGCACGGCACGACTGGCCAGAAGCCGACGGTCCGCCGGCTCGACTGATCAGGTCGCGATGAGGGTCACGTCGTGGACGCCATCGTCGAACTCGCTGTGGCCGGGCAGGTACGGTCGAGGCGGTGAGACGTCGACGGTGCACCGGCCTTGCTCAGCGAGTCGCTGGAGTACAGCGTCCATCTGGCGGCTTTCCCACAGTTTGACGCGCTGTGTGAAGACGATCGGGCCACCGTGGCGAACGATGCGTAAGAACTCTCGAAGCACGGCCTCGGGCTCGGTGAGATAGCTGAAAACGCCACCGGAGACGACGGCGAGAAAGCGCTGCGATGTAAACGGCAGCGGTTGGCTGAGATCAAGAACATGCAGCTCTCGGTACACATCGCGTTGCTTTGCGACGTTGATCGACTCGGGCGAGAAATCGGCGCCAATGACCGATGCGACACCGACAGCATCGAGCGCACGGCCAACAAGGCCGGTGCCGCAGCCGGCATCGAGCACGTCACCGTTGGTGGCCTCAGCAGCGGCGACCACCGATGCGAGTCGTTCAGGAACCTCGTAGCCCCACGACTGCACGTCGGTGTCGTACGTCGACACCCAGTCGTCGTAGACCCCAACGACTTCGGCCGGTGATGCGTCTGACACCGCGGCCAGGCCCTGCCCGTCAGCGTTCATTGACTTCGGCATGGGTCAGGTGCTCGAGACAGCGCGGGCAATGGCGTCGACGATCATTTGTTTTGCCTCTGCAGCATCACCCCAGTGATCAATTCGCACCCACTTGTTCGGTTCGAGGTCTTTGTAGTGCTCGAAGAAGTGCTGGACCTGTTCAAGAGTGATCGTTGGTAGATCGGTGTAGTCGGCGACATTTTGGTATCGACGGCTGACATGGCTGCTCGGAACCGCCAAGATCTTTTCGTCTTGGCCAGCGTCGTCTTCCATGACAAGAACGCCGACGGGGCGGCAGTTGATGACGCCTCCAGGGATGATCTCGCGGGTGTTGCACACGAGCACATCGATCGGGTCGCCGTCTTCGGACAAAGTGTGCGGGACGAAGCCGTAGTTGCCGGGATACCTCATTGGGGTGTACAGGAATCGGTCAACGAACAGGGCGCCCGAGGCCTTGTCCATCTCGTACTTGATTGGTTCGCCGCCGACGGGTACCTCGATGATGACGTTGATGTCATCAGGCGGGGTGTTGCCGGTAGGGATCTTGTCGAGCCGCATGGCATCACCGTACGCCACGGGCCAGCCGGTGTTGCGGTCTGCTCGACCGTGTAGACCAATCAGATGGAAGTTGCCGAACCGAGCGAGTCACCCCGGGCGCTCCAGCTTGCCGCCCGGGTTGAGAAAATGGATCCGCCCACCACCGCACAGATCTGCGCAGTGGCCGCGCTCGCCACTATCGAGTTGCTGGACGACGAGCGAAGCCAGCCGGGCGGCGAATGGTACGAAGCCGTCGCTGCCTGGAACGGCGACCGGATCCGCAAGATCGTTCGACGTGGACGCGCATCGGCATGGCGTCGAGCCCAAGAACCAGATGGGGTGACTGCTGAGCGAGGCGGTGTGGAAGTGCGTGCCTTCGTTCCCTGTCGTTTGGACGAGGCTCCGGAACAGCTCGCCAAGCTCCAGATCCAGTCGTCGTCACTCGACGAAATTGATCCGATCGATGTCCTGCCGGACGTTTTCGGCCTGGTTATTGCCGTGACGCCGATGGTCGAGATGTCGTGGGGCAAGCAGGCTGCGCAGTGCGCCCACGCTGGCCAGTGGGCGTGGATGCGCTCTGACGGCGAGGTGGTGAGCAGATGGAATGCTGCTGGCCGGCCGATCACCGTGGTGCACCCAAATCGGCAGCTGTGGGACGCGCTTGTTGAGAGCGCTCCCGTTCAGATCCATGACGGTGGATTCACCGAGATTCCGGCCGGGACGAAGACGGCGCTGGCCTGGTGGTTAGAACCCTTCTGACATGCCCGCCCGTTCGCGGCGAACGATGTGGTCAAATGGCCGCGTGAACCGGGTCGAGATCGTCCATGACAACTTCTTGAGACGAGTTGCTCAGGGCGACCTCCCGGAGCGGGTTGGTACAGCGACGCTTGACGATGCACAGCTCACTGCTGGCGAACTCGTATCGCTGTTCGAAGCACAGGTGCTCAGCCGGCACCTCGACCGTGCCGCTCGGGACATGCAGGCCCGCGGATTCGGCTTTTACACGATTGGTTCGTCTGGGCACGAGGGGATGGCAGCAGTTGCTGGAGCACTGCGTCCAACCGACATGGCCTTCGTCCATTACCGCGATGCTGCATTCCAGATTGCGCGATCTGGCCAGGTCGGCGTCGACCCGATGCGCGACATGCTGCTCAGCTTCACCACGTCCATCGACGACCCGATTTCGGGTGGTAGGCACAAGGTGTTGGGCTCGGCCGACATGGCAATGCCACCGCAGACGAGCACGATTGCATCGCACCTTCCGAAAGCGGTCGGCACGGCGTATTCGATCGGCCTCGCCAAACGGGTGAAACCGGAGCATCAGGTTTTGCCCGACGACTCGGTGGTGATGTGCAGCTTCGGTGATGCCTCGCTCAACCACGCGAGTGCTCAAGCGGCAATCAACACCGCCGGTTGGACGGCGTATCAGGGCGTCCCGCTGCCGCTGATCTTCGTATGCGAAGACAACGGGCTGGGTATTTCGGTGAAGACGCCGTCCAACTGGGTTTTTGCATCGATGTCGGGCCGTGCGGGCGTCGGCTATGTCGCCGGTTCAGGGCTCGATCTGCTCGATGCAACAGTGGCGACGCAACGCGCCGCGCACGTTGCTCGACGGCAACGCCGACCCGTGTTCCTGCACCTCTCCTGTGTCCGTCTGTATGGCCATGCTGGTGCTGATGTGGCGTCGAGTTATCTGTCCATGGAGCGCATCGAGGCCGATGAGGCGAACGATCCGCTGCTGCACACTGCTCGGCTACTCGCTGAGTTCAGCGATCTCTCGCCGACCGATGTGCTCGATTGCTACCAGAGCGTCGGCGTCAAGGTCGATCGCGCCGTTGACGCCGTGGCCGATACGCGGCGGCTCCAAACGGCCGACCAAGTCATGGCCAGTATTGTCCCGCCCCGCCGGATAGCCGAGCCAGCGACGGTGCCGAACGTCGAGAATCGGGCCGAAGTGTTCGGAGCGCACGAGATGCGCCTGATGAGTGAACCTCAGCACCTGGCAAAGTTGTTGAACTGGGCGTTGACCGACGAGCTCCTGCGGCACCGCGAGATCGTCCTTGCGGGCGAAGATATCGGGGCCAAGGGCGGCGTGTATGGCGTGACGCAGCGGCTCCAGAAGCGGTTCGGCGCCCATCGGGTGATCGACACCATTCTCGACGAGCAGTCGATTCTCGGCATGGGCATCGGCCTGGCGCACAACGGGTTTATTCCAATCGTTGAGATCCAGTTCCTCGCGTACTTGCACAATGCCGAGGACCAACTCCGTGGTGAGGCAGCGACGTTGCCGTTCTTTTCGAACGGGCAGTTCACCAACCCCATGGTGGTCCGCATTGCCGGCCTTGGATACCAGCGCGGCTTCGGTGGCCACTTCCACAACGACAATTCGATCGCAGTGCTTCGCGACATTCCGGGCCTCGTCATCGCCTGTCCGTCAAACGGCGTCGATGCCGTCCTGATGATGCGGGAGGCCGTGCGCCTAGCGCGTGAGGAGCAGCGCGTTGTCGTTTTCCTTGAACCGATTGCTCGGTACATGACTCGAGATCTCCATGCAAACGGCGATGACCGGTGGGCGGGCCGGTATCCCGACATGATTGTTGAGCCGATCACGATGGATCGAATTGCGGTGCGCGGTACCGGTATCGACGTCGCCATCGTCACCTACGGCAACGGGGTTTTCCTGGCCGAACAGGCCGCGGAGATATTGCGGGCCAAACACGGCGTTTCCTGCCGAGTCGTGGACATGCGCTGGCTCGCTCCACTGCCGACCGACGCGATCGTCTCGTCAGTCGAACCGTGCGCTCAGGTCTTAATTGTGGACGAGTGCCGAGAAACAGGGTCGCAGAGCGAAGCGCTGGTAGCGCATCTCGGTGAGCGAGGGGTGACGAACATGTCTCGCTTGTGTGCGAGCGACTCGTTCATCGCTACTGGCCCAGCGTCTGGTGTCACGTTGCCGAGTTGTGACTCGATTGTCGATGCCGCGCTCGCGGGCCAGGCGGAGCCGACCTGAGTTCGATACTCGCCAACCAATTCAGTTGCAGTGCCCGCATGAGGGCGCTGCAACTGGTCGCTTGGTCGAACGGATTACTTGGTCGAACGGCGTGCCAGTGGCACGTGTGATGATCGGGAGATTGTGTCGAACGCCTGTTGGCTCGGACCGGTCTGGGCTCCGGGGTAGTGGCGAACCCAATCGTTCACCTTGCTGAACAGGAGCCGGCTGGATGCGGGCTTCGACAGTGATTTGACTGCGGGTTGCTTGCGCTCTTTCAACGACGTGGGGATTCCCATTTTCGGACTCTCTTTCGGGGTGTTCAATTGGGGGGTACTTGACTGCTGAAAAGCGTAGTGTCAGTGGGGTGAAGCGAGGTACGCATTTTTCGGCACGAGGTATCCGGTTTTCGGATGTCTGACTTCGACCAGAACCTTCCGCCCCTTGCAGCTCTCGTGCCGTTCGAGGCGGCATTCCGGCATCGGAACTTCACTCGGGCTGCCCGTGAACTCCACCAGTCTCAGGCAACGGTCAGTAGGCGAATCCGCGAACTCGAAGCCGACTTGGGTGTCAGCCTGTTCGAACGGCACCGCCACGATGTGACCCCGACCGCCGATGGCGAACTGCTTGCAGCGTCGGTGCGCCTTTCTCTGAGCGAACTCTCGGCGACGGCCGATCTGATCCGTCGGCGCTCAGCTGGCAACGACTCGATCACGATTCTTACGAGTCTGTCGCTGGCGACGGCGACCGTGGCCCCCATCCTCGGCGAGTTCCACCGCACCCATCCCGATGTGAATATCCGAGTGCTTGCCTCGAACGATCTGGTCGCTTCCACAGACGAGGTCTTCGACCTGGCTTTGGGGTACGGGCCCAGCGAGTCCAGCTTGTTCACCGTGGAATTCATCGCCGATGACGCCGTGTTCCCGGTCTGCTCGCCAACGTTCGCAGCGCAACTTCCTACACCGGTCACACCAGCGGACCTCGCGGTGCTGCCGCTTCTGCATGTTGACTACGTGGATCCCGGCTGGACCACATGGCAGGACGTTCTTTCGTCGGCCTTGGTCGTCGAGCCCGGCAGCATTAAGACAGTGGTCTTCACCTCGTATCAAGTGTGCCTCGACGTTGCCGAGCGCGACGGTGGCGTTGCCCTGGGGTGGGAGCGCTCGGTTCGACCGCGGATCGACGCGGGGACCTTGGTGCGCGTTCCCGACATCACGATTCCGCACGCGGGCAGAATCAATGCGTACTTTCCAATCCGGACAGCCCAGAACCCTCATGCTGTTGAGTTCGTCTCCCTCCTCAAGCGGATCCTTGCGGAGGACCCCGCGGACACTTCGTCGACAGACGGATAAACGGATAGTCGGACAGACAAACGGATAGACGGATAGACGGATAAACGGATAGACGGATAGACGGCTGCCAGCCAGCACAGCGGGGGCGGCGCTGTTAGCGAGTGCCGCGAGCGATGTCGATTCGGGCCGCAAGTACGTCGACCTCGTTGAGGGTGTCGGCGGGTTGCGCCTGCACTCGGCTCAGTGGCACCTTGATTTCATCGAGGTCGTCGCTAGATGTTGGTTCGTCGCCATGGCCAACGAGCAACCAGGAAAGGCTGACACCCAAGATCCCTGCGAGGGCGGCCAAGCGATTGCTGCGTGGCGACGCGCTGCCATGCTCCCACTTCGCGACGGTCGACGCCTTCACACCTCATTCGTTCGCGATTTCTGCCTGCGTGCGGCCGGCGACAACGCGCGCCTCAGCCATCCGTGAACCAACGTCGTTGGCGGGATCTTCGATGCCGCAAGGTTGCGCATCCAGGTCGCCGTCGAGGAAACCTTGCAGTGAATTGGTCGGTTGCTGTTCAGCCATTCGTACATCCAAGTTGGGGTGAACCCACGACCATACGCAGAGACCCACCGAGTTGGCAACGAAGAGCCAATTCGGCCGGCCGTCAAAACGGAGAAGGACAACACTTCTGCTGGCTCGCGCTCGGCAGGTTTGAACGGAGAAACCAGTAAGCGGGGCGTCGACGCGGTAAGCATGACCTATGGGCGGTTTTACGAACATCGACGTTTCTGACCAGTCCGGACGGACGATTCTCGTGACCGGGGCAAATACCGGCCTCGGCTTTGGGGCAGCGAAGGTGCTCGCAGCACAGGGCGCCCGTGTGCTGCTGGGTTGCCGGTCACTCGACAAGGCCAACGCAGCAATCGATGCCATTCGTGTCGATGTCTCCGACGCCGACCTCGACGTCATCCAAATTGACCAGGCCGACCTTTCCAGTGTGCGCGACGCAGCTGCTCAGGTGAATGAGGAGGCCCGGCTCGACGTGCTCGTGAACAACGCCGGCATCATGATGCCGCCCAGGGAGATGACTGCTGACGGGTTCGAATCGCAGTTCGGCGTAAACCATCTCGGCACGTTCGCACTCACATCGTTGTTGCTACCGAAGCTTGGCGAACAGCCCGATGCCCGGGTTGTTGTGACGAGCAGCATCGCGCACCGCGGCGCAAAGATTTTCTTCGACGACATTAATGCGCAGAGCCGCTACCGGGCGCAAGATCGTTACGGGCAGAGCAAGCTCGCGAACCTGATGTTCGCGTTTGAACTCGACCGCCGGCTGCGACGAGCCCGGTCATCGACCATTGCCGTTGGCTGCCACCCGGGCATTGCCGACACCGAACTGGCGCGGCACCTGCCGTTGCTCGTTCGGTTCGCGGTCCCGCTGTTCCGCCCGTTTTTCAACTCAGCAGCGGAAGGCGCATGGCCCACACTGATGGCTGCAACTGCGCCAGGCGTCGAAGGTGGCGAATACTTTGGCCCCACACGGCGCAACGAAACTGCTGGCCCAGCAGGCAGAGCGCGGGCTTCGTCGGTGTCGCGTGACGGGGCGCTCGCCGCCGAGCTGTGGGAACTGTCGATCGAGATGACAGGCATCGATCCGGCTCTGCCTGGCAACGATATGTCCGGTGACCAAAACTAGGCAAGTGGTCATCACGATGAAGCGAGCATCACCAGGTCGTTACGTCGACTTGTCACACTGATCAT
>Ga0115004_10001361_pt1 | contig 19997 bp, 13 predicted proteins | sample ArcticOcean_MG_C_10_FD_88737 | JGI IMG/M metagenome (GOLD analysis project Ga0115004, IMG submission 88737) | Marine microbial communities from western Arctic Ocean - ArcticOcean_MG_CB11_90 | ecosystem: Environmental > Aquatic > Marine > Oceanic | place: Arctic Ocean: Canada Basin | collected... | reverse complement strand
GCTATCGAAGAAAACATGCTTTTCTTAAATAGATCTTTAGATTTAGATTTTGATGATATGCTAGGGCAAATCTCTGCTGGACAAGCTGGAGGTACTGCTTATGGTTTATTTGAAAATTCTGAAGACATGGCTCTTAATTTAGGTTTTTCTGGTTTCAGAAGAGGTTCTTATGACTTCTACAAAACTAGCTGGAAATACTTAAACGATGCTTCTACAAGAGGTGGTGTTCAAGTGAGTGGAATTGAAGGTGTATTAATACCTGCAGGAACGTCAACTGTGTATGACCAACAACTTGGTACTAACATAAGAAGACCATTCTTACACGTTAGATATAGAGCTTCTCAAACTGAAGACAGAAGATACAAAAACTGGATCACAGGATCTGCTGGTGGTGCTTACACTACTGCGCTTGATGCGATGCAAGTTAACTGGTTATCTGAAAGATGTTTGGTTACTCAAGCTGCGAATAATTTCGTATTATTCCAATAAGATTGCTTTAAAGTTTATCCTCGCTTTCGGGCGGGGATTTTCTTTATTTTTTTAATTATATTATATTATATTATGTCAAAGACAAAACAAATTACCCCTGAATGGGAGATCAAAGATAGAAGATACTATCTACTACACGGTGCAGAACCGTTAACATATACTTTAGGTTCAAAAAACTCTAGAAGACATCCTTTATTATGGTTTGATCCAATAAAGAGTGAACAAAGAGAATTAAGATATGCTGTTAATATGAATTCACCCTTTATTGATGAACAAAATGGTGAAGCTATATTAGGTCATATTATATTTGAAGAAGGAGTTTTAGCTGTATCTAAAGAAAAACAAAACTTACAAAAATTACTTTCATTATACCATCCTAAAAAAGGAGCTATATATCAAGAGTGGCAAGCTGAAGAAGTGGCTGAAGATGCATTAGATGCTTTAGATTTAGAATTAGAAGCAATGATGGCTGCAAAAAATATGGAGATTGATCACGCTGAAGCAGTTCTTAGGGTTGAATTAGGATCTTCTGTTTCAAAGTTAAGTTCTAAAGAGCTTAAAAGAGATTTACTTCTAATGGCTAAAAAGAATCCTAACGCTTTTTTAGCGATAGCTCAAGACGATAATGTTGGTTTAAGAAACACTGGTATTAAAGCAGTGGAACAACAATTAATTAAAATATCACAAGATCAACGAGATTTTCTTTGGGGATCTAATGATAGAAAGCTTTTTACAATTCCATTTGATGAAAACCCATACTCAGCATTAGCTGCTTGGTTTAAAACAGATGAAGGTGTAGAAGTTTTTAAAACAATAGAGAAAAAGTTACAATAATATGTGACTATAATTATAGTGAAGGGTCACTTCGTTGGCCCTTATCACTATTAACTAAAATACTAAAATGGCAATAAACGTAAATACTGTATATCAAACCGTTTTATTAATACTTAATAAAGAGCAGAGAGGTTATATGACCCCTGTTGAGTTTAATAAGACAGGTACTCAGGCTCAGTTAGAAATATTTGAAACATATTTTGATAGCTTAAATCAGCAAATACGTATTCCACAAACAGATACAGATTACGCAGATAGAGTCGTAAATCTTGACGAAAAAATCTCTATATTTAAAGAATTTGGAAACGCTACATCAATATCTTCAAGTAACGTTTTTAACTTACCACAACAATTCTCTGGATCAGAAGCTATTGCAACAACAACTTTACCCGTAGTAACAACTGCAGCAACTACACAATACGTTATACAAACAGCAAACGCTGATCAAATAGCTAACGGTGTTGTGGAAGTTTTTGGTGATGGCGTTTTGATTTCAGATGCTTCTTATAGTGTATCTGGAACAACAATAACTTTTTTTATACAACCAACTATAGGTCAAACATTGATAGTTAACATATATCCAAAAGAATTTTACAGATTAGGAGATTTGTTTTACACCGCTGGAGCTATACCAACGCAAGAGCTAGAAAGAGTTGGTCAAAGTGAGTTATATCATTTATTATCCTCAAACTTAACAGCACCAACAACTACGTATCCTTTATACACTTATAGTGGTAATAAGATAACAGTTTATCCTAACACTATAAATAGTGGTATAAACGTTTCTTACATAAGAAAACCTTTGCCTCCTATATGGAACTTTGATACACCTATTGCTAATAATAATTTTGCTTATATATTTAATGCGTCAACTTCATTTAATTTTGAGTTACATCCAGCAGAGCAAGTAGAATTGATATTGAAAATATTATTATACGCAGGTGTTGTTGTAAAAAGCCCTGAAATAGTACAGATAGCAGCTCAACAGGTTGCTCAAGAAAATATTAATCAACAAAGATAATAAACTATGCCTATACCTAATGGTGGTTTAATAACCGAAACTAACGCACAATATTATGCAGGTACTCAAAACTTTATTGTTCCTTTAACAGGAATTAATCAATCGTTTACCTCTACGTTCAATACAGATCTTGTTGTTGGAGGCGGTAATTATTCTGATCCTGGTTCTAACGGTTATAATTTAAATAATTTTAAAGTACAAACAAGTGTTGATGCAAATGTTTGGACAGAACTTACACCAATTAGTACAGATTTTGATGTTATAACTAATGGAAACAACTTAGCTGGGCAAAATGTTGTAAACATTACTGCTAATGCTAACGTATTAGGAGGAAATATATTTACTTTAGTAAATAAAGCAACAGGACTTGTTTATGGAACTATTGTTACAAGTGTGAACAACGGGGCTACTGATGCTTTAACATTAAACCAAGTTTTACCTACTGGTGGTATAGCCGCCGGCACAACTTTAAGTGTACGTAGAATAACTACATGGTCAATGTCTAGTAATATAGTTACTATACCGCAATCACTTATTTTGAACACTTATGTTCAAATAGAAATGACCGAAGCTACGCAGAACAATATGCATGGTAGTTATGAGTACACTAGGTTAAATGATGTAATTAATAATTTTTTAATTGCATATGTTGGAGCTGGAAAGCTTATACCTAGTGTAAAAAGATCAGACGTTATATTTCATGCTAGAAGAGGTTTACAAGAGTTTAGTTACGATACATTAAAAAGCACTAGATCTCAAGAGCTTACAGTTCCCAGCAGCTTAAGCTTGATAATACCACAAGACTATGTTAATTATGTGAAATTATCATGGGTGGATGGATTAGGTGTTTTACACCCTATATATCCTACAAATAACTTAAATCAAAGTCCTTATGAAACTCCAGGTCAAGATGAGTTAGGTAAACCAATTCAAGATAGTAATTTTAAAAATACTGAAACTTCATCAAAAACAAATCAAGCTTGGAATACTAATAATCCTAGACAAATAAGTGGTGCTTTTATAAATAACTTTGAAAATGCAAATGCTGTTTTTGATCATAGTGTTTATGATGGTGCTTTGGGCCAAAGATATGGTTTAGAACCTCAAACAAGTCAAAAAAACGGATGGTTTAAAATTGATGAAAGAAAAGGTACATTTAACTTTACTAGCAATTTATCTAATAAGCTTATATTATTAGAATACATATCAGATGGAAACGCATATGATTTAGATTCAAGAATACCTAAACTAGCTGAAGACGCTCTATACTCTCATATAATATATTCTATATTATCTACTAGCGTTGGAATACAAGAATACATTGTAAGAAGATTTAAACAAGAAAGAAGTGCTAAATTAAGAAATGCTAAAATTAGACTGTCTAATATTAAACTTGATCAAATAATTCAAGTAATGAGAGGACAATCAAAATGGATTAAATAACAAACATGGCAGAAATTAAAAACAGTTTTCTAAGATCCAAGATGAATAAAGACTTGGATGATAGACTTATACCTAATGGTGAATATAGAGATGCACAGAACATATCTGTAGGTAAATCTGAAGCTGATGATATAGGTGCTTTAGAAACTGTTTTAGGGAATACTTTAGCAACTGATTTTGGAGAAACAGGTATGCAAGTTATAGGTTATCACTCTATAGAAAATAGTAATAAAATTATAGTTTTTTTAACAAATGATACAGCACATCGCATATATGAATTTATTCCGTCAAACTCATATAATTTACTAGTTACTGGATCTTTTTTAAATTTTTCGCTAACTAAACCTATAACAGGTATTAGTGTTATTGAAAATCTTTTATTTTGGACCGACTACAATAATCAACCTAGAAAAATAAACATAAGTTTAACCTCTAATGGAACTTACTATACTAGCGAAAGTGATATATCTGTTGCTAAATATAATCCATATCAACCTATAGGTTTGTTGAATAAAATGTCTAGAGTTACTACAGGTTTAACTGGTGCTGTGTTAAGTATAGCAGACACAACAGGTATAAAAAAAGGCATGTCTGTTATAGAGTATGGTAACAATGATTTACAGCCTCAAGATTATGTTTACGTTACTAATATTGTTGCCAACACATCTGTAACACTGAATGTTTCTACAGTAACAGGTGTTGTAAATGGTGATATTATATACTTTTTAAGTACAACAATGACTGGCAAGGAAATAACTTACAACTTCAATGACGAAGCTTATAACGTTAACACTTGGCCTGGAGATCCTGACTATTTAGAAAGTAGGTTTGTTAGATTTAGCTATAGATTTGAATTTGATGATGGAGAATATTCTTTAATGGCACCGTTTACACCTATAACTTTTATACCAAAACAAAAAGGGTTTTTTTTAGAAGATGACGAGGATGCATCTTACAGAAGTACTATTGTTGAATTTATGGAAAATGGAGTTCAAAACATAGAGCTTTTAATACCTTTTCCAGACACATTAAATAATGTACAACCTGGCGTTGGAGCTTCTTATAAAATAAAAGCTTTAGATATATTGTATAAAGAATCTGATGCTACAGCGGTTAAAGTTGTAGACACGATAAACTATGACGACAGGGATGAATTTGGTGCGCCTTGGACAGCAACAACCAATTCTAATATATATACATATGACTATCAGTCAAGAAAACCTTTTAGAACTCTGCCAACAAACCAAACCGTCAGAGTTTATGACAAGGTTCCTGTAAAAGCTTTCGCACAAGAAACGGCTGGTAATAGAATTATATATGGTAATTTTTTAGACAAATATAGCCCACCTTCTTTTTTAAATTATATACTTGGTGTTAGTCCAAAATCTAATGCTCTTGACTATGACTCGTGGGCAGAATTTCCAACACAATCTGTAAAACAAAACAGAAACTATCAAGTAGGTTTTATACTTGCTGATAAATTTGGTAGACAATCAGACGTCATACTTTCTTCAGTGAAAACCGCTTCTGTTGTAGCCGCTGATGGAACTATATTTGGTGGCGACACTGTATATTCACCTTATAATACTTTAACTGAAAATACTAACAACCCTATAAGAGATTGGTTTGGTGATTCATTAAAAATAGATATTTCAACACCGATAACATCTACCACACCTGGTTTATATGCTAATACAGGAACTGGTTATGACACCTGGCAAGATACAACATTAAGTCCAAATCTTGAACCAACAATTATAGGTAATATATATGAATTTAATTTAGGTACTGGTAGTCAAACTGAAATACCAACAACAGGATCTTATTTACCAGGTCAATTTACTGATTATGTTTATGTAAGTAGTGTTGATCCTAACACTCCTACAACTAATAGATATAGAGTAACAACAATTGGTCAAGTAAGTTCTACTTATTTACAACAATCTCCGGCTAGTCCTGATGTTAAGTATGCCTATAGTATAAACCCTGTAGGATGGTACTCTTATAAGATAGTTGTTAAACAACAAGAACAAGATTATTACAATGTATATCTACCTGGTATATTAAATGGTTATCCGCAACATAGTGGAACCTCACCTTATCCTACTAACGAAGATGGTAAGACAGCTCACATAGTATTATTTAATGATAATATAAATAAAGTTCCTAGAGATTTATCGGAAGTAGGACCACAACAAAAACAATTTAGAAGCTCGGTTCAACTATATGCTAGAGTTGAAAACACAATGACAACTTCAGTCGCTAATAATATTCAATTTTATCCTGGAATATTAACTGATACTGCTATCACAATAGGTACAGCAACAGATTTAAACATGGGTTTTTCAGAAGTTAGTGCAGATGGTCAAGCTAATTTTTATCAATTAGATACGGATCCTTTGTTAGCTAGATTAGATACAAGCCAAGCTATAGGTGTTATATCAACTAATAATGTTAACACTAACATGACTCCTTTTTTAGCTATATACGAAACAGAACCTCAAGATTCTTTATTAGATATATTTTGGGAAACACCCACTGTAGGTTTGATTTCTGATTTAAACGATGCTATTAACTCTGAATATGAAGGGGCTGTTGGTTGGTCTAGTTATACGTCTAGCGCTTTTACAGAAGCTAGTGTAGGTGCTTTTTTAACAGGATTATCTCCTGTTGACCAGTCGGGCGCAAATTTAACAAACACAGACATAACAAGAGATGTAAACAATAATCCAGTAATAACAGTATTAGATGCTAATGATTTGGACGTTACAAATCAATTTTCTGCAGCTAGAACTGGAGCTGGAACTTTAGGTGATCCATATCTATATGATTTTTCTAAAGTTGGTGATGACTTTGTATATCAGCAAGATGAAAATATTAGAAATTATAAAATTACAACATCAATAACTAATTTAGGTGTAACGCCTAATATAGTTTCTAATCCTTTGCAGATAGATGTACAACTTCAAAATGTAATTCCTTTAATAAATAATGGAGTTGCTCTTCCAGCTATAAACAACAATACTGGTGCTTCTGGTATAATAGTAACTATAACTGGTGTTAATGGAGCTATAAAAACTAGTTTAAATCAAAGCCAATTACAATGGAGTATGACAGGTGGTGGAGTTTATTTTACTATAAATTCTAGTACTGGAGCGATAACACAAACTTCAGCAGCGATTGGAACATACAATTTAATAATAACTCTTAAAGATGCTAATGGAACGGGTTTATCTTCTGTGCCAGTAACTCAACAAGTTGTTGTTTCATCAACGGCTGTTGGATTTCCTTTTGTAGCTGGTCAGGCTGATGGAAATATAAATCAAGTTTGTCCCTCTAACGGATCTGTAGCACCAACTTGTGGAAACATTACATACTATAATACAACAAGAAATTCTGGAACACCTGTAGTAGGAGATATTATAAGTACAACTGAATTTACAATAACTTTTGCAACAAGAGGCTTTTATAGCTTTAACTGTGGCAACGGAGGAGGAACTAGTAGAAGATATTTCTTTATTGATTCAACATTTGATGGTGTTGTTGCAACGGTTACTAATTGCCCATCGTAGTGTAATAACTACTTAAAATAAGTGATAATAAATTATGGCTATAATAGAAGTTAAATATTTTAATACTTTTTTAATTAAAAAGATAACAAACGTAGTGGCAAACAATCCTACTACGCCTGTAGCTCCATATGAAAACGTGCCGGCTGACTATGTAGCAATACCTGCTTCAGACTGGTATATAGAAGAATCAAGAATTAGAGGAGGTTATAATAATTTAACAGTAGACTTTGGTGTTAAAGCTTATTTAGATGAAGAAAAACCATTACAACAAAATAGATTTAACTCATTAATATATTCTGGAATATTTAATTCTAGAACTGGTGTTAATAATACTAATCAATTTTCTGTAGGTGAAGACATAACTAAATCAGCAGATCCAGCTAATGGCTCTATACAAAAATTGTATGCTGAAGATACTAACTTAATTATATTTCAAGAAGATAAAGTAAGTAGAGCCTTGATAGATAAAGACGCTATATATTCTGCAGAAGGAAATGCTGCAATTACATCGTCACCATTAGTTATAGGCCAAATAATAGCTTACGCTGGTGAATACGGTATATCTAGCGATCCATTTAGTTTTGCGGTATATGGTTATAGAAAATATTTTACCGATAAAAAAAGAGCATGTATTTTAAGATTGTCAGCAGATGGTATAACAGAAATATCATCTTACGGTATGCATGATTTTTTTAGAGATGAACTAACTAATGCCAATAAAATTGTTGGTGGTTGGGATGCTCATAACAAAAACTATGTATTATCGCTTCAATTTAATAATGCTTTAATACCTTATAAAACAGCTGCATTTGATGAAAGTGTTTTAGGTTGGACTAGTTTTTTTAAATATGAACCAACTTATATTACAAGTTTAGTTAGCAATTTTTATAGTTTTTATAATGGTAAAATTTATAAACAAAACACTGGAAGTTATGGTCAATTTTATGGAATAACTTATCCATCACAAGTTACTGTTGTATTAAACTCAAACCCATCTTTAGTTAAAAATTTTAAAACAATTAATTATGAAGGTGGTGTTGGTTGGGAACTAAAAAGCATGATAAGCAGTTCTGGGGATGTAACACTGCCTATCAACAAATTTGAAGCGCCTTCAGCAACTACATTAAACACTTTACAAGCATTACAAACAAATGTGTTTAGTAATAATTTTAAAAGAAAAGAAAACAAATTTTTTGCTAATCTAATAAACAATTCATCTCCAACAAATGGTGAGGTTTTATGGGGAGCAAGTTCTTCTGGTATAAAAGGTTTTTATTCAACTGTTATAATGGAGGTTACTGCTACAACACAAACATTTTCAGGAAAAATAGAACTGTTCGCGGTGTCTTCAGACACAGTGGAATCATCATATTAAATTTTATGAAATTAAATATACGTATGCTAAAAGATTCTGATTGGGATACTTTAGTAGAATGGTGGAATGCTTGGCCTGATTGGGTCAATCCGCCTAAAGAATTTTTGCCAGATAATGGCAAAGGAGGTTTTATGGTTGAAAAAAATAATCAACCTATAGTTGCTGGATTTTTGTATACAACAAACTCTAAAGCGGCTTTGCTTGAATGGATTGTTTCTAATCCTAAATATAGAGAAAATGACAGAGATAAAGCTATAGAGCTTTTAATAGAAGGAGCTGAAAGTGTTTGTAAAAAACAAGGAATAAAACACATATTTAGTATTGGTAGAAATAAACATTTAATAAACACACATAAAAAACTAGGCTATCATGTAGATGATAAACCTTCATATGAAATAACAAAACAAATTAATTAATATGGCAGTATTTACAGCAATAGCAGCTGGAGTTGGAGCCTTGGCTTCAGCAGGAAGTGCAATAGCAGGAGCTTCAGCAGCCAATAAACAGCGTAGATCAGCTCAAAGAGACAAAGATAGAGCTCAAAGAGAAATTGATTCACTAAAAAAATCAAGACAAAGTGTGGTAAATCCATATGCGGGTGTTGTTGACTTAAGCTCTATGGCTAAAGATTTATCTGGACAAATGTCTAATCCTTTTGCTAGTTTAGGCGTTGCCACAAGTGCGGCTGAAATACAGATAGAAGAAGCAGATATAGCTTTAGCAAACACACTGGACACTTTGAGAGCTACAGGTGCAAGTGCTGGTGGTGCTACAGCTCTAGCGCAAGCCGCTTTACAAAGCAAAAAAGGAGTTGCAGCTAGTATAGAACAGCAAGAGGCTAGAAATGAAGAAATGAAAGCTAGAGGAGATCAAGCGCTACAGCAACAAAAAATATCTGAACAACAAAGGTTACAAAATATATCTATTTCTGAAGGACAAAGAGTACAAACAGCTGACGCTGCGGGTAAACAATTTGTTTTTCAAACACAAGAAGATAGAACTAATGCTGATTTAGATAGAGCATCCGGACAACAAACACAAGCAAGACAAAGTATTGCTGATGCAAACGCGGCAAAAGCCTCTGCTATAGGAGGTGGTTTAAGTGCTTTAGGAAGTGTAGCAGGATCTGTAATTGCTGCTGGGCCAGACGCTTTTAAATAAAATAATACAAACAATGAGTTATAGAAACCCACAAATAATACGAGATACATCAGGTCAGATTTATGGTCAAGCCGCTGCTAATATAGGCCAATCGCTAGCTAAAGGAGTAGCAACTTTAGGCGCTAGAAGAGAACAGCAAAGAAAAAAAGCTGAAGCTGATGCTGATAGAACTCAACAAATCGGTTACGGTATACAAACAAAAGCTTATGCTTCAAGAAACAAAGTTTATTCAGAGCTTTTAAAAAAAGAACCTGGTTTAGCTGAGCAATTTAAAACTCAAACAGAGGCGTTATTAATGGGTAATGACGAGGTAGGCATGGGCGCTATTGAAGCTAGAACATTGCTTGCCACTGGTAAAGATTTATCTATAGAAGAAAAACAAGACCTTCAAAATACGATAAATAGATACGAATTGTTTCAAAATGGATTACAAGGTAATGCTGGAAAAATATTATCTGAAACTGAACTATACAATAACACATCACCTGCTGATTTTGACAATAAATATCGTTGGGCTGGTGGCAATCAATACGAAAGAACCGCATCACAATTTGCAGCTGCCGCTTTATCTGATCAAGAAATACCTGGTGCTAGATATGAAAAGAAACTATATACACCAACTAAAGATGGTGAACAAGTGGTAGGAATAAAAATTTTTGTTGATCCAAGCGATCCATCAAATAAAGGTAAGTTTGATGATGAGGAAATGTATCCTAGAAATGAAAATGGTGAAGTAGAAATAGAGTGGAAAAAAGATTTAAACAAATGGGATGAAGGTTTGTTAGAAGAAATAGTTGCATCACCAGACAGTAATGCAATGTTTAAAAATGCTGGAATAACTAATGATAAAAATCAATGGAATGAAGATCAATTTTTATCAGCTAAAGGTAAATCTATAACCATAAAAGGATCTAATGGTCAAGATATAACCACTATATCAAGAGACGTAAATGCCTCTGGATGGGCAAATAATGATGTTTTACAAGATGAAGTAATGGCTAAAGCTAAAGGCTATCAAGGCATGAGAGACGACGAGCTATCTTCTTTTATGGAGGTAAAAATGAAGGTTGGTGAATTTGATATTGCTAAGTTTAGAGAAATGACTACAGAGCAGCAAGAAGCTGAAATTGCAAAAGAATTAAATGAAGATTTTATAATTCAAAAAACAAAAGGTTTAAGCAAAAGAGATGCTAACGCTAATGATCCTGGAGCTGTTATTGATCCACTGCAGCCAACTAAAGAAATTGACGGCAAAGAAGTTGAAAATTACGTAATATATTCTCAAGACTCATCAAAAGTAACAGCAACTCCTTCTAGCGACACTGATACATCACCTCAGCCTTATGAAAACTTTACTCAAAATGTTTTACAAATGATGAAAGGACCTTCTGATGGTGAAAGTGGTGTAATGAGATATAATTTAGACAATGCTGTAAATACTGACATGGCCCAACAAATAATGAAATCTGAAGGTTTAATTACTTTTACATATGATGAAGCTGTTGCGGATTTACAAAACAAAGACGCTTCAGCCGCTGCAACATTTGAAAACGATACTAATAAGTATTCCTTGTATTACAAGGACGATAAAGGTGTTATAAAACCTATGGTTGCTTATGATGGAACAGGAAGAGGTTTGTTAAAAGCTTATAGCAAAACATTACCTATAAGTCAACAAAATCAATTTAATAAAGCTTTTGAAAAAGCTAATTCTTTATATTCGAAGCAAAAACAAAATAATAAAGGTAAAGGAGCTTCAAGGTTTAACTAATAAAATTTAACTTATGAATGAAGAAGCATTAAAATATTCATATAATCTTTTTACTCAAGACGGATATAATGGGTCTTTAGAAGATTATAAAAAGCTTATGAATAACGATAAAGAAGCTTTTAAATACTCTCACGATTTATTTAAGAATGATGGGTATGATGGTAATCTTGATAAATTTTCAGAACTACTTAACGTGGGAAAAACACCAGCTGTTGTAGAGGAAGTTGCGACTGTAACAGTGGAAGACAATCAAGCAACAGTTACGGAATCAACATTGGAAGATGGTTCTTTGGAATCAGTAGAAGTTGAAGAAACAGAAGGTTTATCTACTGGTGAGCAAATAAAGCTATTTATAAACACTACTAGTGGTTTACCAGGAATGGCTGGTGCAAGCTTTTTAACTGATAAACTAGCTAGATTAGCTGGTGGTATTGCAGGTTTTGGTGAAGCCTTGTTTATAGATACTAAGAAATCGATTATTGACACGGCAAGTGATATAGCTTTAGATCTTTATATTCCGGATTTACCAGAAGAAAACAAAGGAGTTTTGATGGATCTATATATGGAGGCTATAAATAAAGTTCCTGTTGTTGGAGGTTTTTTAGAAAAAGAAGAAGCATTAGATGAGTTTCAAGAATTTACAGATGATTTAAAAACAACTGGTGGGGACTACGATCAAACAATAGCTAAAAATTTAAGTGAAGGAAATATTGGTGTAGCAGCTGATAAAGTTATTCAAGGTATAGTTGATTCAGCACCTTCTGTTGCTATGGCTTTTGCTGGTCCAGCAGGTTTAGTAGCTATATTCGGTTCGTCACAAGGTAGTCATTATGAAGAATTATCAGAAGCTAGTCCTGAAAAAAGAGGCTGGAAAGCGTTTGGAGCATCGTTAGCTCAAGCGGGTGTAGAAACTACAAGTGAATTAGTTACAAGAGGTTTAGCTAAAGGTTTGATTAAAAGTTTTAAGGAACCTACTGAAGAGGCTGCTAAAGGTTTATTTAGAATGATTGGTGAGTCTGCATTTTATGAAGGTGTATCTGAAGTTGCTTCACAGGAAATAAACAATGCTATTGATTTTGTATTTACAGAAGGAAAAATAGATAAGTTTTATAAAGAAAATGGTGAGTTTGATTATGATGGTGTTTTACAAAGGGTTTTTGATACGTTTTTAATATCTTCTATTATTGGTGGTGGTTTAGGTGGAGCTACAGAAATTAATAACACTACTAAAACGTTAATGCATGATAGATTAATGGATCCTAGTTTACAGCAAGAAAACCAGGAAGCTTTAACTCAAATAAATAAACTAACTATAGAGAATAAAGATTGAAATAATAAAACTATAAATCAAAATATTGAAAAGCTAAAGAAAAAAGTAAATACTAACAAAGCTTATAATGGTATTATTATTGACAGCATGGGTAAAGAAACTAAAACTCAAATGGCTGAAAATGTTAGCGCTATAACGGATGCTCGTATTGATTTAAAAAATAACTACACAACTTATAGTGATAATCAAAAAGAGGCTTTAGAAAATGTTATTAAACAAAAGTCTGATGAAAACAGTAATATATGGAATGATAGTGCTAAAGCTTGGAAGCAAGGTCAAATTGATAAAATAAAACAAGATATTGATAAGCAAGTTGCTGCTGTTGAAAATTTAGATGGTGTTAATGCATTAGTAATAAAAAACGATGCCGATTTTAGCAAAGCTGAGCAAAGATTAATTGAGCTAGAAAAACAAGGTAAATTAGGTAAAAAAAGAACAGCTCAAAGTGTTTTAGAAGAAATTAAAAAAGATAAAGGAAAAAATTTATTATATTACAATAATGGAAGATTAGTTTCAGAAGTTTTTATTAATCAACAAAAAGCTGTAGACAATTTTGATAAAGCTGTAGGTAGCCATGAAATATTACACAGCGTTTTAGGTAATGCAATTGGCGTGCAGCCTAAGTTGTTTAAAAATGGTTATGATGGTTTAAGAAAATACTTAAATAAAAACAATTCTGAATTAGTAAATAAAATTGACGGAGATTTAAAAAACAAAGGCTACACTAAAATACAACAGTATGAGGAATTTTTTAATGCTGTCAGTGATAAAATGGTTAAAGGTGAAATATCTTATGATAAAACACTAGGAGATACATTACTTCAGTTTTTTAACAAAATGTTAAAACCTGTTTTAGGTGATAATACCTTTACAAATGGTAGACAAGCTTTTAATTTTTTACAAGATTTTAGTAAGTCAATGGACAAAGGATCTTTGTCTAATGCAGCTAGAGGTTATTTACAAGGTAAAGCTATTGGTGAAGGATCAGTAATTAAATCTTCAAAAGCTTTAATACAAGCTGGCTTTGATCCTGCTGCAAATAAAGCAAAAATAGATGGTTTATTTAAAGAAAACATTGAAGGATTCAATAAAGGTGGTGAAGCTAAAGGTAGAGTAGCTAAAGATATTGCTAAAAATTATATGCCTTTAATGAAATTTTATGCTACTAGATCTCAACCTAAAACAGGTAGAGCTGCTTTTTCTACATTAGACGGTTTCAATATGGATACTTATTTAGGTTTTGCTCAAACAGAACTAGAAATTCATATAATGAATTTTGATCAAACGCAAAATGATTCAATGGACGGCTGGATTATGGCACAAGCATATAATAAATCTTTAAACGCTTTAAATGATTTAGGTATTGATATACAGGTGGATCAATCTTTACTAGATGAAGCCAATGCTATATTATCTACTGATCTTGATGTTGAAACAGCTATAGACAGGCAACCGCAAGCACCTAAAAGAAAACGTAGAGATTTAATTAAAGATATATTAAACGGTAAAGATTTAGAGCCATTAGTCAAAGATGTTATAGAAAAATCATTTGAAGAAAACATAGACTTAATAGGTACCACAGAGTTCAGACCTAAAATGCTAGAAAGTTTTAATCAAAAACTAGGACCTGAATTAAAAAAGATTTTAAATACAACGCCTAAGTTTGAAGATTTTATTAGAACAAACTTTGATTATATATATAAAGCTTTGCCTCAGTCTACTATAAACAAACGATACAAAGAATTTGCAGAGAAAAAACTTAATGAAGATAGTACGCCTTATAGACAAACGGTAGATGAAGTCAGAGGTTATAACAATATGGTTGAAAATGGATTTATTGAAGGAAAACTTATATCTGATGTAAAGTCTGGTCCACCTAAATTTATTAAAAAGAAAATAACTAAAAGAGAGTTTGCGGAGTATTTTGTTGGTAAAGATATTGCAGCTAGTAAAAGAGGTACTAGAAAAACATCGTTACTAGGCAGTGTTGCAGAAATATTAGCCGATGATTTAACTTTTAAAACTTTAAGTGATCCAGCTTTAATATATAAATATCAAGAAGGTAGACAAGAATCTGTAAATAATATTATTAATAAAATAAAAAAAGATTTTGGTAAAGACGTAGAGCAGGATATAATAATAAAGTCTTCACTATCTCTACCAGCTCAAGTAAATGAATTAAATAACTTTAGTGAATATGTTAGAGGTGAAGCTTATGTTGGTAAAAATATAAATACTATTATAGAAGACTATACTAAAGACCAACCAAAAGATATAAAAGTTTTTTTAAAACCTGTTATAGAAAAAGTAAAAGATAATTGGAAAATATCTGGTCTTGATATTTCAGCTAAAGAATTAAAAGCTATTAAAGATTTAGAAAATTTAACCCCTGAGGGTGTTGATGTTGATTTTACTGCATATAAAAACATGAATCAATTTGTAAATCAAGAAAATATTGAACTAGCTAATTTAATGACAGAAGACGGTGAAAGTCAATATTTTGGTTTTATGCAAGATTTTACTAATACTTTAGACCCTAGATTTGTTAATTTATCTATTTTTGGTAGTACTTTTGGAGCGGGAACTATTCCAACTTTTAGTTCTCCAAGAGATGGTAAAAAAGCTAGAGGTATAACTATAGAAATGTTAAGAAAAAACTTTGTTTTAAATAACAAAATAAAAGATATAGATTTTAATCCTAAGGATGCTACTGCATTTTCTGCATCTACCTTAAACAGTGTTGAAAAACTAATTGTTCAAGCTGGTAATCCTCAAACAGAGCAAGGTCAAAAAGAATTAGCTAATAAAATTAATAAATTTATTAAACCTGAAAAACGAAAAGCTATACAAGCAGCAAGGGATTATTTTTATAATAAATTAAATGATTATTACCAAAACTCTCCTAATAAAACTTTAGCAGCTTCTAATATAGCTAGATTATTACAACTACAAAGTAGTCTAAGCTCTGGTATACCTAGACAAGGTGCTGTTGTAACGTCTGTATCTTTAACGCCTGGATACAACAAAGTTGTTAAAGGTATGTTTGATTTATTTCAAAGAGAGCACAATATACAAAACTTAAATTTTAATATTAATATTTTAAAAAGTATTAGAGAGAATAAATTTAACGATTTGTATCCTCTATATTCAGCTAAATACACTCAAACAATACTAGATAGTGACGTTAAAATAGCTTTAGATGAAGGAATGATAACTGAAGATTTAATAAAAAAATATCCTGATTTTAAAGCTGAAGATACTGGTAAGACTACTTTTACAGAAGGTTTTGAAATAGGCATGCCTTCTGAAGCAATGCAAATATTGGCTGGTGTTCCTGCTTCTTCTATATTAGATTTAGAAACTGGATTAACTCTTGACAAGGTTATTCATAATAAAATAGCTAGCAAAAAAGCTTTAGACGCTTTAGATGCTTTTACTATAAGATTAAAACAAGAAATTTTTGATCAGTCTAGAAAAGCTGCTGAAAATATTTTTAACAATAAAAACAAAAGTGATTTATTTAGTAACCCAGACAATGTAAAAGTTTTTGATGAAATTATAATTAAATCATCTAAAGGTGAAGATGTAAAAGATATGATGGATTGGTTATCTGTTAGGCTAGATAATAAGCAAAACTTTAAAAATTTAAGAAAATACAACGAAGCTATAATAAAAGATTCTAGACAACCTGTAAACAAAAAAGAAACTACAGATAAAATGCTAGATGATATGAGAAATCTTGATAAACAAGCTCAAGATGCTAGAATAAAAAAAAGCAACGATGCAGATCTAAGTAAAGAATTTAATGAAATATTAGAAACAACAACAGGTATTGGTAAAGAAAAACAATACGGTAGAGCTAAAGCTGAGGTAGCGGGTAAAGGTAAGGGTAAATTTGATTTTATAGGTATACCTCCATCTGCTCAAGATTTTGTTGGTTTAATGTATAAATTTATAGGTAAAGGCAAGGTTGGTGACACGCAGTTAAAATGGATTAAGGAAAACTTAACAGATCCTTTTGCAAGAGCTCAAATAGATATATCTAATGCTAGAGTTGCAATGGCTAATGATTTTAAAGAGTTAAAGAAGGTATTAAAAATAAGCCTTAAAGATTTAAACAAAAAAATACCTGGTGAACCTTTTACTGTAGGTCAAGCTGTAAGAGCTTATACATGGACAAAGCAAGGTATGAATGTTCCAGGACTATCTAAAGCCGATTTAAAAGAGTTGAACGAGTTCGTAGAAGCTGATTTTAATTTAGTTAATTTTGCAGATCAGTTGATAAAAATAAACAAAGGTGATGGTTATCCAAAACCAGATGATAGTTGGTTAGGTGGAACTATTACCACAGATTTGTTAACTAGCTTAAACACAGTTGTAAGAGCTAAATATTTAAAACAATGGCAAGCAAATGTTGATCAAGTTTTTTCTGAATCTAATCTAAACAAGCTTGAGGCTGCTTATGGTAAAGGTTATAGATCTGCTTTAGAAAATATAATAGGTAGAATGAAAACTGGCAGCAATAGAGGTTTTAAAGGTGATACATTGACTGGTAGATTTATTGATTGGATTAACAATTCTGTTGGTGCTATTATGTTTTTCAATATGAGATCAGCTGTGCTACAAACTATATCATCTATTAACTTTGTAAACTTTACAGATAACAATCCTTTGAAAGCCGCTATGGCTTTTGGCAATCAACCACAATATTGGGGCGATGTTACGTTTTTAATGAATTCTGATTACTTAGTTGAAAGACGTAATGGTTTAAAAATAAACGTAAGTGAAGCTGATATAGCAGAAATTTCAGCTACCTCAAAAAACAAAGCAAAAGCATTTGTAAGTAAAGTTTTAAAACTTGGTTTTTTACCAACTCAAATAGCGGATAGTTTTGCTATTGCTTCAGGTGGCGCAACATTTTATAGAAATAGAATTAACTCTTATTTAAAAGAAGGTATGTCAGAAGCAAAAGCTAAAGAGCAAGCTTTTTTAGATTTTAGAGAAATATCAGAAGAGTCTCAACAATCAAGTAGACCTGATAGAATAAGTCAACAACAGGCTGGTCCTTTAGGACGTATTATACTAGCCTTTGCAAACACGCCAGCTCAATACGCACGTTTAATGCAAAAAGCCGCTAGTGATCTTAAAAACAACAGAGGTGATGCTAAAACTAATATTTCTAAAATATTGTATTATGGTATGGTTCAAAATGTTATGTTTAACACATTACAGCAGGCTTTATTTGCTTTAGCTTTTGATGACGAAGAACCAAGTGATGAAGCCCTAAATAAAAAATATACTGGAATTGTTAATGGTATGGCTGATTCTTTATTGAGAGGTTTAGGATTTGCTGGGGCAGCGGTTTCTACAGTTAAAAACGTAATAATGAAAGTTGCTGAAGGTGCTGAAGCTCAAGATGCGGCTATTGAATTGTTAGATATTTCACCACCAATATCTTCTAAAATAGGAAAAGTAAAATCAGCAGGTAGAACTTGGGATTGGAATAAAAAAGAAATATACGAAAAAGGTTGGTCATTAGATAATCCAGCTTGGCTAGCAATAGGTCAAGTTGTAAGCGCTGCTACTAACATACCGCTTGATAGGGGTGTAAGAAAACTTACTAATTTAAAAGATGCTACTGATTCTGAAAATGAAGAATGGCAAAGAATTGCTAATGTGTTAGGTTGGCAAAAATGGGAATTAGAGTGGAATAAAGAAAAACAAAAAAAATCTAAAATAAAACTATATTAATTATGTTAAAATCACCATTACTAAAGAAGTACTGCGGAGGACCTATGAAAACAAGTCAAGGACCCGCATTTAAAGGAGCAAACTCTAAAAACTCTAGTTGTTGGAAAGGCTACAAAAAAGTAGGTACAAAAAAATCCCCAAGTGGAACTGGAGAAACTGTGAATAACTGTGTAAAAAAGTAATATTATGGCTTTTAAAATACACCAAATGTATCACAAAAACGGAGACAGTAAAAAAGCTGAAACTTTAAAAGAACATAACACTTTAAAAAGTAGAGGATATAATCACGATAAACGTAGAAAAAAATGAAATTATGGAAAATTGCCCTTTTTGTAGTGGTAACGCTGGCTGTTGCTAGTTGTGGACCTTATGTAAAAAAACCTGTTGCTAGTCACATTGTAGCTGTAACTATCACCGGAGACACTATTTTAGTTGCTATTGATAAAATACGACCTAATATGTATCGTAGCTATTACCCTATATATAGTAATTATAATTACTATAGGCCTTATTACGGTCAACAAGAGTATCGATTTAGATACCCTGATAATAGAGGGTTTAGAACAAGTAACGAAAACAATAATAATAATAACAATAACGTTAAACCTAGACCTATCGTTGAGTCTAAAGACATATCAAGATTAGATGTGAATGCGGCTAAGGTCAAAATGAAAAATTAAATGGCTCAAAAAATTTCAGAAAACACAGAGTTACAATTAGACTTAAAAACAATTGGGATAATAATTGGAGGAGCTATTACTCTAGCTGCTATGTATTTTACTTTGCAAAAAGATATAGACTTAGCAAAAGAACTACCTAAAGCAGAGGTTAGTAGAACAGAGTACGATCTTAAAGACGAACTTATTCGTACAACTATTATGGATATTGATGATAAAGTTAAAGATAATAGTGAAAAACTTGACAAAATAGATGACAAGCTATTTATAATAATAAATAAAGATTAAAATGAAAAAACTTTTAGTACTGTTTATAATGTTATGCGGAATGTTTTCTAGCGCACAATATGTTGTGATACATGTTAACTCTTCCTGGAACACAAGACACAATGTAGATCTTGGCGGTCTTAAACACGCTAAAGTTAAGTACATTCTTCTAGAAGAGCAAATTCCTTCGTTTAAGCAACAAATAAAATCTGTACCAACTATTTTAGTTTTAGATAAAAACGGAAGAACTAAAGGTCAATGGAAAGGTGGGATAGCTTTAAAGCTAGATATAACAAAAGAAGATAT
>Ga0115004_10001352_pt1 | contig 20041 bp, 18 predicted proteins | sample ArcticOcean_MG_C_10_FD_88737 | JGI IMG/M metagenome (GOLD analysis project Ga0115004, IMG submission 88737) | Marine microbial communities from western Arctic Ocean - ArcticOcean_MG_CB11_90 | ecosystem: Environmental > Aquatic > Marine > Oceanic | place: Arctic Ocean: Canada Basin | collected... | reverse complement strand
TTGTTGGCTAATAAGCAACTGGTGCCAGAACTGATCCAAGGTGATGCGACGGCGGAGCGCCTAAGCGCAGCAGTATTGGATGGCTTTGATGGCATACAGGGCGCTAACTTGAAGGCTGAGTTTGCTGTTTTACATGCACAGCTAGCCTTAGAGTCAGGATCTATTGCAGCCATTGCGATCGCTGAAGCGATTGATGGCGAGAGTTTGCTATGAACCCCTGGTATCCGCCAGCAGGAATCGCTTATCTAGCCGGTGTTGATGAGGTTGGACGAGGGCCCCTAGCGTGGGACGTGGTCACGGCCGCAGTAATTTTACCGGACAATCATACTATTGAGGGTCTAGCGGATTCCAAGGTCCTATCCGCTAGGCAGCGAGAAAACCTGTATCCAGAGATTATCAGACAGGCGACGAGCTGGAGTGTTGCACGAGCCTCGGTTGAAGAGATTGACCGGTTTAATATTTTACAGGCTACATTGATGGCGATGCGCCGAGCTGTTGTGGCCTTGAGTCCCCGGCCTGACTATGTCGCGGTTGATGGTAATCGTTTGCCGCAGTGGGAGTATGCGGGTGAGGCGGTAATAAAAGGTGACGGTCGTGTCGAGGTTATTAGTGCAGCCTCGATTATTGCTAAGGTGGTGCGGGATGCAGAAATGCTGGTATTAGATAAGAAGTACCCAGGTTATGGTTTTGCCAGCAACAAAGGCTATGGAACCCCGCAACACTTAGAAGCGTTGCAGCGCAAAGGGCCTACTCCCATTCATAGACGCTCATTTGCCCCCGTCAGAGATGAACTGCAGCATCATCAGACATCACTTCTATAACTTGCTGTCGGCTCAGGAGAGCGGGCTTTTACCTCCGTAAAAGGTCAAAAACATAGATAGCCCTTGAGTTAAAGGCTGCCAAGCTTTACATTCAGTCCTACCATTATATTCACGCTGGAGTTCATGAGTTGATACATGCTGAGATCACAGGTTGGGGAAAGTACGCACCTCCGATGATTATGACCAACGATGATATGGCCAAAATTATCGACACGAGTGATGAGTGGATATTCTCCCGGTCAGGTATACGACAGCGATATTACAGCCATGTTGCTACCGGCGAAATGGCATGGCTGGCGGCGGAAAGGGCACTGGCGTCAGCTGGTATTGATGCTGATGATATTGATCTGGTGATACTGGGGTCAACGACAGCGGAAGAGATTTGCCCCAATACCGCCAGCTATATAAAGAATAAACTGGGTGCCAAGAGCGCTGCGGCTTTTGACCTCAATTCGGCCTGTACAAGTTGGCTCTATGGGCTTACCTCGGCAACGGATATGATCAAGGCAGGCACTATTAAAAGAGCGGTCGTTATTGGTGCGGAGCGAATTTCAATCGCGATGGACTGGCAGAAGCGCGAGTCCTGCTTCCTGTTTGGAGATGGCGCCGGCGCGGTGGTGATTGAGGCCAGTGAAAATCCGACGGGCCTATTGAGGGCCAAGATGAGTTGTGTACCTGATAGTCGTGAATGCTTGCGGTTGCCTGACTGGGGACTGTCACCGAAGCATTTTACCGGTGGTCTTAATATCTCGCTTGACTTCGATGGCGCTGTAATTTTTAAAAAAGCAGTCAAAGGCATGAGCGACGCCATTGACTATGTCTTGCAGGCTGAGGGTCTAAGTGCCGAGGATATCGATCTGTTTGTGCCCCATCAGGCCAATCTGAGGATCATCGAAGCATTGGCTAAGCGCCTGAACTTTCCCATGGACAAGGTTGTTGTCTGTATCGACAAATATGCGAACACCTCTGCAGCTGCAATCCCGCTGGCGCTTTGTGAGGCACTGGAACAGGGCGCCATCAAACCTGGCATGACTATCCTTACCGCTAGCTTTGGCGCAGGGCTCAGCTGTGGAGCTGGGATTATCAAATGGGGTGAAAGAGTCGAACCTTTGGCCATCTCCGATCATGAGATTCCGACCTATGAGGGTACTGTGTTCGATCTGATGGAAGAGAGTTTCGAGCACTATGGTGTTGATGCCCAGCATCTACTAAGCAAAAACAAATAAAGTATTAATTCTCCTATGTTCAATGAGTTCGTTCATCTTAGGCTGCATTCTGAGTACTCCCTCGTCGATGGTTTGGTACGGATAAAGCCGCTGACTAAAAAGGTTGCCGAAATAGGTATGCCAGCAGTCGCGCTGACAGACTTCAATAATTTTTTTGGGCTGGTCAAGTTTTACAAGGCTGCGCAGGCAGTTGGCGTGAAGCCTATTCTGGGTGCTGACCTGTTAGTGCTGGATGAGGATGGCGAGGGCAATCCAACTCAGTTGGTGCTGCTTATCGCAGATGAGCAGGGCTATAAAAATCTTACCTGTTTAATATCCAAGGCCTATCAAGCCGGTCAGCGTCAGGGGATACCCTACATTCGGCGGTCTTGGCTAGCGGAATTTAGCGCTGGATTAATAGCTTTGTCCGGCGGGCGTCATGGTGAAATTGGTATGGCTCTGGTGTCGGGGCGGCAGACAGATGCCGAACAGTTACTGATTGAATTTATGGGCCTTTTCCCAGATCGTTTTTACTTGGAACTGCAAAGAACCGGTCGTTCTGGCGAAGAAAGCTATCTTCACGCTGCGGTTGAACTGGCAGGCCAACTTAGTTGCCCAGTAGTTGCGACCAATGACGTGCGTTTTATCGACGCCGGTGAATTTGAGGCACATGAGGCGCGGGTTTGCATTCATGAAGGGCGTGCCCTAGATGACCCTCGGCGTGAGCGACGTTACTCGGAGCATCAATATCTACGTACACCAGATGAGATGGCAGAGCTATTTTCCGATATTCCAGAGGCGCTGCAAAATACAGTCGAGATCGCTAAGCGCTGTAGTCTTGACCTGCGCCTTGGGGAATATTTTTTACCGGACTACCCGATCCCTGATGGCATGACCATCAATGAATTTTTCATCGAGGTGTCAGAAGACGGGCTTCGGGAGAGATTAGAATCTCTGTTTGATGTTCATGCGCCAGATTTCGATGAAAAGCAATTGGTCTATGCAGACCGTCTCAAGTTTGAATTGGATATTATTATCCAAATGGGATTCCCCGGCTATTTTCTTATTGTCATGGACTTTATTCGATGGGCTAAAGACAACGACATTCCTGTGGGCCCAGGTCGTGGTTCTGGTGCGGGATCCCTGGTAGCCTATGCCCTTAAAATTACCGACTTAGATCCAATAGAATACGATCTGCTGTTTGAGCGGTTCCTGAATCCTGAACGGGTTTCTATGCCGGATTTCGATATTGATTTCTGTATGGAAGGCCGCGATCGTGTGATTGCCTATGTATCCGAGCAATATGGTCGTGATGCGGTATCGCAGATTGTCACATTTGGTACCATGGCAGCTAAGGCAGTCGTGCGTGATGTGGCGCGAGTGCAAGGCAAGTCTTATGGCCTGGCCGATAAATTGTCAAAGCTAATTCCCTTCGAGGTCGGTATAACCCTTGAAAAGGCGTTGGAACAAGAGGAAGAGCTGAAGCAGTTTTTGGCTCAGGATGAAGAGGCTAGTGAAATTTGGAGTATGGCCCTGCAGTTGGAAGGCGTTGCTCGTAACTGTGGCAAGCATGCGGGTGGTGTCGTTATTGCGCCCACCAAGATTACCGATTTTGCACCGATTTACTGTGATGAAAGTGGCGCCGCTGTGGTCACTCAGTTCGACAAAAATGATGTCGAAGAGGCCGGCCTAATTAAGTTTGATTTTCTGGGTTTGAGGACGCTGACGATCATTGATTGGGCGGTGCGGATGATCAATAACACCCGCGCGCTAAATGATGAAGAGCCACTAGATATCAAGCGGATCCCCCTTGATGATGAGGCCACTTTTAAGTTAATGCAGCGAGCCGAGACAACAGCGGTATTCCAGCTTGAATCTCGGGGTATGAAAGAATTAATTAAGAAGCTGGGTCCAGATCGATTTGAGGATATTGTTGCCCTAGTAGCATTATTTCGTCCTGGTCCCCTGCAATCAGGCATGGTTGATGATTTTATCAATCGGAAAAAGGGTCGGGCTGAGGTCAGCTATCCCCATGTCCAGTATCAACATGAATGTTTAAAGCCCGCATTGGCGCCCACCTACGGCATTATTTTGTACCAGGAGCAGGTGATGCAGATCGCTCAGGAAATGGGTGGATATACACTAGGTGGCGCTGATCTGTTGCGTCGGGCGATGGGTAAGAAAAACGCCGACGAAATGGCCAAACAGCGGGAGTCGTTTACCGCGGGGGCCGTCAGCAAGGGCTTCGCGGAGGAGCTTGCGTCTAATATCTTCGATCTAATGGAAAAATTTGCTGGCTATGGCTTTAATAAATCACACTCCGCAGCATACGCACTGGTGGCCTACCAAACCGCTTGGTTAAAGGCGCATTATCCGGCTGAATTTATGGCGGCAACTATTTCATCTGACATGGATAAGACCGACAAGGTCGTGACCTTTATCGATGAATGTCGTGCCATGGGACTTGATCTTCTGCCGCCAGACGTCAATCAGGGCCAGTTCCGCTTTAGCGTCGATTCCGAGGGTAGGGTGATATACGGCCTAGGCGTTATTAAAGGTTTGGGCGAAGGGCCTGTGGGCGGCATTATTGCGGCCAGAACCGAGGGTGGCCCGTTTAAAGACCTGTTTGATTTCTGTGCTCGTGTTGACGGGCGCAAGGTGAATAAGCGAGGCCTTGAGGCCATGATTCGCAGCGGTGCGCTCGATGAGATTGGACCTGAGGGTGACATTGGCTACCGACGTGCGGTCATGCTAGCAGGGATGGATGAAGCGGTTAAACTGGCTGAGCAACATGCCCGCAATACAAGTAGTGGTATGGGGGATCTGTTCGGCGACTCGGTTGTTGACAGTGCCTCAGATATTAATTACAACAGCTATAACGCTGCGCGCAGTCTGTCACTTAAGGACCGACTCAACGGTGAGAAAGAAACACTAGGGCTGTATTTGACCGGTCACCCGATAGATGAGTATGAGATTGAGCTCAAGAGTATGGTTGCCAATCGGATTGCTGATTTGCGTCCGGGAAAGAGCGGCACCACGGTATCAGGTATGGTTGTGGGCATGAGGATTATGAAGAACAAGCGCGGCGAGAGCTTTGCGTTTTTAACCTTGGACGATAAGAGCGGGCGCGTAGAATTGTCAGTTTGGGCCGAAAAGTTTAATGCTTACCGTGAGATACTGGTCAAAGATGCATTGTTGGTCGTTCAGGGTATTGTTTCCGAAGATAGTTTTACTGGTGGACTCAAGATGGCTGCTGACTCTATACAATCGATCTATGAGGCTCGCTGCAGTAAACTGAGTAGTCTGCAGCTGAACGTGAGTGAGTCCGCAGTGGACTGGGTGGACAGGTTTCATAATACGGTGTCGGGTTACCGAGAGGGAAACTGCCCTGTGACGGTCGAGTACTCAGCAGCGAGTGCCTCGGGCCAATTAAAGCTGGGAAGCCAGTGGCTGGTTCAGCCGCGAGATGACTTAATCTACCGACTTCGTGAGGAATTTGGCAAAGATTCTGTTACTTTGCACTATCAATAGAATAACAGTTGGCGGGGGCACTAGCGCAAGCCCACAGAAATGTTAAAATGACCCAAGAGATGAATAGTCAATGCAACGTGAGATGCCTACAACATGAATTTAAATTACCTGTCATTTGAGCAGCCAATTGCAGAGTTGGAAGGCAAGATTGAAGAGTTGCAGCTAGTGGGCAATGATAATGATCTCAATATAGCTGAGGAAGTTACCAAGCTGCGCGAGAAGTCACGCAAGCTGACAGAAAGCATCTACAGCAAGCTGACTGCCTGGCAGGTGGTTCAGGTTGCTCGACATCCACACCGTCCCTACACCCTAGATTATATTCAGCGTATCTTTACCGACTGGGAAGAGATGCACGGTGATCGTCACTTTGGTGATGACAGCGCTATTGTGGGAGGTGTTGCTCGTCTTAATGGCAAGCCTGTCATGGTTATTGGTGAGGAAAAAGGCCGAGGTGTTAGTGAAAAAGTATTGCGTAATTTTGGCATGCCAAAAGCTGAGGGTTACCGCAAGGCTCTGCGTTTGATGGAAACTGCTGAGCGCTTTAAGATGCCCGTGCTGACCTTAATTGACACCCCAGGTGCCTATCCAGGCATTGATTCTGAAGAGCGTAACATCTCAGAAGCTATTGCTCGTAATCTAGCCGTGATGTCACGTTTGAGGACGCCAATTATCTGCACTGTCATCGGTGAAGGTAGTTCCGGTGGTGCCTTGGCGATCGGCGTGGGTGACAGGCTCAACATGTTGCAGTACAGCACCTACTTTGTCATCTCGCCAGAAGGCTGTGCCAATATCATTTGGAAGACCACGGACAAAGCGGCGGAGGCGGCCGAAGCTATGGGCGTCACCTCGGATAACTTAGAAAAGTTGGGCATTGTTGACCAGACTATTCCAGAACCTATGGGCGGTGCGCATCGTGATATTGAGACGATGGCAAGCACGTTAAAAGCGCACCTTAGTGAGCAGCTTGACGAACTTCAGGCGATACCCCTCGATGATTTACTCGAGCGTCGTTACCAGCGGCTCATGTCCTATGGCAGATCAGATTAAGCTCTTTGCAGATCAGGGTTTATTGCTAAAAAGGGTTATTAGACTTACCCCCGAGAACGCTCAAAGGACAGCCAAATAAACAGCTCTAATTGGATCAGTGATGGGCAGTCCAGCATCTCTCGGTTCTCTCGCTAGCTTTCGTCTAGCAGTGCTATCGCCGCGATGGCGTCAGGATCTTGCAACTTTAGCTTGTTGGCAATGGCATGCTGAAAAAAGTAGCGGAAATTGCCCTTTCGATCTGCAGCGTAAAGACAGTCGTCTCCCGGTAAAATGGGTGTATTAAGGACTTTTGATTCATTGATTAACATCGCATCCATTGAGCCATCACTGGATAGACGCCAGCTGACAACCTCTTTTAATGTAATAGAATGAAGGCTACCTCCTGACAGGACAGCATGAGTGCCTATGGTGTCGGGAATCTCTCGGACAATACTCGGGCTTTCGTCATGCTGGAACTCATAGTAGTCCGCCGCTGTCTCTAGCTCGACAACTTTGTGCAGGGGCGCGGCAAAGAACACCTCATCGACCCCCTGATCATAATAACCTTCCCACTGGCCATTTAGCGGATCATCTATGGCATCACAGGCCACCAATCCATCAAGCCAGGGGACGAGGCCAACCACCTCGCCAGAGCGGCGTAGCCCCCAGGCTAAGATTTTAATAGAAAAGAGTTTGTCTGCATTTTCCGAGTTGCTATAAAGCATCTCGAGGCCATCGAGTTCTGCTGCGACACGGATTAACTTATGATCAAAAAGATCAGAGAGTGGCTTGCCGGTGAAGATATCAATCACATTATCTATGGGACGATTAACAGTTTGGAGGGCCATGGCTATATCTCCTTTTAAGCGGTTGCTAGCAAAAGACACTGACGCTACATAAGGTACTTTATGTGTTTGGAAAGCACAACAGTTTGTGTTTCGCGGTAAAAATCATCCAACTTATTGTCGACGTATTTTGCCAAGATTAACATTTTTCCTGTAAAATCAGGGTCTATAATTATGCCTATCAAAGGGGCGCTAGACTCTTGAAAATAAGACCCTCAGTCAGGTGTTATTTTGCCTATGGATCAAACATGAATGTTATGCGGATGGCCGGGCGGGATATGAATTTTGAGTCGGTGGTGGCTGCCAGTATGCAGGGCTTTGGTCTGCGTTTTAATAAGCGCTCTCGCCGCGATGACACTTTGGCCTGCGCCAATATTGTTTATGCGCCGTCTGAAAGGATAGAGGGCTTGCTTTATCAGCTTGGGGGCGTTGATGAAATTGCTAAGTTGGACGTTCATGAGGGGGCCCCCCGCAGGTACAGTCGGGAGGTGTTTGCGGTAGAGACAGCCAACGGCGTTGAGTTTGCGTGGATTTATGTCGCCAACCCAGCGGTCATCGATAATCAAATCAAGCCCGCTCGCTGGTATATTGAACACCTGTTAGCAGGTCGTGAATACCTCAGTGATGATTACTGGGAGCGCATTAACCTTGTTGAGTGCGGCGCTCACGGTGTGGAGTGGTCTTAATATGTTGGTACCCATGATAGCGTCGGATCAAGGGTCAAAAACCGAGCTGAATGTCGAGACATTAGCCGATATTTTTCATCAGGCATTTTTGCTACCGTTTAATACTGAGTTGATTGGCGGAGCAGATGAGCCAATATATAGGCCTGCAAACTCGCAGAACGATCGCCATCGACTATTCTACCGGCAGGACTACCTCTCCAGTGCGCTGCATGAAATCGCCCACTGGTGTATTGCTGGCCCCGCGAGACTGTTGCGTGAAGACTTTGGCTACTGGTATAACCCAGATGGGCGTAACCCTGAGCAGCAGCATATTTTTGAGGAGGCTGAGGTTAAACCACAGGCGCTAGAGTGGATTTTTTCGGTTGCCTGCGGGCAGCTATTCAGTATCAGTGTTGATAATCTTGAGAGTGCTGGGGTGGGTGGCAGTTCTTTTAAGCAAGATGTTGTCAATCAGGCTATAACCTGGTGTGGTAAAGATGCATTGCCATCTCGTGCGGGGCTTTTTGTATCTGCGTTATCAGACTGCTTTGGTGTCTCAAAGTCTGATCAGACAGATGCGCTCAATCCTGCACATTATCAACTTAGCAAACTGGCGTAAACTGCACCCATGCAAGCATTTCTAATCGACTCCTCAATCTATATTTTCCGCAGTTATTTCACACTGCCAGACAACTGGCGTACTCAAGAAACTCAATACGCCACCCATGCAGTGTTCGGTTTTACTGGATTTTTGCTGGATGTGCTGCGACAAAAAAGCCCCGACTACATTTTTTGCGCCTTTGATGAAAGTCTCGGGTCAGGATTTCGTCATCAACTCTGTACCGATTATAAAGCTAATCGGGAGCTCCCAGATGAAGCTTTGGCATTCCAACTTAACGCCTGTCGTCAGCTATGTAGGGTGTTGGGGATTGCTGAAATGGCCTCTAGCGTCTACGAAGCTGACGATCTGATTGGTGGTGTGGCCCATAAAGTCAGGCATGCCGAGGGTCAGCCCGTTATTGTCAGTCGTGACAAGGATCTCATTCAGCTTATTCAGACCAATGACCTCTACTGGGACTTTGGCAAGTCTCACCCCAAAAATCAATCTGAACTTGAAATTCAATTAGAGCTGGGCTGCGGTCAGATGGCCGACTATTTATCGCTGGTTGGGGATAGCAGTGATAATATTCGCGGCGTTCCGGGAATTGGAGCATTGACCGCGCGGCAGCTACTCTCTCACTATGCCAGTGTTGACATTATTCTGGAGCACTTAGATCAATTACAGGACTTGCCTATTAGAGGTGCAAAACGATTAGCGGATAGGCTCGACGAGCATCGAGAGCAGCTATTGTTATCACGCAGGCTGGCAACGATTATCACGGATATCGAAGAGGCCCCCGGCCTTAATGCCATCAGTTGGCAGGGTATTCACCACGATGCGTTTGCCATATTCTGTGAGGAGATGGGGTTCGGGAATACCTTTGCAGGACGGGTTGCGGGACTTAAACAGCGCCATGTCGGCGCCGTAAATTATTCTTAGGGGCTGTGTTGTGAAAATTGTCGCCGATCAAAATATGCCGAGGGTACGCGAGATGTTCGCGCCCTATGGTGAGTTGCATTTGCGGGTCGGTAGAGAGATTAGTGCCGTGGATGTAAAAGATGCCGACATACTGCTGGTGCGCTCGGTCACGACAGTGGATCGGGACTTACTAGCGGACTCTAGTGTTAAATTTGTCGGTTCGGCGACTATAGGTACCGACCATATTGATTTGAATTACTTAGACGCCGCCGGTATTGGCTTTAGCCATGCGCCAGGCAGCAATGCTGACGCGGTCGTGCAGTATGATCTCAGCGTCATGTGCCGATTGATGCCAGATTGGCAGAGTAAAAAAGTTGGGATTCTCGGTTGTGGCAATGTCGGAGGACGACTCTATAAACAGCTGCAGGCTCTGCAGGTTAGCTGCGCAGTCTATGATCCCTTTTTATCTCAGCAGCAAGTCCCTGATTTGGGACCCCTGGATGATGTCCTTAAATGTGACGTTATCTGTGTGCATACGCCGGTCACCGCGGACGGAGCATTCCCCACGCAGCATCTGATTAATGCACGGGTATTAGCTGAGCTGAATCCAGGGACTCTGTTAATTAATGCCGCTCGTGGTGCTGTGGTGGATAACAAGGCACTGTTAGCCTCGCTTAAAGCGCATTCTGGGCTGCGGGTTGCCCTCGATGTGTGGGAAGGAGAGCCGCTGTTAGACCTTAACCTGATGAATTTAGTGGCGCTTGCGACCCCACATATTGCAGGCCACAGTCTTGAGGGCAAGACACAGGGTACTCAGATGGTGTTTGACGGCTTTTGCCAGTGGGCCAATATCATCGTGGGGGCAGAGATGGCTAATGATGAAGACATGATACTGAGAGTTGAAGCAGACAGCCTAGAAGAAGCAATATTGGACTGCTACGATGTCGCACTCGATGATCAGCGATTGCGTGAGGGGCTGCGAGGCCTTAAGCAGGGCAGCAATTCAATTGCAGTGGTCTTCGACCGTTTGCGCAAAGACTATCCTATGCGGCGTGAATTTAGTGCCTACATGGTGGACTATGCGACTGACAACCTCGCCCAGTATCAAAGCCTGGGATTTAGGTTTGGTTAAAGCAATAAACTTTTAGTCTTCTAAGCGCTCGAAGGCGGTCAGAATCATCTCTTCGGTAATCGGAACCTCCGTACCATTTTCATCAATAACCGCAGCTCCGTGAAATTCATCGGCGGGCGACTCTGCAAGAGTTGCGCCCGTGACTATTGGCTCGACGGCTGGCTCCATTGATTTGTCTTCTGGTTTATCTCTTTTTTTATTACTCTGCGTGTCTGCATTCATCAGGCTAGCCTCGTATCCGCGCAAGAAAGTTAGAAAATCGGTCGATTGATTCGGTGAGCTGTTCTCTGTTGGGTAAGAACACAATCCGAAAATGCTGCCTATCCATTGCATTAAACGCCGAGCCCTGTACTAAAAGCACGCGTTCCTCCTTGAGTAAATTGAGCACCATTTCCTCATCGTCGACGATGGGGTAGACCGTCGGATCCAATTTCGGGAACAGATACATCGCCGACTTGGGCTTAACACAGCTAACACCGGGAATGGCAGTGACCAACTCATGAGCTAAATTACGCTGTTCTACGAGTCGTCCACCGGGCAGTATTAAGTCGTTAATACTCTGATAGCCACCCAGTGCCGTTTGCACGGCCAACATCGCGGGGGCGTTGGCGCAAAGTCGCATAGAGGCGAGCATCTCCAAGCCTTCTAGGTAGCTCTTGGCGCGCTCTTTGGCACCCGTTATCACCAGCCATCCAGAGCGGAACCCCGCTAGGCGGTAGGTCTTAGAAAGGCCATTGAAGGTCAAGCAGGGCACTGCTGTCACCAGACTTGCTAGCGGTGTGTGAACGGCTCCGTCATAGACAATACGATCATAAATTTCATCGGCAAAGACCACGAGGTCCTCGTGCTCCGCGAGCCTTACGATGCTCTTCAGTATCCCGTCTGAGTAAACGGCTCCGGTGGGGTTATTGGGGTTGATAACAACAATACCGCGGGTCTTAGAAGAGATTTTGGACTCGATATCCTCAAGATCTGGCTGCCAATCGTCACTTTCATCGCAACGATAGTGGACGGGGGTCCCACCCGCCATAGAGACCGCAGCAGTCCAAAGGGGATAGTCAGGGGAGGGAATGAGTATCTCATCGCCGGGATTTAACAATGCCTGCATGGACATCACTATGAGCTCGCTGACACCGTTGCCCATAATGATATCTTCGATATCGACATTGTCGATGCCTTCAGATTGGCAGCGCTGCATAACAGCCTTTCGGGCGGAGAAAAGCCCCTTGCTATGGCAGTAACCCTGCGCCTCGCGAAGATTGCGGATAACATCATGAACAATTTCGTCGGGGGCATCAAAACCGAACGCGCCTGGGTTGCCGATATTAAGCTTAATGATCTTTTGGCCCTGATCTTCAAGCCAATTGGCATGATCGAGCACAGGACCGCGGATGTCATAGCAGACACCGCTCAATCTATCGGATTTTAAAAATTCTCGCATTATGGATAATCGTATCATTAAACTGGACTCCGAGCATTATAACCAGAAATGCTGGCCCAGTTGGTATTCAGGCCTAAAATTCTCAGCATAATCGTGCTAGGGATTGCCCCGCGTTCAAACTTTAAGACCTGGGCTTATGGTTTGTGTCTCTAAAGGGCTTATTTAGACGCGGGAATGGTCGCGCTTAATGATCATCTTAGGAGGTAGGTAAGAGTAAATGTTAAACAGTCCCCGAAAGACTGTAAGTCAATCGGAGATAAGGCTTGCTATGATGGACGTACTTGCTAATCATTAGGACAAAGCGCAGTGGGCTGGTTTTTTTGCGGTCTGGCATTATTTGTCAAAAAGGGATTGCGAATGGAGGTTGTCTGCGTATTATGTCTGCATATTAATGCGAAATACGTTGGCGCGGCAAATACATTGGTCTTAATCAATGCTTATTGTCGAGCGATCGGCTCCGAGCGTTTCAGAGTAAATTGCAGTAAAAAAACTAGTTTTTCAGGGAGTAAATTCATTAATCTTTTGAATCGGGCATAGAGGCTTTGTGTGGGGTTATGTGCTTTGAAATTATCAGTGGATATTATATAAGGGAAGCATGGCTATTATGCAAAAAATTGCTTTAATTACAGGTATTACAGGTCAAGATGGGTCATATTTGGCGGAGTTTTTGCTGGAAAAGGGCTATGTCGTTCATGGGCTAAAGCGGAGGGCGTCCTCATTTAATACCGGCCGGGTTGATCATTTATATCAAGATCACCATGTCGATCATCGCAACTTCATCTTACATTTTGGGGATCTAAGCGATTCAAGTGTTTTAATTCGCATTATCCATCAAATCCAGCCAGATGAAATCTATAATCTGGCGGCTCAAAGCCATGTGGCAGTCTCATTTGAGTTACCTGAGTACACCGCAGATATTGATGGTCTTGGCGCATTGCGAATACTGGAAGCAATACGTTCTTTGGGTTTAGAAAAGAAAACTCGGTTTTATCAAGCGTCCACCTCCGAACTCTACGGATTGGTTCAAGAGACTCCGCAAACTGAGACTACCCCTTTTCACCCCAGAAGTCCTTATGCAGTAGCGAAACTTTACGCTTACTGGATTACTGTAAATTATAGAGAATCCTATGGTATCTATGCTTGTAATGGCATTCTGTTTAACCATGAATCTAAGCGTCGTGGTGAAACATTTGTTACTAGAAAGATCACTCGTGGTTTAGCTAATATTGCCCAAGGTCTAGAAAGTGTTATTTACATGGGTAATATCGACGCCCTGCGGGATTGGGGGCATGCAAAGGATTATGTCCGGATGCAATGGATGATGCTGCAGCAGGATGAGCCGGATGATTTCGTTATCGCCACAGGTACTCAAATATCAGTTCGAGAGTTTATTTCTCGAAGTGCGCAAGTGATAGGAATAACGCTTAAATTTGTTGGATCCGGTATACATGAAAAGGGAGTAGTAGAGGCTGTTGTTGGCGATGATACCCCGGCGGTTAGGGTTGGAGATGTGCTGATTGAAATTGATCAACGCTATTTTCGGCCAGCGGAAGTCGCAACCCTCTTGGGAAATCCGGCCAAAGCCAAAGAGAGGCTCGGTTGGGTACCGGAAATTACGGTTGATGAAATGGTGGAAGAAATGATGTTGAGCGATCTCGATTTAGCCAAGCAACATGCATTGTTGAAGCTCAGTGGCTATACATTGCCCGTTGTGCGAGAGAGCTAGCTAGGGGTACGCACTTATTCAAAAAAATAGCAGGAGATGCGAGTTTGGGTAAAGGAACAAGAAGGGAAAAGTGTATTTCATGCGGAAGCACCTTATCAGAGGACATAGTCCTAATTGGAGATCAATATCCAAGTGCGGTTTTTTTGGATGAAAACATTCCGCCACCAGAAGACTTTTCGGCGACTAGTTTAAATCTATCCAGGTGCACAAATGAAAGTTGTTGCTTAATCCAATTGTCGAGTGAGTATAATTTACAGTACGTTTTTGATCACTATCCTTACGAAAGTGGCACTACAGCAACGATGAAAAAGATACTGAAAGACGTCATCGATGATGCTTTATCTGTCGTAACTTTGAGTCCCAATGATGTGATCCTAGATATTGGTGGCAATGATGGGACAATGCTTGGTCTTGTTGACCTGCGAGTTAAAGCAAGGGTTAATATTGACGCCGCGTCTGGCGTTACACAAACAGTTGTTTCGGATAATTACCACTATATTCACAGTAAGTTCGATTCCGCAACATATGAAACTCTGAATCTTCCCAATCCTAAGTTGATTACATGTGTGGCAATGTTTTATCACTTGAGCGACCCGCTTGCCTTCATTACAGAAATAGAGAGGATCATGGATAAGGATTCGGTATGGGTCCTGCAAATGACCTACGCTGGCACAATGCTTGAAGACAACATATTGGATAACATACTACATGAGCACGTAGGGTACTATTCTCTCAAGTCTTTGGAATACCTCCTTAAACAGGTCGGGTTGAAAATAGCAAATGCAAAAATCGTTGAAAGCTATGGTGGTAGCATGCGTGCCTTTATAGTTAAAGATACAAAACACTTCCCGGTTGAGCATTTAAATAGAGATGTTAATACCCTCGCGTCTTATGAGAATAATAACGGGACAAACACTTTAGCTGCTCTAATCGGATTCAATTCTAGAGCCCAATTACTTCGAAAATCGCTTAGAGACTTGGTTAGCCACATATCTAAAGTTCATGGACCACTTTGGGGCTTTGGCGCAAGCACAAAGGGAAATATGATTCTTCAATTCATTGGGGCTACCGTTGAAGATGTCCCTGTGATTCTTGATAATAGTTCCAAAAAAGTTGGAACGCGAACTACCGGAACACTAATACCGATTGTAGATGAAGATTTAAATATGGAGAATCTTCCAGAGTATCTGCTAATCCTTCCGTATTACTATAAAGAGACGTTTGTCTCAATCATTAGGCGATCTCTAGAAAAAGGTCGTAGCGTGTCACTTGTGATACCTTTACCTTATCCGCATATCATTCACGTGCAATCGGAAGCATAAAATTATGAACATGTTAGGCAATATTGAAATTCTAACCCCTAGCTGTAACTTTACAACTGTTCAGGATGGGCGGGGTGGTATATTTACATGGATACCGAAAGAGCCAATTGTCGAATTCAATATGCTCTATTTCAGTCCAAACAAGATTCGGGGAAACCACTTTCACCCTGAATTCACCGAGTATTTTTTGATTGTGGAGGGATCTGTACTGATGGTTACTACAGATCCGAAAACTGGAAAGGAGGTAAATATGCTCGCTAGTAAAGGGGTTTGTTTCCGCACCCCGTTAAATACAGCGCATGCTGTGCATGCGATTACGGACTCGACATGTATATCGATGTTGACTAAAGAATGGGATAAGTGCTCTCCGCCAATCATACATGAAGACCTTATACCCTTTGATCAAGGCTATAAGGCCTTTGTTAAGCAGCAGGAATCGAATCAGGTAAAATGAGTGGCATGCAACGAAAAATTGCAGTAATCGGAGCGAACGGCTTTGTTGGTTCTCAAATTTGCAGAGCTATAGACTTAATCCCTAAATATTCACTTATCAAAATACTTCGAGAAAGTAATTTATCGGATGGGATTAAACAAGCGGATATTATTATCCACGCTGCTAATCCAGCTGGCAGATTCCGCGCTGAATCTAATCCTGAGCAGGATTTTTCTGCTACCGTTGACAAAACGTATGAGATACTAAGTCATTGTGGTGATAAAAAACTTGTTCTTATTTCTAGTTTATCTTGCCGAACTCAAATGAATATAAACTACGGAAGAAATCGTCGGATGTGTGAGTTGCTCGCTCTTGCAGCGCATGGGACCGTTGTGCGGTTGGGTCCGATGTTTGGCATTGGGAGAACGCGAGATACTCTTCATGATATACTTGAAGGTAGGCAAGTTTTTGTTTCTGCAACCACACGATATGGTTATGTGAATGTTGAGTGGGCTGGTTCAGAAATAGTGAGATTATTGGGCAGTCCGTCGGATTTGTATGAGGTTGGTGCTCGGGATTCAATTTCTTTGGCTGAAATTGCGGAATATTTCGGCTCCATAAGTAAGTTCTCGGGATTAGATGACAGTCAATTTTTGGAAGGTAATGACATTGGACCTTCCGCTCGAAAAGTAATCAGGTATGCGTCAGAAGAGTTAGAAAATCAATATTGGAAAAGTGAAAAATGAAGGCAATCATACTGGGTGCGGGTGGGCAAGATGGTCATTTTCTATGCAAACATCTGCTAAAACAAGGCCATGAAGTTTTATGTTTTAGTCATCGGAGTGGGTCGAATTACCCTGCACTCGATGTTGGAGATTTTGAAAAAGTAGAAAATATCGTTCGAGAGATAAAACCGGATTATGTCTATCATCTAGCTGCCAAGTCATCTACTCGTCATGAGTTTATTTTGCAAAACCAAAGATCGATTGTATCTGGCACTTTGGCTATTTTGGAAGCTGTAGACAAATTTTCACGCAATACTAAAGTGTTCCTGGCATCGAGCGGCCTGATATTTCGCAACGAACAGCGGCCGATAGCTGCGGAAGATGAGCTCCAAATTAGCTCAGCATACTCAGTGGCGAGAATAGAGGCGCTACAAATTGCTCGTTACTACCATTCACGTGGTATCAAGGTTTATGTGGGCCATTTATTTAATCACGAGAGTCCTCTTAGGCCTTCTGGATCAGTAGTCAGGTCACTAGTTAAGGATGTAGTAGATATTTCGGTAGGAAAAACGGAAACTTTTACAATCGGAAATCCTGAAGTGGTTAAGGAATGGATGTGGGCGGGTGATGCTGTAGCGGCGATTCAGATTTTTATACGGCAGGACGATATTTTTGAAATTTGCCTTGCTGATGGTGAAGGTATCTCAGTCAGACGTTATGCTGAACTTTGCTGTGAAAAAGTAGGAATATCTTATCAATCGCACCACGTGACAAGTTCAGGATATCAAGCTGAATATTCTATGTTGGTTGGTAACTCCGAGACAATTCGAGGACTAGGTTGGTCCCCCAAAGTAAACATTGAAAGTTTGGTGGCGCGGATGGTGGAGAGTGAGATATTGTCGCGTAATGACAAAAATAATGTTTAATGTGAATTGGCCTTATAAAAATGATTAAACGAAGTTAACTTTATTGGGCGGCCGTCATGGCGTCGAAATATGAAAAAGAAATGGAAAATTCATATGAGAAGAAACGGCCGTTGGAAGTAGTGACGGTTGATAATGGGATTGTGTACCCCTCAGATATGGTGCAATCACGGCAGTATGGTGGCGTGACAGATCATGAGTTCAAATTTATTGCTGTAAGTCTCACTAGTATAGTAAGTCCACCGAATTTTAGTTACAAATTGGAGGATTGGCCTCTGAGGCTTGGATCCATGATCTCCTGATGAAATTCTCGATCTATTTGATAACCAAGCATGTAAATTAATCCTGCCTTATTCTACTCATAATCAATAAATATTTTGGGTATTTTTATTATGTCTAGAAAATTGTCAGCCATTAGAAGTCTCTAATATTATATGCTGCAATATGCTTATCTGACCGTCTAAAAGTAGATCTGGGTCTCTTGTTATTGCTGCATTTTAAAGGTCAAACCTAGCAAGTGATAAGACTAAATTTATGCCGATAAATACAAAGACACAAGCGCGGAAAACTTCATGGTTTATATCAAAATCTATGGAGACAATTCAGCCCAAAAAGACTGGCAATTCTAATCTAAAAATAATTTGGAAGGCAGAATGTATGCCTACAATTGAATGATGAAAGCAGCAGACTCAGACAAGCTTACATATGCCTTCATTGAAGGCCGTAGAGTCGAGGTGATGCGGAGGATGACTCATGCCAACTGTTGATAAATACGAAAAGATAAGCGTTTTCATTAAAGCTCATGAAACTTGGATTGATGCATTTTCTGCAAAAGGAAACCCACTTCAGATTGAAAAAGATACCGCTAAAACTAAGGTTAGCGAACAGGAAATATCCTGGACAGAGAAAAAATGTAAAATTGACAACACTTAGAAATCACGAATATCCTTGTTAGAAAGAGGCGTCAGAAGGGCGCTGAAGTAGAATCAGCCAGGCAAGAATTAGCAAACCATCATTACCAATCTCCAATTAGAGATATTTGCGATGCCAAATCGAGAGAGAAGCAAGTTAACTCCAGGCAAGCGAGCAGTCGATTTGCAGCGATTCAAAATTGGTTGCGCGCTCAAGAGGCTAGTTTATTCAGGTGAATGTTCAACGAAACGAAGCTAAATACCAAATACTTAAATTGATCCATTCAGAAAGAATATTGAGAGAAACTAAAGCAATCATGAAAGCTGCTACGGTTGGACTCACGGCAGAATATGCAAAGTCTGGTGATTTAAAAGACCTTTAGAATTTAGAAGGAGGTCTTCATCGCATTGGCTCAATGAGAAGTGCGGCACAATCACTTCTAAATGTTAAGTTTGCCCCACGAAAGATGCTCTCTTCACTAGAGAAGACGCTTTCTAAATGGGCGACAGACCATAAAGGAGGATTGCTATTAAATTGGCCTCGCGATAAGGACCTAATTAGAAGAAGGCGGCCAAACAGGCCTCGCCCAGGCTCTTCGGCTGGAAAGATAGGTTAAACCAAGGTTATTGGAGCAAAGAAGGTTCTAAAGGACTTTAAAGCACTAATCAGGACACTGCAGCATTTAATGCGAAAGTATGAAAAGGGTGATACGAAAGCACTTCAACAGGCTTACAAAGCGGTCAGAACGTCTATAGACACAAACGGTTGAATGGCTTGACATATGGTGAATCTGTTTCAGTTGAGGGGACGATGAAACTTCCTCTTTTTTTATGCCAAATATCATTGCATTCAGGCTCTCTGTCGATATAATGCCCGCCTTGCTTTTGTGAAAGAACAGCAAGAGGTTAGAAGAATTATTTTGGTCCTATCGCAGATTCGTCGCATATGACTAGAATTAAGCATCACTGGTTAGCAGTTACTATGCCTTGATGTCACGTCTAGCTTAAGTTATACCCTACGTCCCGTTCGTCTAGAGGCCTAGGACACTGCCCTTTCACGGCGGTAACAGGGGTTCGACTCCCCTACGGGACGCCATTTTACAGGTCGCTTAAGGATTAAGCTTCTGCGGGAATAGCTCAGCGGTAGAGCACAACCTTGCCAAGGTTGGGGTCGCGAGTTCGAACCTCGTTTCCCGCTCCAATTAAAAAAATCCCCCTATTAATCAATGGGTTGTAGGGGTTTGGTGGTAGCATAACCCTGTTAAGGTTGGACTTTCGGTTTTTTCAGTTTCCTTTTTTGCAGCTTCTAAAAAGGTTGGACTACCCCTATTCGAACTAGGGGGCCAGTTCATTCACTTCAAAGTCCGATGTTAATCGCGTCCAATCTTCCCGATACCGCTTTCTTGTGTTCCTTATCTTGGTGCGTATAACGACCCATCGATTTAGCCGAAGCCCATCCACCTGCCGCCATAATATCCCCGTCAGTACTTCCCGCGCTCACATGCCATGTCGCAAACGTGTGACGCAAGCTATGAAACCGCACCCAACATGGAGTATTCAGCTATGCTTTGGTAATCAATAAAGAATCTATAGGAGATGAAGACGGTGGCAAAAGGATGCTGGGTTAATCATGTTGAAGAAATTATCGACCAAGAAGCATTTGATAGATACGTTACGAAAGTGAATGCTCTTATTGAGCGTGGCGAATTTAAAATGATTGCTATAGGTCCTGTCGCAAAAACTCAAATAGGCGCAAAAGATATGCAATTCGCGGCGGTAGCCGAGTTTGAGACATTTGAAAAAGCCATGTCCTTTA
>Ga0115004_10001348_pt1 | contig 20062 bp, 11 predicted proteins | sample ArcticOcean_MG_C_10_FD_88737 | JGI IMG/M metagenome (GOLD analysis project Ga0115004, IMG submission 88737) | Marine microbial communities from western Arctic Ocean - ArcticOcean_MG_CB11_90 | ecosystem: Environmental > Aquatic > Marine > Oceanic | place: Arctic Ocean: Canada Basin | collected... | reverse complement strand
TCTTCTCTTTCCTTCATTAATCAATTCACGCGCGCTATAAAAGTAATAATAATATAATGCGCTTAAAAACAAAACCAGGTCATAGTAAACCAGGAACAGAAGTCTACGTCGTAGACGATGCTATCGATTGTCTAGTAATCGAGACGATACCAGAAAATTGGGGTCGAGTGTATATTTGTGGTAGCCAGTTTTTGAGAAAACAGAGTAAAAAGTTGAATAATAACGACGAAGTTGTGTTGCACAAATCGACGAATTTTGCGGCGGCATACATTAAACTAAAGCGCGAATTTGAGTTGAATAAAGAAGCTTTTGATGAGCTCTCTAAAGATCACGTCAAACATTTAAACCTCGTAAAAATTATTTCAGAGAACCAGAATGCGCTTTTGGAGAAGCAGCGACATTTGTTAGACGCATCGAACAAGAACGTTGAACGCTTGAAAGTGATTGTTCAAGGTTCGAAAGAATCGAGAACTTTAAATGGTTCAATAATAGAAGATGAAACAGTCGGTGGTTTGTCAATAGAGCCGGAAAAAAAAGTTACGGAGACTAAAGATCCTCAAAAAGATACTAAGAGTATCGTGGTAGAAATTTTAGCCAGAGAACATCGATTAATGACACCGGCTGAGATCATGCGACACAGCATTGCAAAAGCAAATGATTTGATATACTCGAGAATGATATCAGCGTTCATAGCCGATTCAAAGAAACCTATTCTCATACGAACGTTCATAAAACCTTCGTTCGGTCAGTACGGTCTCGCGGATTGGGCCGAAGCCGTAGCGTTGTCTCCCCCGACGTACGATTTAATAGCTCGACGAGGAAGTTCTTCCAGCGCTTGGAGATAAGATCGTATAAGATCGGCAGCAGCGTAGACGACGATGACGACGAGTGATACACGGTCATCTTCACGTTAAACTCATCAGAGTATTTTAATAAAAATTGCAAAAATTTCCACAGCATCATCAGTAGAGTACTCACTTAACACCTCTCTTCAATTAATTGAATACTAAAGAGATGGAAGAGGAAGACGAAGACAAAACAAAAGACGAAGTAATCGATCATCTTAGGTCGACCCCGGAACTAAAGAAATGGCTCAAATCCACTCTACACGAAGAAAACTCACGCGCTTCGCATTGGACTCGAAAACTCATAACGAACACGACGAATAATAATAATAAACACTTCGAACGATTTCTGACAAAGTCTGCGCTGAACAAAACCGAGAATCAACGAGAACAAGAGACTTGTCAACAAATCGAGAAAGATCTGCCTAGGACTGGCTCAACGTTCGAGAATTGCGGGTTATCCAAACCTGGCGAAAAGATGTGGGAGTCACTTAAGAGAATTCTTACGGCATACGCGAATTATAACAAAGAGACTGGATACGTACAATCCATGAACTTCATAAGCGCGTTTCTGTTATTGAGTGGGATGAACGAGAACGAAGCGTTTTGGTCTTTAGATGTGATCGTATCGGAGATCGTAAAAGGGTATTTTACGGAGGGCATGGTAGGCGCCGCGCGAGATCAGAAAGTTTTCGCTCGATGTATACATAGAATGATTCCAGAACTAGGTGTTCATTTAGACGCTTTGGCTACGGATAATATAGTTAGTGCAATTACTAGTAGTCAATGGTTGTTGACTTTGTTCGTGAACGTGTTACCGACCAGGTTGACGTTTAGAGTATGGGACAGAGTTATTGAGAGTAAACATCGAGCGCCTTTGTTCGCCGCCAGCGTTGCGTTGTTGGAAGCTAACGTGGAGAGATTACTCGATGCAACAGAGCTCGGCGAAGCAGTGGAGAGATTACAAAATTTAGGGAAAGATGTTGGTAGTAGCGAACAATCGCTCGAACGATTTGAGAACAGATTTGATATGTTATGCAAGGAGATGGACGAAATGTTTTTGAAATCAGTCGAGGACGAAGTGCTCGAAGAAGACGGCGATTTAACGACTTGTTTGAAACGAGAAAGAGAAGAAGTGTATAGGAAAATGATATCAGAAGGTATACCAAACGCGCTAGACATTATAAGACAACAACAACAACAACAACAACAATCGAACGAAAAATCAACGACAACTAATAGTAAAGATGATTTCAAGATGCAACTAGAAAAGACGATGAAGACGAGAGAAAGTAAAGCGACTTCGTTTTCGCAGGTTTTGTTCGATGATTTAAGCGTCGTACAAGCCGCAACAGAACAAGAAGAAGAAGATAGTTTTGAAGAACAAGAACTTGATGGTGATTACGAAGAAGTATCGAACAACGATGATGATAATGATGATGATGATGTTAGTACATCAAACGAGAAAAAAAATGATAAGAAGAAAACCACCAATACATCATCAACTTCTTCGCTAGGAGTAGCAGTACAAAAAGATGAAACTGATGCCGTACAGACGACGAATTCTGCTCAGAAGACAAAACGAGAAATTCTAGAAGTGCCTAAAGCTGGAATTAACATGGATTCGAGCGTATCAATAATTGAGCTCATTTTGAACCTCGAGCGCGAGTTGCGTTTTTGCGTTTCAGACGCCACGGCTCGTCGAATCGCGCAACTGACTACTGAAGCGGCTTTAGTATCAATCCACGCGATTTCCTCTACAGACCTCGCTATACAAAGAGAAACTTTAGCCGAAGAATTGAGAGATTTTCGAGAGGGATATGAAGAATGTTTGATTAGAGATGCGTTGGATTTGTCGAAAGTACAAGTTGATCGTCAAGCTTTAGCTTGGCTAAACGTCACGTTAGAAAGAGGCGAACGAGTTTTGTATCAGATAGGGGTTTTGAAGAAGGTGTTGAAGATCATCATATCACGGTCAAAACTACAATCATCGTCGTCAGAACTTAAGGACGTACTTGAGAATAGTGCTGCTATAAGTCCGAATACCAATAATATTATTAGAAATCACGAAGAAGAGTTTGAACTTTCACCGCCAAAGTCTTTGCAACGGCAAGGATTTGGAACGTCTCCACCGACGACGACGGCAACGATGGGTAGAGCGAGCTTAGATAGTAGTGCAACACATAATGGTAACGGCAAAAATAATGACGAATCGTGGGAAGATATCGAGAAAAGTGAGTTGAACCAAATCTCTTATTCGATTGAAAAAGTTGATCTCGTCAATAAAAAAGATATCGAGTCCATCAAAATGGAGAATGATAAAAAGTTTACCGAAGATTTACATCGCGTCGCTCGATTCGTTACAAAAACAAAAGATGAAGCACAAAAGGATTTAGAAACGCTGTGCTCATTCTTTGAAAGTAAAAAAGAATTATTCCAGAATGAAGATATCAAAGGAAAAAGCGCGATTGAAAACTGGAGCGAATTTGCCCGTAAACGAAGACGAACAAGAGAGGCAACGTGTGGCAATAAAGTTTCAGCTGGTGTAGAAACTTTGCTCGCACCTTGGAAACAAAGTAAACTTGAAGGCGAAAGAACTATAGAAAACGACGCACTCGATGGAGATATTCCGCATCTGGATTCTATGGAAGAGGCGACAAAACTTACGGATGAAATTGAAAAAGAAGACCATCGATTACATGCGGCTCGCGTAACGGCGAATGCAATCGATGCGATGATTTCTCGGCGCGCACACGCTTTAGAACGCGAGATGGAATTGTTTGGCCGCGTGAAAGATATCCAATCAGCGCGTTCTCGCTTGAGACATGCATTGCTGTGTGAAATTGGAAGCGCTAGAGGTGACATTGAACTCGTTTTAAACGCTCGCTTGAACAAAGAGCATTTTCAGAAATCAACTCATGGCTGTTTAGAAAAGTGCAAGATGATTCAATCGATAAGTGAAAATGCCGTGAAAACGTTGATGTTGTCATGGATTGCTTTTATTGAAAATATTACAGTCGAGGTCGCCATGAAGTGCGTTTCAGTCGTGGATGCATCCGTGGAAGTTGCGAACTCTGTCGCATTAAGATTAGCAGCGGAAATTAAAGAAATCGTCGATGAACAGAAACAACGAGAACTTCTTCAGGAGCAGCAGCAACAACTATCTCGAAATAACGCAGATAATTCGTCATTTCACGCGACGGACGACTCTCCGATGCCTAAAACTTCGAAGACTTCCGGTTTTCTTGCGAGTAGAATGGAGTCTCTAAACGCTCAATTCGAAACGTCAAAGTTCGCGCAGAACTTGAAGAATTTCAAGCAACGTGCGAATGAAAAAGCGAACGAGTTTGTACAACAAGTGAACGGAGAGCAGCTTTCGAGGAATTCAAGCGCTGATTCTGCTTCGACAAACACGCCGAATAATAATAATAATAATAATAATAATAATAATAATAACAATTTTTCTGTCGTAATTTCTTCAGGAAAAGAGTCGCCATCCTCTTCAACAACTCCGCCAACGACTTTGCTTGCAAAAATGATCATTGCATCGTCGACGCCGAAAGAATCCAAAATGTTAAATAAATTAAGAGAAGAAGCCGCTCGTGTTGAGCAACGAAACCAAAAATTGATGGAGACGAAGCGTTTATTACGAGCGTTTTTAATGTAGTTTAGTATGATGATTTATCGTCGGAGTTTTTTTATTTTGTACAACATTTGAATAGATGATAATAAAAGTATACATTGAACAATATAATACAGAGCGAGGCAGACATATCCACAAAAAAATCAACACATCGCAATTGCAAGCGAGCTTCTTTTCGAAGCGTCGCTATTGTTTGTATAATTCTTTTTCGTCGCAATCGCGTCTTCTTCCAAGACCTTCGTGGTAGGAACCGGTGCGAGAGGAGCCAGGAAATTTGTCCTCCTGAACCGAGTGCCGCATGCGTTGCATAAACAAGGCTTTTTTACTGGCCCACGTCGCCACTGAGGTGAATCTAGGGCACCACAATGGTCACACGGGCCTCCAGGCTTACATCCAGGCGGCAACTCTCTCGTATTTGTCGTAGTCGTAGTCGTAGTCGTTTGATTATTATTATTATTATTATTATTATTATTATTATTATTATCTTTTTCTTGTCTCTTTCGTTTCTTACCGTGTTCGTTACCAGGACTCGTCGCAGGCGACAAGTCCGCTGCATCTACCTCCTCCGCTTCAACGTTCCCACCTGAATCACCGTTATTATTATTATTATTATTATTATTATTATTATTATCTTCCTCCTCCTTGTCGGCTAATAACGTCGTCGAGAAAAATCCCAACCTACTCGGCGGCCTAATAATCATCCTCATCGTCGTCGTCTCGCTGTCATCATAGGCAACATTTTCCCTTTCTTTATTTCTATTATCATTATCATTATCATTATTATTATTATTCGTCGTCGTCCTTAACAACTCTTGTTCTAATTCAGTTATTTCGTCCGCCCGTGAATCAAATCCCACGAGTGCGTACCATCGCTTACTATTATCATTCCTATCGTTAGCACTAGCATCACTTTGTTCTTCTTCAATCAATACGTGTTCCATCATCATCGCACTCGTCGTCATTAATTGACTTAAACAATACTCTATATAGATATTACTTTTTATTTCCACGAAAGTAGTACTAATCTTTTTTCTTCGTTTCTTTTCAGTTTCTTGATTAGAAGACGCGAGAGCGCAATCTCTCAGACCGAGGCTTCGAAACTGAAACAAAAGCGGAACGAGCTCTCTCTCTTAATCTCTCTCTTCTTCTTCTTCTTCTTCTTCTTCGCGCGCTCTGTGTGTGTCTGTGTGTGTGTGTGCGTGTGCGTGTGTGTGTGTGTTGAGGAGTCAAAGATATAGAATTCGGTTCTCCCAAAAGTCTGGCCAAATAATGTTTCCAAAAAAGCACCCTCTCTCTTATAGGGGTCATCGGGTCAATTTCGGGTCAAGGCATGAAAAAGCACCCTCTCTCTATAGGGGTCAATTTAGGGTCAATTTCGGGTCAAGGCATGAAAAAGCGCCCAATCTCTATCAGTCCATAGGGGTCAATTTCGGGTCAAAAATGAAAAACCATCAGCAGCTTACGACGACGCGATATTCCATAGAATAAAGACATGTTATCAACTACTGCTACTACTGCTACTACTGCTACTGCTGCAAAACAACGAACGCTGTTCGTACTCGCGAGACGAAAGAACGTTTTTTTGAACACCGCGCCGAAGAACGGAAATAAGTTCCAAACAAAAGCGAAGCCGCCAAAGCTAACGACGGATGTTGAAGAAGTCGATTTCGAAGACGCACTAAAAAGTTCGCTTAAAGCGAATGATTCTGGGGATTCGTTGGAAACAAACAGCGATGTAACGAGCGATAGGTTTGATTCGGTCGATAGAGATCATCAAAAGCTTGTTGATGAGGGACGATTAAGAGTAGACGATCGAGTAGGTCTCGTTCCAATCGGTACCAGCAGTAGTACAGATGTAACGAATGGGGAAGAACGAGATCTGGAGAGAGTCGATAGAGTGAACGAGAGAAAATCGAGGCGAACGATAAAAAGTAGTAAGAGTACTAAGAGTACTGTGAGTATTTCGCACTCTGTTAAAGAGCGAGTCGCGAATGCGGATCCGACTTTGATCGCAGCCGGCGTCGGCGCTGTAGGGATGATTGCATATTTTCTTTGGACGAAGATGCAGAAGAGACAACTACTGAAAAGAAACGATGGAGAGGAAGTGTTTGATATGAACGCAAAGAGTGGTGGTGTTGACGGTAGTGGTAAACAAGAAAAACTATTAAAGCAACAGAAAAATAGAGAAGCGTCGACGACGACGTCGTCGTCGTCATCGGATTCGGACTTTTATAAGTCGTTGAACAAGGCGGCTAAGGAAAACGTCGGTATCGATGGGACTGGCGAAAACGCTCCAGTCGGCGCTGGGAATCTTCCCCCAGGCTTGCGAATGTTCACAACCACTGATGAAGTAAGTAGCGACGATGAATCCGCTTCGATGTCCAAGTCGTCTTCTTCAAAAGAGAATCTCGACAGCGGCGCAAAGAAACAACAACAACAACAAAAAAAACAACCACAACAAAGACAACCGATGACGAGAGAGTTCAAACGTTTATGCCGCGATTGTGTGGACGAACTTAGAAGGTTTCAAACAGTCGATTTGAACGGCAAAAATCTTGGTGACGATGGCGCGAAAATTATCGCAGAAGGTGTTGCGTTCAACCAAACGGCATCTTGCGTTGATTTCGGAGCAAACGGATTCGGCGAAACGGCGATTTTAGCAATCACCGAAGCGATGGCGCAAAACACAAAATTGAGAATGATATCGTTCGCTTCGAATCCTTTGTTGGATGCCGGCGTCGTATCTTTGGCGAACTATTTGAAGACGGATAATAAAATTACTACTTTGAATCTTAACTCGTGCTCGTTCGGCGATGAAGGTGCGAAAGCTCTAGCCGAAGCTTTAAAATCAAACACGACGATTACGTCTTTAGAGCTTAATAATAACGCAATCGATTATGAAGGATCAGCTGCGTTGGCGCAAGCTTTGTCCCAAAACGAAACTTTGGAGCACTTATCGATGCAAGGCAATTACGTCGGCGCTCTGGGCACGATATCAATCGCGAATGCTTTGATTACTAATAGCAGTTTGAAATCGTTAACTTTGAATGGAAACGATATCGGTAACGAAGGTTGCATTAAGCTTTGCGAAGCTTTATCTAAACGTAAGATGAAGTTGACGAATATGGATGTTGGTAATAACGCGATCGGGTCAGATTCCGGTGACGCTTTATGTTCGTATTTGAAAGACGATTCGGCGTTGACGCATTTGAACTTATATATGAACGAGTTAGGCAACGATGGCGCGATTAAAATGTCTCCAATGTTGAAAGATAACGTAACCTTGAAAAATCTCGATATTGGCGGGAACAACATCGGCGCTCTAGGCGCCAAGGCATTAGCCAAATCGTTACAAGAAAACACCGCTTTGACTACATTAGAACTCGGGTATAACCCAATAGGAAAACAAGGCGGCATCGCTTTAGCCGAGTCTTTAAAATTCCACGCGAAGATCGAAACCCTGCGCATGGGTTGGTGTAAAATCAATAAAGAAGGCGCTGCAGCTTTAGCCGAAACAATCACGTACAACGAAAGCCTCACTACGCTCGATTTACGTGGAAACGAGTTAGGTGACGAAGGCGTGCGCTCGCTCGGAAAAGCCTTAGCCGTCGTCAACGAACATCTCGCGACTTTAGATTTAGGGTATAACGAAATCAAAGACGAGGGCGCTTTCGCGCTCGCCGCCGCGATTAAAAACAACGCCGACGGCGCGCTCGAAAACGTTTCCGTGAACAATAACTACATCACGAAACTTGGTGAAGTCGCGTTGATCGAAGCCGCCGAGTTAGTCGGTGAGCTAAACGCCGATCGCGAATTATACGTCCAGTTTTAGTTCATTCATCACGCGCGCGAATAATCATCATACTTTTTCAGTTTACTATTACTTGTAATAAGTACAAAATCGGTCATAATAAAATAGTAGTTTCCGGTTCCAATGATTAATAGAGTACGAACAAAAAAATGACTGCGCAGTGGACGACGAAATCGCAAGCTCGAATGAACGATTCAAAGAATTCGTTAGTTCTGGCAATAGACCAAGGAACGACTTCATCGCGCGTGATAGCGTACGACCGGCTTTCGCGTGAACAAGAATTAGTCTGCGTTCATTCCTATCAACTAGAGCACGAACAAATACACGAAAAGCCTGGATGGGTGGAACACTCGCCACTGGAGATCGTTCGGAACATCGAGAGATGTTTAGAGAAAGTGCTAGAGGCGATTATGAACGATAGCAATTATGAGTATCTCGATTTGAACGAGATGAGTGCGATACCTGTAGGGATTACGAATCAACGAGAAACGGTCGTTGCGTGGGATTCGGTGACGAAGGAACCGTTAATGAACGCGATCGTGTGGTGCGATGTGAGAACGAGCGAGATATGCCAAAGGTTTAGTGAGAACGAGAAGAAGATAGTTTTGGAGAAGTGTGGGATGCCTATATCGACGTATTTTGGGTGTTCGAAGATGATTTGGATGCTCGAGAATTGTTCGGCGGTGAAAGAGGCAAAGGAGAGAGGGACGTTAAGATTTGGGACCGTCGATAGTTGGATCATTGAAAAGTTAGCGAGTAGTGGAGATAGTTTTTGCCATCATTATACAGATGTGACGAATGCGTCGAGGTATCTTTTGATGAACGTGGAGACGTTAGATTGGGACGAGGAGTTACTCGAACTTTTTGGGATTGAAAGAATTTGGCTTCCTAAGATTATATCGAGCGCGGAAGCTATTAGAAGTGATAATGGAAAAAATGGTAGAATTTATGTATGCGGTGTTCTTGGTGACCAACATGCGAGTGCTTTAGGGCACCGTTTACGAGAAGGCGATTCAAAGAACACGTACGGGACTGGATGTTTCGCCATGCGCAATACTGGAGATAAAATCACACGCTCGAACAGAGGCATACTCACAACGGTATGCTGGAAACTCGGTAAGGAAGCAAAAACAGAATATGCATTAGAGGGCGCAGTTGCAGTTGGTGGTGAATGTATTAGATGGCTCAAAGAAGATATAGAACTAATTGAAAAGACATCCGATATTGAGCTATTTGCGAAAAAAGTTGATAACGCCGCCGGCGTGACGTTCGTGCCAGCTTTTGGCGGTTTATTCGCACCACATTGGCGCAGCGATAGTAGAGGTGTCATCGTTGGACTAACTAGATATGTTAAAAAAGCGCACATATGTCGAGCCGCTTTAGAAGCGATTTGCTACCAGTCCGCAGAAGTTCTCGAGGCAATGGCGTTAGACTGCAACGAAAACCATGCTATTGCTCGAGAAGGATTTCTGAGAGCAGACGGAGGTGCTAGCGCAAACGCGACATTGATGCAAATACAAGCAGACGTACTAGGAGCTACCGTATGCGTACCTAAGAATATAGAAACGACCGCGTTAGGAGCAGCACTCGCTGCTGGTATCGGTGCTGGATATTGGACCGCAGAAGACGTTCTCGGGGGCGAACAAGAAAATACTTCTTCGCGATACGCAAACACATATGAGAATAATAGCAACGATGATGATAGAATTAAAGGACGTAGTCGTTGGGACGATGCGCTTAAACGGACATATGGGTTGGATAAATTTTGTAATTTGTAGCATTTTAATAAAGCATAGTTTTCAATGATGTTCTTTATTTGCTATTCTTTATTACGCAATAGCAGCTTTGTATGTGTGCTTTCGCTACCCTTTCCCTTTCGTAAAGAAGTGTGCTCTGTGAATTTCCGAGCTTCTCATCATCGAAGATGATGGAGAACTTCATTAAGTGTTCACTTCTTTGGCGATTTAATCGCTCTCGAGTCTCTCACTTTCTCTCTCTCTCTTCCTTCCTCTCGATTTTTATTCTCGTTTCGTGTTATTTTTTCTCGCTTACATCGTAGAGCGAGGTGAGAATTATTTTAGAAAATGTGTTATTTCCGTGTGATATACGCAAACCCAAACGATGCGAAAACGAAAAATCTCATTCAACCACCACTTAAAGTTAAATTCTCTAACCTCGGTTTAGGAATACTTTTAATTTTTGGGGGTTCCTCGTTTTGCAAGATTTTCGCGTCGCCGTCGCCGTTTGTTTGTTGTTTCTTTTTCTTATTGGATGCATTCTTATTCTTATTCGCTTCCTTCTGCTGCACTGGAGTTTCGACTACTGCTTGCGCTTGCTTTGTTGTTGATGTTGTTGTTGTTGATTTTGTTTGTGTTGGCAATACGTCTCTCCTATAATCTGGATCCATTAAATCTTGTTGCGAACCTCGAGTTAAAACAGCTGATGAGTCTCGCCTAAAATCTGGATCATCCGCATCTCTCGACTTTCCCATCATCATTCTTCTTCTCTCTCCCATATCCTCTTCCTCGTCTGAGTCAAATTCCGAACTCGAACCGCCTCTATTCTCGTTCATCCTGTTCTTCGACCTCTCAAACTCGTAATTCCTCTCCCTCGCCTCTCTCATCTTCTCCGCAAACTTCTTCTCCTCTAACTCCAAAGCGGCAAACAGGAACTGAAACTTCCCTTGGTTTTGCTTCTCCAAATTCGTACTCTTCGCCAACTTCATTTCCTCGCGTAATTCGAGCAACTCCTTCGTAGGTTTCGGTAGTGGTACCCTCCCATGCTTCTCTAACCATTGCTGAGATGCTTTAGATTGTTTCTTCGCTTTCGCGCTCGATTTCTTCTTCGCTTGTTGTTGCTGCGTCGCAGCTGACGCGGCCGCTCCCATAACTGCTCCAGAATTAGCATTCCTACTAGAACCATTCATAGCCATTTTCGCACCATTACCAGCATTAGCGCTCCCATTCCCATTCCTCTGCATTCCACTACCATTACCTCGAAACAAATCCGTCCTCGTCGGTTGCGAAATCCCGAGCTTCTCTTTCCTTTGCTTCTCCTCTCTCCTTAACTTACTCGCTTCCTTAAACCTAGTATCGACGATCTGTTTCTTCTTATCTTGTTCCCACCGTTTCATATCGTTCTCTAGGAACCGTTCCTTATTTCGATCAATAAACTCCTTTTTGTTCTCTTGCGCTATTTCAGTCCTCGTCTTTGGTTTCCCGGTCTCTTCGTTCATTTCGCGGTAGACGAATTCGCCGGTCGTCAAATCCTTCACGCGAATGAGTTCTTTCCCATCGATTACGATCTTCGTCTTGTTATGCGTGTCCTTACAGTTTGCTCTCTGTTTCAACATTTTGTTAATACGATTATTATTATTATTATTATTATTATTATCGCGTTCTTTCGCGGCGAGCGCGGCGAAAAATGAGGAAAAAGTGAAAAGACAAGGAGAATAAAGGTTAAAAGAAAAAGATTTTCGTACGTATATATAAAAAAAACTAATAGATATTGTAAACCGATACCTCGGGTAATTCGTATTACATAATTAAGCGAGTAATTTAAGTTTGAGACGGTCTGGGCATTTCCTTGGTTTCATGGAGTCTCGATGTATGATCGTACACGTGACGGAACCGGCAGCGATTAGTTTTCCGGTTCGGTCCTGGATCGTTTGCGAGAACTCGCATTGGACGTCTCTTCTTTTAAAAGTTATCGAAGAGAAACTTTCGAGAATAGGTATAGTCGATTTTGTTGTCGATGCGATGTTTCCGAGTGCTTTGTGATCGATCGAGACGTTTTCGATTGCGCTGACGACTACGACGCATTCCTCTTCTGATTTCAAGCGCTCGAGCGCGTTCGGACCGCCTATGCGGTCGGTTCTATTTCTTTCGAACCAGCGCAGTACGTCTACGTGATACGATGCGTTCGCGCTTAGCTCTGTTTTAAATAATCGGATTTCTGTCGAACTACTATTACTATTGTTGCTATTTCCTATTTCATCCTCGTCTACGTCGTCGCTTCGCTGTTGACTATTACTATATTGCACGTTGCAAGTGAAGCAAACAACATCATCATCAACGTCACTTTTTGTTCGCTTCAAAACACGATGTTCGACATCCCAGATCGACTCTCCTTTCTCCTCGCACACTTTCAATACCTTCGTCTTCACCGATATCCGATATCCCAATTTCGCCGCCGTTAAGTACTTCGCCCATTTAATATAATCACAAACAACTTCATCTCTCTTAATCATACTGCTCCTGTTGACTAAGTACCCCTCAAACGCTTGCGCACAAAACTTAAAGTAATTCGCGTAATACACTACTCCGTAATGATCCGTATCTTCAATGTACACATCAAAAACTTCTTCTTCTTCCTCTTCCTCCTCGTCTGCAACAACATCATCATCACGACCAACGACCTCGTCTTCGACCGTACATTGATTCCGAACGATTATATCATCGTAGCGCTTCCTGGTCATCAGAATCTGCTTCTTCTTCTTCTTCTCCTTCCTCGTCTTCGTCTTCGTCTCGAACTCCTCTCTCTTCATTGGAACTCGATACTCATGATTGAACCGCTTGCAATACATTCTTTGCGGGGCTAATAAAGTGCACTTCAAAAATATGGTTTAATTTAGGGTTTCGTATAAACCCTAAATTTTCATAAAACCCTAAACCACTCTCTTTTACCAAGCCAGCACATTTCTTCTCCTCTTTTTTTCCACTTTTACACCTTGCGAGAACGAAAAAAAAGGAAACAGAAGAAGTAAGTAAGAAAGCGCGCTGTTTTGCACAAAGGAAGAGATTAAGAGAGAGAGAGAGAGATTTTTTTTCGGTTTCCAATCGATTCCGTACTGTCTCTGCGGTGATCTACTCCTCTCGTGTTCCGTTTTTCTTCGTTCGTCTCCATCGTAAGATCAGAAATTTCTTGTTGCGCAGAGAGAGAAAGAAGGCGAGGTTTTGGTCTCGATTTCGAGACTTTTCAGAAGAAAGTGAAAATGCCAAAAACGTCAACGTCTTCATCGATAGTAGCGCAATCGTTCGAGACTCAAATAAAGTTCACGGATCAGGACAGAATAAAAGCGAATCAATCAGCGATGAGAGTAGAGTGCAGAAGACTTTTAAAAGAAGCGACCGCGTTTGCGGACGACGACGACGAGGCGTTCGCGAGAGCGTACGCGGGTTCGGAAGGGTTCTCGGTCGCCGGGTTATGGTTTCCGAGTAAAACTGGGAACGTGCCGTGCGATGTTCTCGATGTTTTATTGCTCTTATGTCCACACGGGGCGAGTGTGGCTATTACTGCCAGCGAGTGTAAGAGAGATTGTAAGGCGTTGAGGAGTTTGTGGGAGGAGATGTTAAGGAAGAATAATAGCGCGGTTATTTCGTTAAGCGAAGATCGAGAGTTGCATATAGTCGCAGTGAGGCATCCGAATTATTCTCGTGGTTGTGGTCCTACTAATGGAGATAAAGATGTTAATAATAATGACGTGCAAACGACGTCATTAGAAGCGACAACAACAGCGACGATGACGACGACGACGACGATTGGTAAAAGCGAGGCTGAAAAAACAAACAAACTCGATGGTAAAAATAACGGTACGATGATCACGACGACGGATTCGTCGTCGTTCTTTTTAGGATTCGAAATTCCATCAAAGTCCGTGTTTGAGGCAAATTACTTGTTGGAAAATTCGCAGTTCGTAGTCATTTTAGATCTAGACGAGACTTTATTACAGGCGGCCTCGGAGGGGACTCTAGAGCGCGCGATTGAAAGCGAACAGAAGAAAATTATCGATCTCGGAGAAAAATTCGAAAAGATTAAAAATGGTGAGCAACTAATCGACAACAAGAACAACGAAAGAGCGGCGGCCACTGGAGAGGAAACGACGACGACAACGAACAAAGAAGAGTTGTTGAGAGAAATTCGTAACGAACGAGAAGCTTGCAAGGAAAGACAAAAGCACCTTTTGGAAGACCACCGCATGCTAAAAGAATACAAAGCTACGAATCATGTAAAGTCAGATTTCTTAACACATTCCTCGAAGAATGAGAAGGTTACAGTATTAGATAAGGAGAAGAGGGAATTTAAGACAGTCGAAAGACCTGTCATTCGTCTCAATTCAAAGTATCGCGGCGGTTTAAACGGGTACACAATATTTACTCGAATCGACCCGAGCGAAGTACATAGTTCTATATTAGTACACATTCGACCCGGATGGTTCGGCACCAATGGCTTAAGAGAAGCGCTCGCTGGTTTAAATCGCACGAGTAAGAAGAAACTTGCTCAGGTATACGTTTGTACGACAGCTGAAAAGGAGTATGCAATGGAAATGTGGAGACTATTAGACCGCGAATTTTCTCTAATCGATGAAAGAGAAGTGCGAAGGCGCGTGGTGTCTTTACATGGACTAGGTCCTGGAGCCAGGAAATCATTTAAAATAGCTTGGGAAGGTAACGAGAATAAATGGCCGCAAGCGCTTTCGCTTATAATTGATGACCGATCGAACGTTTGGTCTGAAAAAGAACAACCGCACATATTGACCGTGCACCCATTCTTACCAACTGGGTATATCGAACCTGAATCGAATTCGATAGAAAAAAACGCGGATGCCGCTAAGAGCAATAGCGGAAAAAAAGACGAGACAAGTTCGGCATTTCTCGAGCGCGAGATTCCAGGAAAAGGCGGGGTACTCGGATCAGCACTGACGATGATCAACGCCGCGCGCACGAGATTTTTTACCGCGTTTAGAAAGTACGCAAAAGAGCAGCGAACGCACATCTTTCATAACTCGTTTACTAAAAAAGATCAATGTGCTGATGCTGAGCCTCCGGCGGCAAATATGGCAGACGAAAATAATAACAATAATAATAATAAACATGATGACAAAAAAGAATTTGGCACGCCTCCTAAAGCGTCAGAATCGACTGACTATCCAACGCTGAAACATATTCTTCCAGAAATAATGGAAAAGGAAGCAAACGAGATCGTTCGGTCGGTTTTGAAAGAACGAGCCGGTTCTTCGAAAATCGCAGGCGGTGCTGGTTCCGCGCTCGATGCTGTCCTAGCACCTATGATGCGTTCAATAGTTGAAAACGATAAAGTGAAGAAGGAAAGGCGAGAAAAAGAGGAACGAGAGAAGCGGGAAAAAATACAGAAAGATAAGATGGAGCTAGAGAGAAAAGAGCTCGAAGAACGCGAGGCGAGAGAGAAGAAAGAACGCGAAGAGCTCGAGGAGGCGAGAATAAAGCAACTGGCGAAACAAGAGCGAAAAGCAAAGAAGATGGAGGAGCAACAACAACAACAACAAGACAAGGTTGATATCGAACAAGATTCCGCGGTTAAGAAAAAGGAGCGCGCTGCCCGCGCTCAAATGAAAAAAGCCGAGAAAGAGCAGAAGAAAATGTTGATAGAAATAGAGGAACACAAAAAACGTAAGGAGTCTGCGGAAAAGAAACGCAAGACGAAGAAACAACAGAAAACAGCAGCGAGCACAAAAAAACCAAAACTTGATCTCGAAATGGATGATGAAACGTGGAATGATACTCTAGATGAACTTCATTGCAACGTGTGTAGAAGCATAGAGCACGGTGAGAAGATGCTTTTATGCGATTGTTGTGATTGTGGATTTCACATTTTCTGCCTAAAACCGCCACTGGAGGGAATTCCCGAAGGCGATGACGAATGGTTTTGTGAGACTTGTCATAAGGGTGTTCATTTAATGGACACTGTTCCAGCGAAGCATGATTTGCGCCTTACTTTGCAGGAACTTGCAGAAAAAACGCCAGAATCGGTCATGGAAGATATTATAAAAATTTGTAAGATAGCGCAAGGTTTAGAAGAGGACGATGAAGAGGAGTTCACAATCGATGTAGCGAAGTTAGATTCTAAAACGTTGTGGAAATTGCGTCAAGTATGCGACGAAGCTTTAGCCCAACAGACAGAAAAAATCAAAGATGAGGATAACAACGTGATAGTCATTAACGACGACGACGAAGACGATGAGAACGAAGGACTCAGAGAAGATTCGGGCTCGGAATTCGACGTCTCTGACGATTAATAAACGGTAAAGCAATCAATTCAACACACATAAATTCTTCTAGTATATAGATACTAATATTAGTAAATTCTACTCCCAGCGCTTATAATATAAATTTTATTCTCTATCATCCAACGTTTCGAAGCCTCCAGAGTCGCGTCTAAAACTATTCCTTTCACTTCTACCACCACCTCTTCCACCACCTCTTCCTCCACCTCTTCCTCCACCTCTTCCTCCGAGGCGCTCTGCAGGACGCTCTGATTGAGCAGGACGCTCTGATTGAGCAGGACGAAGTTCTGGGTTTTCTTCAAGAAGGACTTCTCTTCTCGATAATTTCATTTGTCCACGATTGTTTATTTCTAGCAACTTGACATCAATTTTATCGCCTTCTTTGAAGATATCTTCAACGCTGGCGAGTCGTCCGATATCAACCTCTGAGATGTGACATAATCCATCAACACCGGGAAATATTTCAACGAAACATCCGAACTCCAAGATTTTTTTAATCTCACAATCTCGATATATTTTGCCAATTTCTGGTTCGAGACAAATGCTTTCGATGGTTGCTCGAGCGCCTTCGATATCGCAACCACCCATTCCCGTAATCGTGACGTTTCCTTGGTCGTTAACATCGATGTTAGAAATTCCACACTTTTCTATGATTCCTTTGATTGTTTCACCACCTTTGCCGATAACTTTACCTATGAACTTTGGATTAATGGTCATTTTTAAAATCTGCGGCGCGTATTCTCCCAACTTATTTCTAGGCGCTGGATTTGATTTTTCCATTTCTCCTAAAACGTGAGTAATTCCAAATCTTGCCTCCTCGAGCGCATCTCGCATGACATCTAACGTGATACCTTCGACTTTAATATCCATTTGAAACGCAGTAATACCATCGGAATCACCGGCAACTTTAAAATCCATATCACCTAGCGCGTCTTCAGAGCCAAGGATATCGGTGAGAACGATTGCTTCCGGATGCGTTTCATCGCCAAGAATCAAGCCCATCGCTACACCGGCAACTTTCCTGTTTTATGAAAATAATAATAATGATATAATATGTTAGTTCACGAAAGTCTTTCTCTTCGCTCTCTCAAAACAATACATCAAACAAAAAATATATGCGTCGGCGCATTCGGCAAACGCAAAAACATTCGACTCGAAAGTCTACATTTCAATGCGCTCAAATCGAAAACGTAAACGCAAAACGTTAATGTCGCCGGGTTATGACTCAAAATCACTTCACGCGACGCTTTTCAGCGCGCAGCTTCTTCAGCAAAAGTGCGTTCTTAAGACCACGGCATTTTATTACCAGAAAGAAAAAGAAACACGAAAGAAAAAGAAATAAAACAATAACAAAAAAAACAAAAACAAAAAATAGGTACAAACCTTTTGATCGGTACGCCGGCGTCTTGCAACGCCAAGCATCCTCCGCATACTGTCGCCATGCTCGAACTTCCATTACTTTCAGTTACAGTACTTTCAATTTTAATAGTAAACGGAAATTCTTCTTCACTTGGGATGATTGGCAAAAGCGATCTTTCGGCTAAATTTCCGTGGCCGATTTCTCTCCTATTTGCGCCTCCAACTCTACCAGTTTCTCCAACCGAAGATGGTGGAAAAAAGTAATGCAACATAAATTTCTTATCTTCGTTGTTATCGAGCGCATCGTCAACTCTTTGCCCATCAGATTTGCCGCCTAAAGTAGCCACAGCGAAGACTTGCGTTTCGCCTCGCGTGAACAAAGCAGAGCCGTGCGTTCGCGGTAAAATGCCGCACTCGGCAACGATTGGGCGAATGTGCGTTAATTTTCTACCATCTTGTCGTCGTCCGTTTGTACGAATTGCGTCTCGCAAGGCGGCAGATTCAATGCGCCCGCACGCTTGTACGACTTGCGAGGCATTGAATTCATTAGTTAACGCGTCAACGGCTTTCTGTCTCAACTCTCCAATTGCTTTCCCTCGGACTTTTTTAATTGGAATCAACATCGCTACTTTTAAATCGTTTGCAACTAGATCTTTGACTTTTTCATCGATTCCAATCGGGATTGAAATCATCTTATCGTCACCAATTTTCTCCTTTCCAACTTTCAAGGCCCAATCCTCGATCTGTTTCGCGCATTTCGCGATTTCTTTTTGCCCAGCATCTATTCCCTCAATCATCTCGTCCGTGGTCAAAAAGTCCCCAAATCCTTCAATCATTAAAACGGCATCTTTCGTTCCGGCCATGACTAAATCCAACCTCGAATTCTCCATCTCTTTCCTCGTTGGATTGACGACGAACTCGCCGTCGATTAAACCGACTCTGCATCCCATTACTGGCGTCTTAAACGGGATGTCGCTTACGGCTAACGCAGCGCTCGCGGCCAAAATAGCCAACGCATCGGTCCCCCTTTCGCCATCGTAACTTAAAACCCATTCCAAGATCTGCGTCTCGTACCCAAACCCTTTCGGTATCAAAGGTCTCAACGGTCTATCCACGATTCGAGACTTCAACGTCTCGCCCTCGCGCAAGGCGCCGTCTCTTTTCTTAAACCCGCCCGAGACCTTCCCGTTCGCCGAAAACCTCTCTTGATAGTTCACAGTTAACGGTACCCAGCCCCCATCGGCCGATAACTCCCTCGCAGCACACGCGGTGGCATATATCACCGTCTCGCCCTCTCTCACAATCACGGCCCCGTTCGCCTGTATGCCGACGTAATCAGTATCAACACTGATCTGCGAGTTTCCTAAAGAAATCTCTAATTTCTTCACCTCTCTCTTCGCCGGGTCGTTCCCTACGTATCCATCATCGATCTTGTTCCTATCAGCATCGCTACTTATCACGAGGCTCTTCTTTTGCACGACCGCTCTCGCCCCTCGTCCTCGTCCAATTCTTCTTCTCCTCAACACTGATTTCGTGGTCTTACTACTACTACTATTGCTACTGCTGCTACTGCTGCTGCTTAAACTCGAACAGCTCGCGTAAGTCCTGGTCGCAGTTCTCGTCTGCATCTGCATCGTCTGCATCATCGATTTGTTTTGTAATCTTCTTATCTCTCTAATAAATACTGCAGTAGAAATGAAAGGCATATGGGAAGTCGTCGACAGACAGACAGAGTTTAGGGTGTTCAAATAAAAAATAAATTAGGGTTTAAGAAATGATTTAGGGTGTTTAAAATAAATTTTCTCCCTCGTTTTATTTGGAATTACTCACCCCATTAAAAGAAGTTTACCCTTCTTCTTCTCGATTTCATTTCCTCGATATATATACTACTCTGTATATATAAACTTAAAAGGAACGAACGAACGAGATAGATAGAGAGAGAGAGAGAGTTTCGTTTGATTGCTCTCGTTCCATCGAGATTGAGTGTTATTTACGAACGATATCTGTTTTAGATTCGTTTATTCTTTCCTTTCGTTTGTTCTTTTTGTTCCATCACTCTCTTGTCGCGTCCATCGCACCGAAAGACCTGATTGGGAAGAAAAAAGAAGTTTATTATTATTATTAAAGTATTGATAGAATTGAATCGATTGCATCGTTTAAACTTTATATAGATTCATTGGAAACGAATAACGACGATATGTCACAACCAGTACCGACGCCGAGAGCTGGTAACGATGGTAAGAATAGTCCGCAACAACAACAACAACAACAACAACAACAACAAGGACAAATGCCGCCGCCGAGATCAAATTCTTCTGGGAACGTGCAACAGCAAGGACAACCACAACAACAACAACAACCGG
>Ga0115004_10001346_pt1 | contig 20091 bp, 18 predicted proteins | sample ArcticOcean_MG_C_10_FD_88737 | JGI IMG/M metagenome (GOLD analysis project Ga0115004, IMG submission 88737) | Marine microbial communities from western Arctic Ocean - ArcticOcean_MG_CB11_90 | ecosystem: Environmental > Aquatic > Marine > Oceanic | place: Arctic Ocean: Canada Basin | collected... | reverse complement strand
CTGCTTTACCGAGTGTTGATTCAGCATGTAGGGATTGCCCGCAACTACGAGTGCAAGCAATGCAACTATGATCGCTAACACATACTTCAAAGCGGGATAATAACGCTTATAACCCAACGACTCTACCTCCTAAACTCCCTAAAAAAGATGAACCTTGCGGGTAATTTTATACGCGGTCCGCAAGATCTTCACTTGCTGTATCGACGGCCATAAACGCTACCACATTCAGGCTAACTGTGAACGAAGTATCTCTGCAGTGGCCCAGCTAATTTGGTCACGCAATTACATACAAGGTTAAATCAATAAATTAACTAATTAATTTATACCAAGGGCACTAAAGGTATCAGAAAAATATGGTGCAGTGGTGGTACTTACTTCACAGTCAGTCGCAGTAATGACTGATAAGTTCGGGCCTTTATAATCGCCCGATGCATCTGGATGTGTAATGACATAACCGGCTGGAAGTAGTGCGCCATGCAGCAATGAAGCAACATTTGCACAGGTGAGGACGGACTCGCCGACGCCGGTGCCACCTGCGCCGCGAATCATGTAGTTTTGCATACTTGCATTAGTCAGCGAGGTGGCGACCATTGCTAATGCGGCTTTTCGGGCATCCGTAGTTGTACCCATAAACTTTGGTATAGCAACAACTGCTAGTGTACCAAGTATTCCAACCACCACTACTAACTCTACTAGAGTAAAACCACGTTGCTTTCTTTTACAACTTTTCATCATGCACTCACTACAAATCTGCCTTAATACAGTTATTATCAAGATGTTAAGTATTGTACTGATAAATATAGCTAGATGTTACTGTTTTATTGACAAAAAAAATATCCCTATCTGGCAGATAGGGATATTTTAGGCTTGCCGTAGCATCAGCTAGGTAGTGTGGGCACTACCGGTCCTAAGCAGCAATCAATTATTAATTGGGTGATGTACCAATACCATAGAAAAGATGACTAAGTATCGGATTATTCATAGTAGAGATATAACAAATCACCTGCTCTCCGTTAGTAATTTTAGTATCGGCATCATCAGTAGCTTCATCCTTGGACGACGCATTCCCAGTGGCATCAGCACTAGTATCTCTATAATCAGAAAATTTATAACCGCTTGGCAATATCGCACCATCCATTAAAAGGGCCACATCACCACATGTTCCTACTTGGACGCCACCATCTGCAGAGGCGTCTGCTTCCATCGCCGCATAGTTCCTGGCCATTGCAGCAGTCATCGAACTGGCTACTGCTTTCAGCGAGGCTTTTCGGGCATCAGTAGCCACACCTACGATCTTCGGGGCCGCAATAACAGCTAATACACCAATTACTGCAACTACTACTACTAGCTCTACTAATGTAAAGCCACTTTGCTTCTTATTTAATATTTTCATAACCTAACCCACTGAGTTTTGTTTTATCCAGCTAGTATTAAAATAACCGGCCGAGCTCAAACTTATTATTACTGCCCAATACAGCCTAAATCAAAAAGCTGCTCTATAGGCATAAAGAACTGCTCTGTAGGCATAATCAACACACAACCTACACCAGGGACTTTTATATAATAGAGGTATTAATCTCTATGCTAGCTAGCCCATTGGACCCATAATAACATAATTTTTTTTGATTCCTTACGAAGAGTGTAAGTATTTAATATTAATTGATACCCCCCTAAAAAAGGCGAAAAAAGCGCGCCAAGCCAGCGCGGCTGGCGGTTATAATATTAATACAGGCCTAGAAGCGGGCTCCCACGCTGGCTTTATTTCCCTTGATATAAGTCATCCAGCACTAGCCGCAGTTGGGCGCGAATAACTTATTAATTACTGAACCTTTGGCATTAACAAAAATCCAGTAAAAGACGCTCTTATTGCAGGAGGGCGAATTATTGATTATTAGCATTATGAATCAGTTTTTTAGTCTGGTGAGTGTTCTTGAAGCCCTATAAGGCCTACCTTTTGAGCTGTTCTCTGATACAGTCTCGCCCTGAAAACAGCACCTAATGCTCAACAAAAACAGGGCGATTACAGCAGTTTACCCGCCTCTGAGTTGCTGGCTGTGCTTGCTGAAAAAGAAGACCGCTTGAGCGTTCAAGCTGAGCAGGTGTAATTATTAGGTCAATAACTTCAGTCGCATGTGCAACAGATTCACTGTACCACTACAAACCCATGTAAAAACGATCAAGCACCATAAGCAATATATTGGTTTGCCCGAAGGGCAACACGACTTATCCAAAGTCCAAAAATTTAGCACCAGTAGCGAAAAGATCACCTATCAAGCTGACTTTTTTGATGAAGTGGAACTTGAGCAAGCTATTGCCAACATTGATGTGCTGCTGCCTGATGAATTATTAACCGAAGCCGCAGTTACTGCAAAGAAAACACTGTAATCCCCCGTAAATTGGAACTCAGTATAGGAACAGTCTGGGCAACCTTCTCGAAACTAAATATTATACAGAGCGTTAGTAATAATAAACCTGAAAGTCTTTCTTTTGCTCTTTGCAAATCCTGAATTAAGACAATAGATATTATTAATTTATATCTCAAAAAAACATTGAATTTAATAAAGCACAGAATTAAGTTATACATTAAAAATTAAAATTAATTTTCAAGCCCCTGCTTAGATTCTGATTAATGCTGGCATATACCTTTCAGTTCAGTAAAAATCAGGTTTCAGACTTCATGGCATGAGGAAAAACCATCTGTATTAGATGCTGTATAATTAGATTTTTAAGTTGATTTCTTTTTAAATATTCCTCCCATTGGGCTTGTTCCGATAATTGTGTCTCTAGCACTTTGATTCTATTATAATCCTGCCTTTTATTTTCTTTTAACAGAAAATATTCTCGTACATGATTCACTATGTTCAGTTTCTGGTCTTGAAATTCTGGATATATTTTAAGCTGTAAATAGGGTGTAGGCACAATAAGCTTTTCTAAAGAAGTAACAAAAACACCCCGTTCGGTATTTTTCCATTTTTTATTATTTAAATTAATTCTGGAAGTGTTCATTAAATTTTGAAGCTCTATAACATTCCAAGTAATAATTAATTTTTCTGGTTTATCCACAAAACTAAATAAATTTTTGCTTTGGCCTATATTAATTATTACAGATTCTTCTTTATTTATTTTATGAAGCCCACTTTCAAATATTAGAAACCGGGTCAGGAGGGACAATTGTTCAAAAAATAAATCTTGATTATTATTTTTTATTGCAATTTCAATTAAAATATGAATGGATTGAATATAGTAACGATCACGAGCCTGGAAGTATTTTCCATCCTTAATGGCCTTGGTAAAATCCCCTTTCATTTTTGCTAAAAGTATTTTTTCGTATCCTATACCACTATAATAAGGGATAACTTTCTCGAGTGTATTGATTGTTTTTTGTAACTCATCCCACCGACTATAATCAACTTGTTTATCTGCTAGGTAACGCAGAGCATAGATATCCGCGTGATTTTCAACCAGACTTTCAAGCTGCTTCACTTTCGTAATACTATTGGGAGACTTTCTAATTTTATTAAAATTATATTGCCCTTCCATCCAGGGAATATAAAGATACCAGCTTAATATCGTCATGAAAAATAAAGGCAAATAATAACTTGAAATATTGAAAAAACTACTTTTAGGGTGATTTTTTATTTTATTAATTTTCTCAAAATTCATAAGAATAAATATTAGACCAAACAGAGTAAAAAGAGGAAATTTAACCACCATCATCCTAGGTGCAACAGAGAAGATACATTGTATCAAATACGCGATTAAACCTGCTAAAATTCCAATTGCAAGTTTTGAGATGAATTTATTTTTTGAGTATCTTATTAATTTATATAATTGAAAAAACAAATAGCCCCAAAAAATCAAGAACCCTATAGCACCTAGAAGACCCGATTCCTGAATGTACTCTAAATACTCAGAATGAGCGTGGTTGTATTTATATGTGCTCAAAAAGAGGCGTGCATCTGCTTGTACAAAGGTGAAATACAGGTTGTAAGAACTGCCTAAACCAAAACCGAACCAGGGTGCAGCTTTTATGGATTCCCATGCGGCTGCCCAGGGAACTGTTCGCCCGAACCATTCTGATGCATAGAAAGCGTTTGCCCAGCGATTACCAAAAAAATCAATTTTATATAAAGTGAATATAATACCCAATAAAGTTATAATTAAGCATGTAAGAGAAATTAATATTTTTACTTGAGTATTTTTGGATTTGACAAACTTAAATAGAGTGATGAGACAAACCGCGAGTGTACTGACCATTGCCGCTACAATTGCAGCACGACTTTGTATTACAAAAACAGCGACAAGAGAGGCAACAGCCCCCAAAAAATAAAAAATCTTTATCCCCTTAAATGTATCTCCAATATTATAAAATTTAGAGGGTACAGAAAGCGACAAGAAAACAGGATAAAGAAGAATTAAAAATCCGGCAAAATAGTTTCTATTTCCGAAACTTGCACTTACAGTTTTGGAATTATCAAAAGGGTTAAGTCCAAACTTAGTGGTAACTGCCCAAATTGAGACGAAGACAACACAAACTGAGATAATAGATAAAAAATAATGAAGACTAAATTCGGATTTTACAGACTGGTAAAGAAATCCCGCCCATAAAATTGTAGTTATATTTGAAACAAGTTCATAATTAAAATTATAATTATTGTTACCCCCCTCTATTATTAATCCTGGAAAAGTTAGCAGCAGTGGTACTGATAATATACCCCAAAGAAGAAATGGAGGTGATTGCTTAAAAAAAAATTTCCTATTTAAAACGGCCGTAATAACAAGCAGTGTAACACTGGATAAAACTAAAAATATTTTTAAACTATTAACATGATATAAAATATATGAAATAAAAATATTCACCATAAAAAAAAGTAAACCCATAATAAGAGCAGGGTCTTTTATTAAATTTCTAATACTTAAATTATTATTTTCAGAATTCATAAAGCATAATTGAATGTCATCAGGTTGAATTTCTTATTGGCTAATTTTTTATAAATTTTTGAGGTATAGTCAAAGGGCTGTATGGGCATTAAGCAGCTTCCTGCTCAACTTGGGCCCCATCTTTAAACTGAACGCCAACGATCACATCGGCAAGCAGTTTATAGCCCCTTAATCGGTGCCATCGTTTTTGAACAGTATGCATTAACTTAATGGCCAATTGAATACTTAGCAAAGTACCCCTAGAAAAAGGGCTCAGGGTAACACCAAATTTTTAACTTGTTAAAATTAACACAGAGTTTTGCAAACGACGTGCGAGTTTAACGTCAGCATTTTTCATTCTTAACGAATGAGTTTAGCGACAACCATAAGCAATTTTTTTGAATCAAAGGGTTTCACAAGCCAGGCAGTAGCACCTGCTTCTTTACTCTTTAGACGCTTATGCCCTGCAGTTTCTGTGGTTAACATTAATATGGGAGTGAACTTGAAATTGTGCTCTACTCTCAGCTTTTTAGTCAGTTCAATCCCATCCATATGCGGCATATTGATGTCAGTAATAATTAAATCAACTTTTTTACCAGATAAAACTTTCAAGGCTTCAATACCATTCTCAGCTTCCATCACAGCGTGGCCGGCTTCTTTCAATGTGTCCACAACAATACGTCGTGTAGAAGGAGAATCCTCAACTGCAATTATAGTTGCCATAACTATAGTCCCTATATTTCTAAAAAAATAAAAAAATTGTCTATTGGGTTTAGGCCCCTTAGATCTAATTTCAACTCACCTAACTAATGCCAAAAAAGGACAAAAAAATTTATGATTTTCCCCAAGTGCACTAAGACATCCTATAAGGGTACTCTTAGTTGCATGGAGAGCAATGCATATCTACAGCAGCATTGCTCTAAAACAATTTCGCTAATGAATTAACTAGATGTAATACATCAATTAGCTTATGTCACTTAAGCGGCGGACATTTCTCACTAAAACTTCACCTGTGCCGGTATCCATAGTTATTTTGAGTCCATTGTTCGGTCTCAATTTTTGCGCGACTACCGGAATATTTTCATAAGTTAACATGTGTATGGCATGTTCGGCGTTGCGTGTGCCAATTTGATAGATATACGGCTTATCCTCATCTCCCATCACATTACCACCACCAAATACCTTGGCAATGTAATCTTGAGGATTACCACCTAAAGCATTCATTTGTTCTATCAATTTAGGGATGGCAATATTACCATACTTAGGCGAAGCCAACCCAGCACCATTCCACATTGGCAACATATAGTGATTCATACCGCCAAATTTAAGTCTTTGGTCCCACAAACATACCGCCACACAAGAGCCAAGTACTGTACTCAGTCGGTGTGGTCTGATGTCAGAAAATATTTGAGACTGGGCAAGAAAAACTTCAAGCATTAAAACCTCTCCTCTCCACCTTCATCTTCATCTTGACTAGCGTATTCTTCATCATCAAAAAACATTAAATCATCAGAATAATCTTCTTGCTCTATATCAGAAATCTCTAGCGCATTGATATGCACAGTAAAACTGGCCCCTTCACCCAAAGCACTCTTAACACTGCACGTGCCTGATAACACATCTGCAACTGACAGGACTAAGGATAAGCCTAAACCCATCCCAAGAATTTTCTTAGTAGTACTGGAATCAAGCTGCCTAAAGCGATCAAATATTTTAACCTGATCCTCTTGGCTAATACCCATGCCTGCATCAGTTACGCGTAGCGTAAGGCCCGTATCATCAAGCCAAAAATCCACTTCAATCATGCTACCTTGTGGGGCCACTTTAATCGCATTATCAAATAAATTGATAAAGACTAAGGACAAAAGACGTGCACTTGAAGCGAGCACCACTTTTTCACTATAGCGTGAAGGTAACAAGCCATCACCGTTAGTACTAACTCGCAAGCGCTTGCGCTGTAAAACATTAATATACGGTGTGCACACTTTTGCCCACAGCTCGTGCACATCAACCATCGACGCTTCAGCTTTCAGGCTACCTGATTCCAGCTCTGCTGCTGCAAAAACGTTGCGCAATTGAAACTCTAGGAACTTAGCTTCTTCATTAATCCAAGAAAGCTTTTGATTTATCTGTTCTAAATCAACACTTTTAACATTCAACGTAGGCTGAGATAAACCTAAGATAGTAGTTAATGGGTTATTGATCTCATTAAGCATATTAGAGATGAATAAAGTACGAGGCTTTTCCGACTCAATTAACCGTTCACTCAAGGCACTCAGTTGCTGCTGCAACGCCACAATAGTTTGTTGGTCTTGTGTTAACTCGCCCATGTCTGTTCCTCCATAAGATACTTAAAATTGTCTGTCACGGTATAATAAGGCACTGGCAATCTTGCCTAAGGGCAATTGTTTAGTTACCGCACCTGCCTTAAATGCTTCGTTGGGCATTCCATAAACTACGCTAGTTTCTTTATCTTGGCCAATAGTATAGGCCCCTGCGTCAAACATTTCTTTTAGGCCTCGAGCACCATCATCTCCCATACCAGTTAAAATAACACCTATGGCATTTTTACCAGCCTCATTAGCCATGGAACGAAAAAGAACATCAACCGAGGGTCGGTGCCGCGACACCAACTCTCCATCTTTCACGCTTACATAATAGCCTGTGCTATTGCGCTTAAGCATCATGTGTTTATTACCCGGGGCCAATAATACTTGCCCCCGTAGCACCTTATCACCGTCCTCAGCTTCTTTTACCGTAACATTGCAGAGAAAGTTCAACCGATCTGCAAAAGAACGCGTAAAGTGCTCAGGCATATGTTGCACTACTAACATTCCTGCAGTGTCATGGGGGAGGTCTTGCAGCAAGACCCTTAGCGCCTCAGTGCCTCCAGTGGAGGCACCTATTGCAACTACTTTTTCTGTGCTTCTCACAACAGATCGAGCCTTCCTCGCAACCAAAACCACATCGGCTGAATATTTAAGGGCACCTACAATAGTAGCTACTGGGGCTTTTGTTTTAAGCTGTTTAAGGTTGGCCGCAGCTGCACCACGCACCGCATCTATTATTTGCTCACTTTGCTCTTCTAATACTTTTTTTACACCAAGCTGTGGTTTACAAATAATATCCACAGCACCTATTTCTAACGCAGTAATCGCAGTTTCTGATCCCTTCGCCGTAAGGCTAGAACAGATCACTACTGGTATTGGCCGTTGAGACATTATTTTCTTTAGAAAAGTAAGGCCATCCATGCGCGGCATTTCAATATCCAAAGTGATAACATCCGGCACTTCCTTAGCAATATACTGAGAAGCCAAGTAAGGGTCTGCAGCAGCAGCTATTACTTCAATATCTGCTGCTGATTGCAGTAATCTAGTCATCGTTTCACGAACGACAGCTGAATCATCTACAATAAGTACTTTTATTTTCTTCGCCATACATACCGACCTTTTAAACTCAATGCTCTAACTGATACAAAGTGCCATGCAGTTGTTTAACCGGAACATCTAAGCCATTAAGTGATTCTGAAGCCCCCATAAATAAATATCCACCTGGGTGCATTTGATCTGCTATTTTTCGGATCACCGCCTGCTGTACATCTTTCTCGAAATAAATCAGCATATTACGACAAAAAACCACATGAAACTTGTCTCTAATTCCATAGTGCTCATCCATAAAATTCATTCTATGAAAACTAACCCTGTCTCTTAAGGGCTTAATTATTTTCACCACTTCACGGCCCAGTACATTGCCGCGACGCATGTATATACGCCGCATGGTTAATGGCACAGGTTGAATTTCTTGTTCTGTATAAATGCCCTGTCCTCCAATGTCCAGTACCCCACTACTAAGATCTGTGGCTAACACCCAAAAGTCAAAGGGCGGGTGCTGCATGGCATACTCTGCAAGTTCCATCGCCATCGTATAAGGTTCATGACCACGAGAACAAGGTGCGCTCCAAAACCGCAATACATTGCCATACACTTTTTGTAAGTCAGGTACGACTTCTTCTGTTAAAATCCGGAAATGTTCTTTTTCACGATAAAAGTCAGTCTTATTAGTCGTAACCGCATCCATCAAGAAACCTAGTTCACTCTTTCGACCTTCTGCACTGAAAACAAACTCGTAATATTTTTTGTAGGTTGCTATATTCAAGTGCCGCATCCGTTTCAATAAGCGGCCACTGAGCATAGTCTTTTTTGCAGGAGGCATTTTAATGCCCAATTCTGTTTGTATGTAGGAGGCAAACAGCTTGAACAACTGGTCGCTCAAAACCTCATCAACGATCAATTTGTAGCTGGCTCTTCAGAAAAGCTAACTCCTTGGAGATGACGCGCTTCATTGCTGTCATGAACATCAGACAAGGCCATTAGTTCGGTACTAGTAAACACGTAATCAATGTCTAAAATAACGATAAACTGGCCATTACGCTTAGCAATGCCTGCAATAAAATCAGTATTCCAGCTAGTACCAAGGCGAGGTGCAAATTCAACATCATCTGCATTTAGTTCCGTCACTTCATGCACTCTGTCGACTAAGGCACCCATCACAATCATTTCGCCATCAAGGTCTTTCACTTCAAGAATTATAATACGCGTATCTAAGGTAGCCTCTACCTCTCCCATGCCAAATTTATGGCGAGTATCCATCACAGGTACCACACTGCCACGAACATTAATCATGCCCTGCATATAGCTGGGGGCATTGGGCACCTTAGTAATATTAGCCACCTCTAGCACTTCACGAACACGAAACACTTCAACTGCAAATACTTCTTGGTTTAAGCGAAAGGTTAGGTACTGTTCCACATCAGCAATAATCCTTTCATGTGCACCATCAGCTGCTTTATTTTTCTCTTCCATAATAGTACCTCTGTGTCTTATTCAGTTCAAAAGAAGGCTCTTATTACATCTAAGAGCCTTACCTATGCTGGCTTAATACCTTTCAAACCCATCACCTTCGTCACTCATTTTCAAATCAAAACCTCTACTCGTTGCATTACCCACTGGAGGGTTGGGTGTAGCGCTTCTGTCTACTGCAGGCGGTGTTGGGACCCTGTTGACCTTAGCTACAGGCTTTAGCCTGTTGCTATTGAGGTTAGACGATCCTTGAGATAAGCGAAAGAATGACACAGTTTGCTGCAGTTGGTCAGCTTGGGCATTCAACTGCTCAGAAGTAGCAGACATTTCTTCAGCTGCTGAGGAATTTTGCTGGGTCACCTGATCTAACTGCTGAATGGCACGGTTAATCTCATCTGCACCAGTAGCTTGCTCATCACTTGCAGTATTAATTTTCTGTACTAGCTCAGCTGTCCGTTTTATGTCAGGAACTAAGCCTGAGAGCATTTTACCCGCCCGTTCTGCGAGTTCTACAGACCCACTAGATAGATCAATAATTTCGGTGGCAGCTGTTTGGCTTCGTTCAGCTAACTTAAGTACTTTTGAGGCCACGACCGCAAAACCACGGCCATATTCGCCAGCCCGAGCTGCTTCGATAGCTGCGTTCAGAGCCAACAAGTCTGTCTGGCGTGCAATTTCTTGGATAATGCCAATCTTTTTAGCAATAGATTGCATAGCAACTACTGCTTCGTTCACTGCATCACCACTGTCTTGGGCATTTACTGCAGAGGCCGTCGCTATCTTTTCCGTTTCACGGGCGTTCTCGGCATTTTCATTAATTTTAGCCGCCATTTGGTCCATAGACGAGCTGCCTTCTTCTGTAGATGCTGCTTGTTCATTGGCACCTTGTGACATTTCTTCAGCATTAGAACTTAGTTGTTCTGCGCCGCTGGCCACGTTTTCAGAAGCAGCTGTAATATCACTTACTACCTCACGCAGCTTTATCACCATTTTATTCAAGCTTGCAGCAAGCTCACCAATTTCATCTTTGTTGGTGTAATCCATTGTTTCTGTAAGATCACCACCAGCAATTGCTTCAGCCATATCACTGGCTTTACCCAGGGCCTTGGATATACTGGTGGCTATCCAGAATGCCGTACCCATTCCGATAATACCGGCAAAGACGGTAAGAAGAATAAGAAAGTTTCGGGAGCTGTCGTATGCTTCACTCGTTATATTCTTATCATCATCCATTTCACTATCAGCAAGAACAACAACATCAGCCATCAATGCTTGCGCAATATCAACCTGCTTTCGGCCTTCAGATGCAGATAACTCGATGGCCCTTTTGTTGCCATTGTCCAGAGTTAATTTTTCCACCTCAAGGTGAGTTGTCACGAAACTGTCATAAGAGTCTTGGAAGCGTTTTACTAGTGTCTTAGTTTCGTTGTCCACCAAAGTATTTAATTCGACTAAGTGATTCTGAAGGCCAGACATTACAACTTCAATTTCATTACTAATCTTATTCATTTCGCCTTGAGTATTAGCAATAATTAAACTCTTTTCAGCACTGAAAATCTCTACCAATTTGAGGCGAATCTCTGATGCTAATTGCGTCGGTCTTTGTGAGTCGATCAACAGCGTGGAAGCGTCATCTTCGCCACCAATTCTTAACATTAACTGGGCTAAATCTTGTTGAGCAAGTTCAAAGGCATGGCGACTGTCACCAGATGATAGATCAGCTGCCTCGATGTTAGAGTTAAGGCGTGATAGAGAGCGCACTTCCATACTTACAGCACTATATTTGGCCCAAGCCTCATCAAACTGTTCGATTTTGGCTTTACCAGACTCACTTACAAGGCCCCTTAATTGAGAGAGCCTGCTTTTTAATATAGCTTCTTCAGATTCGATGTATGCAGCAAACTGATCCATATCCGCTGTAGTTTTCGACAGAATGATATTCTTTTCTGCACGGTTAATCTCTAGTATATTCTGGCTAATTCGTGCAGCCAACTTAACCTTCGTCGACGACACATCAACTAATTGGTTAACACTGCCTTTCATACCGGACAGGCTCTCTACCCCCATATACGCTGCATAGGCCGACAAAAAAATTACAAACCCAAAGGCTAGTAATAACTTTAACTTTATGGTTAATCTCATGAGATTTTTTCCTTTAAAAATAATAACTAGGACGCCAGATTAACTATTTACCACCAATTGCCAGATACATTAGCGTTAGAAAGTTAATCGAGTACTTTTATACTTTTTCTGCATAACGTAATAAATCAGGTACATCTAAAATGAGTGCCACTGTGCCATCTCCCAAAATAGTAGAACCAGAAAAATTACTTACCTTCTCATAGGCTTTACCTAAGCCTTTTATCACCGTTTGGTGCTGCCCCACAACTCGATCCACCACCAACCCTACTCTCTCACCGCCATTAGAAACGATGACAACACGCTCAATATCATCAGATCTGTTATTGATATTGAGTACCTCTCGTAAAAACACATAAGGTACAATAGCGTCTCTTATATTTAGAATATTGTTTTCTGTGGTGCTATCACCACGGGCTTGCTGCAGCTCTACAACTTCTTCCACTAAACCTAAAGGTAAAATAAAGAAATTATCACCTACATCTATCATCAAACCATCAATAATAGCCAAGGTTAGCGGTACCTGTAAGTCAATTTTCGTACCTTGACCAGGCTGGCTGTGGATTTCAATAGTACCCTGAAGCTTGTCAATGACACGTTTCACAACATCCATTCCTACCCCTCGCCCAGACATATCAGATACTTTATGTACTGTAGTAAAACCTGGCTGGAAAATTTGTTTAAAAACCTCTTTATCAGAGTAACTTACCAGTGGTGTTAACAGTCCATGACTTTCTGCCCGTGAACGAATGGTGTCACGATCAAGCCCACGACCATCATCACTAACAGTAATCACCACGTTAGAACCTACGTGGGCAGCCGATAGTTTGATAGTTCCGGTTGAGGCTTTGCCTGCTGCTATGCGTTCAGCAGCAGACTCTAAGCCGTGATCTACACTATTTCTAATAAGATGAACTAGCGGGTCGCCCAACTGATCAATTACAGTTTTATCTAGTTCAGTTTCGTCACCTTCAGTGGTGAGCGTTATTTGCTTACCAATCCGCAAAGCCATGTCTCTAACAACCCGCTTATAACGGCTAAAAAGATTACCTACAGGCAGCATTCGTAAGTTCATTGTGTTGTCACGCAAGTCGTCAGTGAGACGTTCAATCACTTCGGCAATAGCGTCTAACCGATTGTCTCGAGCCATACCTGAGTATTGTGTGAGCCCAGCTTGAGCAATGACAAGCTCACCCACTAAGTCTAGCTGCATGTCTAAGCGTTCTGCCGGCACACGAATAAATTCTTTGTCAGCAGCAAATTTTTGGCCTGTGAAAGACGAAGAAGCCACAACACTTTCACTGCTCGGTTGCTCTGTAGGTTGATTTATAGTGGCATTGGCAGTTCCAGTGGTAGCATGAACCTCTACTAATGAGTCAGTGTTTTGGCTATCTTGTAACAATGCCCTCGCTGCGTCTTCTAAACGATCAACACCTAAATCTGGGTCGGTGTCTAGCAATAAGTAGAGGCTCTCAACTAACTGATACGCCTTGCCGAGCGTAATGTCTTGTACCAATGGATCTATACTAACGACACAGTCATCAACTACAAACATAAACACATCTTCTAGCAGCTCTTGGTCTCCAGCAAAAGCAATTAGCATGCGCCAACTGGTATAAATAGTATCTGGTTTAATTTCTTCTAAACTAGGGACTTGCCGAATATCAGTCACTAGTCGGCATGGACCAAGTTCCAGAATTTCCTCTAGTAGGCCAATCACATTAGTTCCACGGAACATGAGGTTTGCATCGGGTACAAATTTAATGTGGTAAAGATTGTGATTAGAGACATCTTCTTCATTATTATCACCAGTTGCCTGGTGATCAAGTAGAGCAACCTCAGCAGTTACTGCAGTAACTGCAACACTAGCAACCATCAAAGAGTCGATACGAGCTTGTATAGCAGCAGCAGCCTGATCAGTTTTACTAACATCGGCTTGGGCATCGATTAACTGGCGTACGTAGTCTAAAGATTTTAACGTCACATCAATTAATTCTGCATTAACTCGTAGCTCACCATTACGGGCCTGGTCATAAGCATCTTCAAGTTTATGGATAAAGGACGCTACCTGGTCAATGCCATTCATGGCACTGGAACCTTTAATAGTATGCAAGTCTCTGAATACGGCATTAATTAAACCCGCATCAGTTGGCGATTCTTCAAGCTGCAATAACAACTGCTCGGCACTCTCTATCGTGTCTTGCACTTCAACTTGATAAATCTTAAAGGCCTGAGCTTTTAGCTCTTCAAAAGCGTCGTTATCCATATCACTTTATCTTCAGACACTTATCGACCACTTTCAGCAACAGCTGTGAGTCAAAAGGTTTGACTATCCAGGCCGTTGCGCCGGCTTTGCGGCCCTCTCGCTTTCTTTCAGCTTGACCTTCTGTTGTGACCATAACTATGGGGATGAAACGGTTAACAGACGCTGTTGCACGGGTTGCTGCAATCACATCAAAGCCATCGGCGTTGGGCATAAATAGATCTGTAATAATTAGATCAACCGTATGGTCTCGCAGGTAGTCAATCGCCACCTGCCCGTCTTCACATTCAATTAGATCAAAATCTCGGGATTGCAAAATCCCTTTAATAATAAGCCGCACACTTGGCGAGTCGTCTGCGAATAGCACTTTTGCTTTCATAGTGTTATCCCCATGCGTTTCGCGCTTAAGTTTAGTTCATTGGGCTGCAATAACCCCGTACATAGCATTCCCTGACGTATCTTATCACCCAAAGGCTCTTGCAACTTTAGTTGAACGTTGAACATATGGCAGGTTTTAAAAGCACTTACTAAAGTTTGTAAAAAAGAAAAGTCATAGTCAGCATCTGCTGTTATGTTTAAAGTGAGGTGTTTGTCACTATTTTTCATAGCAAAAAATATTTGATCCTTCACCACTTCAGCCTCAGATACAGTTAAGTCACCTTGCAATTTCAACTCACTCAAGAGGTTTACTCCCTATAGAAAAACACCAACAATACCAACAATACCAACAATACGAAAACACAGGGCCAAATCAAAGACCGATGTCTAATTATCATAATGCTTGATAAAGACTTATTTATCAAATAATAAGTAAACATGCCTAATGAAGCCACACAAAAAAGTGAACATTAAGAGGCTTTTGCACAAAGATCAAAAAGCGAAATCAATTATCACACAAGGGGCTTATTATTCCTTACAAGACATGTAAGCTTTGAAAATAATCAATAGAGACCTTTGCAGCTGCGCATTAATTAACCAGTTTATGTGGAAAATCCAAGCCTTTGAAATACACTTATAAAATATAAAACGAGACCTTTGCACAAAGATATCAAAGACACGCTGCTATATCATGAAGGCTACTAATACACTTACTCAAAGTATTTTTGGTACAAAAGGCCACTGGTTGCTTATCGCAACACGCCTTTGACGCCCGAACAAAAGAAGAGGAACCAACGTCACTCAGGCACTCGGTGCACAGTCGAGTGAGTGTTCGGGGTTCTGAAGCTACATTATGGCATGGGTCAAGCCCGTTACTTGGGACTGGCTCGTAATAGTATTCGCTTCGGTGTGATGTGTTTGGCTTATAATCTTAGGCGAGGCGCTAATATTAAGAAATCCTGTGATACCTCACACTACAGTTGCGCCTAATGGTTAGGGAAGCGGTGTTAGAAGGCCATGTGATGGCAAAACGATCAGGTATATTGGTTGAAAGTGGGTTTTTTCACCCGTTTTTGGAATATAAATTATTTTTTAAGACTTACGTCATTGGGGAGCAATAATAAGGCCTTTGTGCAAAGGTCTCCCTCTATATTCTCTCATCCTCTATTGTTTCGGAGTAGTGCTGGGTGGCTCGACTGTAGTTGTCCGACCTTCTTCAATAACTGCATGTATTGTCGAAAGGATTTTTGAAATATTGGGTCCCTCAATCAAGGCTCTTCCAATTGAACTCGCTAGTTGTTCTGGTTCGCAGTTTATTGAAAGAGTTGTCGATGATGCGGATATTCAAACCTTGTTGTTCACTGGAAGTTTTCCAAACCTTTCTCGCCTGCAACCAATTTTACCAAATAGCAAAAGGTTAATTTACTGTGGATCGGGCATCAATCCATTCATAGTGGGCAAAGATTGTTTGAAGTATTTAACTTTTCAGGAAATAGCCAGCACTATCGTAAAAAGTCGAATTTATAATTCTGGGCAAGACTGCCTATGCTCCGAACGTATACTGATAGCAGAGAGCGTCGCCGATGATTTTATAGATGTATTGACAGAAAATGTTCGCCAAATTTGCGTAGGGGAATATCGAGACCATCGGGCGGATGTAGTTCCATTACTTGGAAATATTGCTGATAGTGTTGCAGCACAGGTATCCAAAGTACATTCTGACCAGAACTGGCTTGTGCCGTTCAAGCGGGAAGGCAGTCTTATTCATCCATCTCTTGTAGAACTAAGTTTGGCAGACCCATTACTGAACGCCGAAAAATTCGCGCCTGTATTTACAATTGCACGCTATTCAGATGATACAGAACTTACTAAGTCATTGACATCTAAATATAGATTTGGTGCTACCGTCATAGGATCCTATAACAGCACTGTTCTTTCTCAATTTCCACATATTTCTCGTTTACAAACAGTAATTGAAGACGAAGCGGAAGATTGCCACGTGCCTTTTGGCGGTTGTGGTAGATCTGGGTTCGTGAGAAATGGCCTGGAAACTAAAGATGGTCCAATTCTATATTCTATTGAAACTACTGATACTCATAACTAGAAAGAGGTATTAAAATGTCCAAATCGCTACTTTATATTGGCGGCAAATATGTCGACTCGCTGGAAGGCTTGACCTTTAAGAATTTTTCACCCGCCAATGGCTCAAAAATTTGTGACGTCAGTGAAGCTGGTGCATTGGACGTGGAATCTGCCGTAAAATCTGGACAAATAGCACATAGAGTTTGGAAAGGAATGGACCCGAGCAGTCGTGGTGCAGTCCTCATTAGGATTGCAGACGAGATCGACAAACATGGCGCGGAACTTGCAGCGCTAGATAGTGAAGACGCTGGAAGGCCAATTCTAGATTGCATGGAAGATATTCATGCTGCGAGTGCCATGTTTAGATACTTCGGTGGCTTAGCAGATAAAATCAGCGGCCACACTCTACCAGTCCAAAACGACAAATTGTGCTATACAAAAAGGGAACCATACGGAATTGTTGCTGCTATAACAGCGTGGAACTATCCTCTATTTAATGCTGCTGCCAAAATCGCCCCCATTTTGGCAATGGGAAATTCTTGCATTTTGAAGCCTGCTGAAGAGGCTCCACGAACAGCTTTAAGATTGGCGGAAATCATTCATGCGGTTGACACTGTTCCGGATGGCCTGGTCAACGTGATAAACGGTTTGGGGGAGACTACCGGTGCCCTGTTAGCTAATCATTGTGGAGTTGGAAAAATATCTTTTACTGGCAGTACAGAGACTGGCCGAAAAATCCTTCACGCTGCAGCAGACAGTAACTTAAAAGGGGCTGTCCTTGAATTAGGAGGCAAAGGACCTTTCCTGATTTTTGCGGACGCCAAATTAGATATGGCTTTGAACGCAGTTACTTTCTCTGTTTTTTACAACCAAGGACAGACTTGTACCGCTGGTACGAGGTTGATCGTTGACAAGTCCATTAGAGATCTAGTTGTCAAAGGCCTAGAGGAACGCCTAGGAAGAGTAAAGATCGGTTTACCTCAAAGTGAGGGTACAAGTGTGGGTCCTCTAGCATCTAAGGAGCAATTCGAAAAGGTAACTCATTATCTTAATTTGGCTACGAAAGAAGGTGTTGAACCTATCATCAAGATCAGCGTTCCCGAGGGCCTTGATAAAGGTTATTTTGTAGGTCCGGTTGTTTTTGAAAATTTGCCCGCAGATAGCCCAATGCGGTTTGATGAAATATTTGGACCCATCCTAGTATTGGATACCTTCTCTTCCGAAGAAGATGCCTTAACTATGGCAAATGACACGAAGTTTGGTCTTTCTGCAAGCATTTGGACAGAGTCTTTGACTAGAATGATTTCATTAAGTGACGAAATTCAAGCTGGCATAGTTTGGTGCAATACTGCATTTGCTGAGCACCCGGGGGCCCCGGCTGGTGGATATGGGCATAGTGGATTTGGTAGGGAGTACGGCACCGCAGCGATCGAGGAATACACAAAACTCAAAACTGTATGGATTGACAAATCAGGCGAATTTTTCGCGTGGCCTTGATTCAAGTAGGATGCATAAAAACAGCCCGGTTGGTCCAGTCGCACAAATAATAATTGACTCAGTTGATTCTGTGCTTGATAGCAGCCCCAATATAGTAAGAGTTGATTATTCACCTCCAGTAGATGCTGATATTGCTCTAATTTTGTCTAAACCTTTAGATGGAACCGATATTAGTAAAATCCGTATATTAGAATTTGTGGAGAGTGCCGAAACATCTGGCCGCTTTCTCAATCTGTGTCTTTCACTGAATGTAGTCAAGTTTTTCGAGGCAAATGAACGCGTGCGCTTCAAAGGTGTAATTGCGATCGAACACACAAGCCTAGTACCTGTTTACCCCCTAAATTTTGCCACATTTCGAAGTTCAGTTGTTGGTGACTGGTGTCGACGAGCAGCTATATACTTAGGGTACAGTACAAAAACTCGTTATTTTGTTCAAGATTCAGCTAGGCAAGTTGATTTAGTGCGTGAACAATTGAGAGTAGGTAACTATCAACCAAGAAAAACATCTATCGGCAAAGGTGATCACACTATAGGGCGAGTGTTTGCCGAAGGTATTTGCCGCGAGGATGGGCTAAGTGTTTCAAGTTCTCGACAGTTTGCTAGAGAACTGTTCCCGCTGGGAGCATCCGGGGTACGCAGACCGGGGTACACTGATTGGGTATCTGATGTAATCGAAGGTTGGAAGAGTACTTTCCGCAATACCGGGATAAAGATGGATCACTTTGACAGAGAAAGCCAGATTTTGAAGGAATTGAAATGGCAAAAAATTCTTGAGAAGGCTAGGGAAATCCAGCTAGCTGATTTTAGGTTACCAAGGCAAACAGAAACACCTTCTATGCTAACTTACTTTGAATGGAGTATCTTGTACTACTACTTTGCGCTCGGCTCTGTTGAAAGATTGATATCCGTTATACCTGCCAGACAAAAACATCTACAACAGGCTGCCAAAACCGTAGTACTACAATTGCTTGATCGTCCAGAGGCAGACCTAGTAATCATACCTGTAGGAGACGTTTGTCCATATGGGAGAAGAGATAGCCTAAGAAATGGACAGTTCACGTCTGTTGATGATCTTAATCTATATGAAAATAGAGACCAACGATTGATATTGGAAAAATTTCTATTATGCCGAGCATCAACCAGTATTGATGTTGTTTTCCCGCTTACACGTCGAAAAATTCCACCATGTCAAAAAGAAGGAAGAAGGCTCAAATCACCGACAGTTTTGGCGATTTTGTTACTTGATCAACTTCCGTCTTACTTGATCGCGGGGCTACTAAAAGGTGATTTCGCCAACACTTTATCATGGGTTGCTCAAGCCAAAATCTGTCTAGCTGAGCTTAATAGCTCGAACCCGACATTACAAAATATGCTTGAAAGCGCCATAGAAGCGTTTGATACAAAATAGGTAACATTATGCCAAAACAATTTTATCAGTTTGGACTAGATACTTTTCGGGAACAATTATTCGAAAATTATGTTACCCCAGCCGCTCATTGGTTTTTGGGAGAGAAATCACATGCATACCTTCTACCGCAAATCAGCGGAAGTAACTGGGAGTGTGCGTTAGCCTTAGAGGGTTTGATAGAAATACTTGCAAACCCCGACATGTCAATTGCAGATAGGACCGCAGAGATTGAGGCTAAGTGCATTCAAACAGTGAGATGGCTTATTGGACAAATATCGGAACCTTCAGATTCGATGTCGAACTGGGATGGAGTTACTTGGGATACAGCAATTTGTATTCGAGCAATTTTAAAGGCAGAAAAGCAGTTTGCAGATGTTTGGAGTGTGTCGGATAAAAAGAAAATCGCTGTTACTCGTCAAACATCAACAAGGTGGTTAATATACTCTTGCAAACATTGGGATATTGACATTCGGTATCCTGCAGGGCCACCAGATTTGGCGCAGATACTACATACACTCTCTATATTGAATGCCTACCATCCAGAG
>Ga0115004_10001343_pt1 | contig 20107 bp, 17 predicted proteins | sample ArcticOcean_MG_C_10_FD_88737 | JGI IMG/M metagenome (GOLD analysis project Ga0115004, IMG submission 88737) | Marine microbial communities from western Arctic Ocean - ArcticOcean_MG_CB11_90 | ecosystem: Environmental > Aquatic > Marine > Oceanic | place: Arctic Ocean: Canada Basin | collected... | reverse complement strand
TTGCATGGAAACGTGTTATGGACATGAATGACCGCTCATTAAGAGATATTACAATTGGACTAGGAGGTACTGCAAATGGTATTCCTCGTCAGGATGGATTTAACATTACGCCTGCATCTGAGGTTATGGCTATTCTTTGTATGGCCGAAAACTTTAAAGATCTTAAAACGCGTATCGGTAAAATATACATTGGGCTTACTTTTGACAAGAAGCCCATTTATGCTTGTGATTTAAAAGCTGAAAATGCAATGGCAATTTTATTGAAAGATGCTGTTAAGCCAAACCTTGTTCAAACGATGGAAGGGAATCCAGCAATTATTCACGGCGGTCCTTTTGCTAACATTGCTCAAGGTACAAATACAATTTTAGCTACTAAGATGGGGCTTTCTTTGTCTGATTACGTAATAACAGAAGCAGGATTTGGAGCAGACTTGGGAGCGGAGAAGTTTTTAGACATCAAATGTGTTTCAGGTGGCTTAAAACCAGAGGCCGTTGTTGTAGTTGCCACAATTAGGGCACTAAGACATCACGGTGGCGCAATTAAAGAAGAATATAATACGCCAAATTTGGAACGTGTTTCTACTGGTTTTTCTAACTTAGAGAAACACTTGGAGAATATTAAAAAATTCAATTTGACCCCAGTTGTTGCGATCAACGCTTTTCCAACAGACACGAACGAAGAAGTAGTATTGATTCAATCTAAATGTGCCGAAATGGGTATAAAAGCAATTATTTCGGAAGGTTGGGCTAATGGTGGTGATGGAATGACAGATTTAGCGAAAGCTGTTGTCACAGAAATCGAATCTGGTAAAAATGAATTTAAACCTTTATACGATTGGAATGCTTCGATCAAGGATAAAATTGAAACAATTTCACGTGAGATCTACGGTGCTGATGGTGTTGATTACTCAAAACAAGCATTAACTGATCTAAGGAAAATTGATCAGCTTGGATTAAGTCATTTGCCAATCTGTATGGCGAAAACTCAAAAGTCTTTTTCAGATAACGATAATTTATTAGGCCGCCCAACTAATTTCAGAATTACTGTGCGTGAATTTGAATTTGCTGCAGGGGCGGGGTTTATTATACCGATTTTAGGGAAAATGATGCGTATGCCAGGACTCCCTTCTACACCTGCTTCTGAAGGAATGTTTATCGACAATGATGGGAAGATTTCAGGGCTTTCTTAAAAACAATTAATACCTTTCAAGCCTCTTTCGATTGTTAACACAATGAAGAGGCTTTTTTATGCTAAATTCTACCCCACTCATCTCGATAGTAATGCCCGTCCATAATACGGGGAAATACTTACCTGATTGTATTGATTCAATTATTGATCAATCCTACAATAATTGGGAATTAATCGCTGTAAATAATGGCTCTACAGATTCTTCTTTGTCCGTGTTAAAAGAATATGAACTTATCGATTCAAGGATTAAAATAGTCCACCTTGATCAAGCCAATTTACTTAAATCACTACGCGTAGGATACAGCAAAACTAAAGGCGATTGCATACACAGAATGGACTCTGATGATAAAATGCCAGCATACAAGCTTGAAAGTATGCTGGCAGCTCTTGTTAATGTCGGTAGAGGCTCTGTTGTTACTGGTGGGACTTCTTATTTTTCAGACGAAAGAACAATAGGTGATGGCTTTAAACGATATGACAAATGGCTTTGCGAAGTGGCTCGATTAAACTCACATGCAGTTGAAATATATCGTGAATGTGTGATTCCATCAAATTGTTGGTTGATTTATAGAAAAGACTTTGAATTGGTTGGTGGCTTTAATCCTTCTGTTTTTCCGGAAGATTATGATTTATGTTTTCGCTTTTACGCAAACAAATTGAAGATTATAGGTTTAGAAACTATTTTGCATTTCTGGAGAGATCGTGCGGATCGCATTTCTAGAAACTGGGAATGCTATAAAGACAATCGATTTTTTAAATTAAAAGTCAATTATTTCATGCAAGTGGAGCGCGATGAAAGCAGACCCTTAGTCATTTGGGGTGCTGGAAAAAATGGAAAGGACCTATCTAAACTATTTACTGCTTTAAATCAAGAGATTCATTGGGTATGTGACAATGATCGGAAAATCGGAAAAGATATTTATGATATTCGGATGCACTCTTTTGAAATAGTCTCTCAATTAGAAAACCCTCAAATTATAATTCCGGTTTCTTCCCCTGAGGACCAAAAAGAAATTGAATCTTATCTCATAGCTATTAAAAAAATAAAAGGAATAGACTACTGGTTTTTTTCTTAATTGGGAATTGTGTTAGCATTTTTTTGGTCTTCAACTTTTCGATAAAACCCTTTTAGCTTTAAGTTTAATTTACGAATCGAATTGGCATAACGCTTATTGATGTTTCCGCCAGGGTTATATCCAGAATAATATGGAAATGGCTCTTTTAGTTGATGAAAATTATTACTTCTTATAACTAATGCAGGCAAGCTGTTTTTTTGATCACCATAATAACTAACACCTTCAGGATTATGGACGCTTCCCGGGTCTGGATTTGTGCCTTTATAATAAAAAATGGTGTCAGATTCAACTACACCAAATTCACTAATAAAATATTTATCCGGATCTAAATACGACATGTTTATAGTGTCCATATTAGTAGAGTAAAACTGCACAGAATCATACTTTTCCTCTAGTAACATTCTAGAATCTTCCATGGCGAAAAAATAAACTTTACAGAAGTTAAAATGTTCCGAAAATGCTTTTGTGATTTGAGTGTTTTGTTTCTGTTGTTTTTTCCGTGTCTTGTCAGCGCCCTTAGTGTTTCCAAAACGTTCATAATATGCTATTTCTTTTTTACGCATGTTCAGCCTAACTAACAAGACCCCATTTTTAAGCTTAACGATACTCTCTTCCGCTACGTTATTTTGTAGTTTACGATAAGCAACGTTGTCTTTAATTTTTGCTCTTTCTTGTGCAAAGACAGTTAAGCCAATCAAGAAAACGATACTCAATAAATACTTCATAGACTTAAAGTTAATACTCTTAACGCAAAAAAGCCTCCCAAATAGGAAGGCTTTTTAAATATGTATCGATTTCTATTTACCGTTTAATGCTTCCGCTCCACCAACGATTTCTAAAATTTCATTTGTAATGGAAGCCTGACGTGCTTTGTTGTAAGATAATTTAAGGTCCTTTCTTAAATCATTTGCATTATCTGTTGCCTTATGCATCGCAGTCATACGGGCTCCATGCTCAGAAGCTTGAGAATCAAGTAAGCCTTTGAATAGTTGAATTTTTAATGACTTAGGAATTAAGTCCTCAACAATTTCAGCTTTACTTGGTTCGAATATGTAATCTCCTGATCCATTTGCATTTGCTTGAACAGTAGGAAGTATAGGAAGCATTTGCTCAATTTTCACTTCTTGACTCGCTGCATTAATGAAGCTATTGTAAACTACGACAACTTTATCAACCTTATTTTTTAGGAATAAACCCATAACGCTTTCAACAATTACAGCATTGTTCTCGAAGTTCAAGTCACCAAAGATATCTTCTACAGGAGCAATTGTATCATTTATATAGTAATGATCTGTTCTCTTATAAACATCTTTAATTTTCTTTCCTAAACACAGAACATTAGGGTTTGAATCCTTGTACTCAACGTTAACCAACTGGTTAACTCTTTTGATTACGTTATTATTGAATCCACCACACAAACCTCTGTTTGAAGTAATTCCAATAATCAATACCCTCTTAGTTTCACGAACTTCAGAATAAGCATTTTCTGAAAGGTCAAGCGTAGCGCTTAGGTTACCCAAGATCTCTTGAAGCTTTTCAGCATAAGGCTTAACTTGAGCAATAGCATCCTGGGCTCTTTTCAACTTAGATGCAGAAACCATTTTCATTGCTGAGGTGATTTGCATTGTTGAGCTTACAGAAGTAATCCTATTTCGTATTTCCTTTAAATTTGCCATTCTCTTATTTAGTTATGAATGATGAGTTTTGAGTGATGAACCATAGTCCATCACTCATAATTCCTAACTATTAATATTTTGCTGCTAATTCTTTTGCAACTCTCGCTAATACGTCAGTTGAATCATCTGTGTATTTACCAGACTTCAAAGAAGCCATTACATCAGGATGCTTAGCATCTAAATAATCTAAATATTCAGTTTCAAACGCTTTAACTTTATTTACAGGCACTTTTTGGATTAATCCTTTTGTTCCTACGTAGATAATTGCAATTTGTCTTTCAACTGGGTATGGATCACCTTCTTTTTGCTTCAAGATTTCAACGTTACGTGCACCTTTATCAAGTACAGACTTCGTAGCCGCATCTAAATCAGAACCGAACTTAGCGAATGCCTCTAGCTCACGGTATTGTGCTTGATCAAGCTTCAATGTACCAGCAACTTTCTTCATTGATTTAATTTGAGCAGATCCACCAACACGAGATACAGAAATACCCACGTTAATTGCTGGACGAATACCTGCGTTAAATAAATCACCTTCTAAGAATATCTGACCATCAGTAATTGAAATTACGTTTGTTGGAATATAAGCAGAAACATCACCGGCTTGTGTTTCAATAATTGGAAGTGCTGTTAAAGATCCTCCTCCTTTCACTTTACCTTTCAATGATTCAGGTAAATCGTTCATTTGAGATGCAATAGAATCATCATTAATGATTTTTGCTGCACGCTCTAATAGTCTTGAGTGAAGGTAGAATACATCACCTGGGTATGCCTCACGTCCTGGAGGACGACGAAGTAACAATGATACCTCACGGTATGCAACTGCTTGCTTCGATAAATCATCAAAAACAATAAGACCTGGTCTACCCGTATCTCTAAAGTACTCACCAATTGCAGCCCCCGTCATTGGAGCATAAAACTGCATTGGAGCTGGATCAGCTGCATTAGACGCAACGATCACTGTATAAGCCATAGCGCCTGCATCTTCTAATTTCTTAACAATCCCTGCAACTGTTGAACCTTTTTGTCCAATTGCTACATAGATACAATAAACAGGTTCTCCTCTGTCGTAAAATTCTTTTTGGTTAATTATTGTATCAATCGCCACGGTAGTTTTACCTGTCTGACGGTCACCAATAATCAACTCACGCTGTCCACGTCCAATTGGAATCATCGCATCAACCGCCTTAATACCTGTTTGAAGAGGTTCCGTTACTGGTTGCCGGAAAATAACACCTGGTGCTTTACGCTCGATTGGCATTTCAAACAACTCCCCCCCGATTGGTCCTTTACCATCGATTGGGTTACCTAGCGTGTCAACAACACGCCCTACCATTTCTTCACCTACGTTAACTGAAGCAATACGACCAAGACGCTTTACAGTGTCTCCCTCTTTAACTCCCGATGAACGTCCTAAAAGAACAGCTCCTACATTGTCTTCCTCTAAGTTTAATGCGATTCCTTGTAGCCCGCTATCGAACTCTATCAATTCACCGTATTGAACTCCTTTCAATCCATAAATCCGAGCAATACCATCACCAATTGTTAGTACGGTACCAACTTCTTGTAGTTCAGCTTCCGATCGGAAACCTGAAAGTTGCTCTCTTAATATTGCAGAAACTTCTGCTGATTTTACATCTGCCATCTAGTGTAGTATTTACTTGGCTAAGCCAAAATTAACGTGCTAAACGTTGTTTTAAATTATTAAACTGGTTTGAAACAGAAGCATCAATTTGCATGTCTCCCATTCTTACCACAAATCCGCCTATTAGCGATTCATCTATCTTTTCTTCTATTTCTAATTGTCCTTTAACTGAATCTTGTACTTTAGCAACGATTTTCTCTCTAGTAGAACTGTCAAGAGGGCTAGCTGAAGTTATTGTCATTGGAACAATTCCTTTCAATTCCTTTACCTGGTCACTGAATGATTGAGCAATTGCTGGAAGATGAGCCTCACGTCTATTTTTCGTGATCAACTTCACGAAAGACATTGAAACGTCTTCGAATTGTTCAAACACTTTTTCGAAAATTTGAATTTTCTTGTCCGCTTTTACAATTGGACTTGAAATTAAGTTTTCAAAATCACGCGCCTCATTATTAGCCTCAAGCAAGAAATTCATATCATCAAGAATTGAATCAATCTTATTTTGCTCAACTGCTATCTCTAATAAAGCCTTCGCGTATCTTGATGCTACTTTCGTACTTCTCATCTTTGATTTTATTAATTCAAGTTAATATCATCAACAAGCTTATCTGCTAATGCTTTTTGTTTATCTGCAGATGACAATTCTCCACGAACAACTTTCTCAGCGATTTCAATTGAGAATGTCGCCATTTTAGCTTTAAGCTCTGCGATTGCAGCACCCTTCTCAGCATTAATAGATTCTCTTGCAGCTCCAACTAACTTCTCAGCTTCAACTTTCGCTATACCTTTAGCATCATCAACCATTTCAGAAGCAACTTCTTTAGCATCTTTAATCATTAAATCTCTTTCGGAGCGAGCTTCTTTCAACAAGTTTTCATTTGCCGCATGTAGCATTTTCATTTCTTCCTGAGTCTTTTTAGCTAATTCAAGAGCACTTGTAATCTTCTCTTCACGGGCATTAACTGCACCTAAGATTGGTTTCCATGCAAACTTTACTAGAAGAAACAAAAGAAGACAAAAGACAATTCCTGTCCAAAATAAAAGACCTAAGTCCGGAGTAACTAATTCCATTTTTGTTTACGTTAATTTCTGTTTTAAACTTTAAAATAACTCTTGTCGCAACAATCCGTTGCGACAAGATTTACAATTCTTATGCAGCTTCAACTCCTGTCTCTAGTCCTAAAAGACCGACAACTACTCCGAATAATGCAACACCCTCAATAAGAGCTGCTGCAATAATCATTGCTGTTTGGATTTTTCCTGAAGCTTCAGGATTACGTGCGATACCTTCAACGGCTTTACCACCGATTTGTCCAATACCGATCCCTGCACCTAATACTGCAAGTCCTGCTCCAATTGCTGCTATACTTCCTGCTACCATAACTTATATATATTTAAAAAAGTTACTAATTAATCAATGATGTGCTTCTTCCACTGCTGCACCGATAAACAATGCCGAAAGCATTGCGAATAGATACGCTTGTAAGAAAGCCACCAACAACTCTAACACCGAAATAAACAATGCCATAGGTACGGATAAGAATCCCCAAACTGCAGATTGATTAATAAAGATGATAGATACTAAGGCCAAGATAATAATGTGCCCAGCAGTAATGTTCGCAAACAAACGAATCATTAAAGCAAAAGGCTTCGTTAATATCCCAACCAACTCAATAGGAATCATAATTGGCATTAACGCTACAGGCACACCTGGCGTTGCAAATATATGTTTCCAATAACTTTTATTTCCTGAAAACACAGTAATCAACAAAGTAGCGGAGGCTAAGAATAATGTAACTGAAATGTTTCCTGTTAGGTTAGATCCTAATAATGGAATTAAACCTGTTAAGTTAGAAACCCATATAAAGAAAAAGATAGTCAATAGATAATGAACGTATTTCTTATACTTCGCTTCGCCGATGTTTGCTTTCGCTATATCGTCCCTAACAAATACAATCAATGGCTCAATAAATTTTGCGATTCCTTTTGGGGCAACCGCACCATTTTTCTTGTAAAATCTAGCTACAGATAACATGATTAATATCATTAAAAAGAATGTGATAAATAATGATGCTACGTTTCTTGTGATTGAAAGATCATAAACATTACTTCCATTCGCTGGATGACCATATTCAAAAACCAATTCACCATTAATTAATCTATATATTTCCTCATGATACATTGCGTATCCAGCTGCAGATCCTTTACCAACCTTATAATGAAATTCTCTGCCTGACTCATCTGTAACTGTTTTTGATTCACCATGATATAAATGAGAAGAAGAGAACATTTTCAAACCACCATCGATTAAAATGACAGGAAGATAGATTGTTGTTCCGTCATGAGTATCACCCCATAAATGCCACTCATGCGCATCACTAATGTGATGTTTAATCATTTCATTTACATTAAATGCTTTTTCATCTTCATGCTCATGAGACGACTCATCCTCTAACGCGAAAACCGCCGAACTTAAGAGCATAAGTGTTACTGTTAAAAATGCCTTAATCATACTTCTAATTACCATTATTCAATCTTAATTAAAGAGCTTGAAATTTGGCGCAAAGATATAGAAACTTTTACAAATGCCACAAGAAAAACTGAATTAAAACAGAGGAAAATTTAAAAAAAGTGTCACATTCACCAATACAGAATTAACAAATAGTGATTTTTCTAGCGTTTCACTAGGGGTTTTTTAACACCCTTAACTAAAAAGAAAGATTGAATTGCTAATAAAATGACAAAAACAGCAATAAACTGAAGTGCCGCTCTTCTCACGTCTGGTGTTTTCATAAATACCAAAACTGCCAAAACTGACATAGCAGATAATAATTGTAATGTGGTTAATATCAGAAAACGATTCACGAAGTTTCCTGGTTCTTTATCGAGTCCTGGTCCTATGATTATAGCACCAAGCGCGAAGATAAGGAATAAGAAGGCGTCAAGTATTAGATTTGATTGAGTTTTCAATCCAAGCACTTCAAGAAAAGATAAAAAGATGTGCGAGATTAAAATAATCGCCACTAAAGGGACGAATCGTTTTAAGAATCGTTTATTTAGACTCATTTTCCTTAGTGATTTTAATGACTTTACTGATGATTAGATATAATGCTGCAGTTACGCCAAATAATGAGAGAAAAATTGTCCACCAGTCTGTTTTAGACTCATATTTATCATCTAAATAAACCCCTAGCCATGAAAAGAATCCAATGACAGCACCCATTTGAATTCCAAGAGCTGAAAATCGGGCGTACTTAGAAAAGTTAGTCAACTTCTTTTTTTGATTCATTATAATTAGTACACGAGGTCCTCTTGAGTTGTTGTGGGTTTATTTAAGGGTTTAGATGGAAAATTATTCATGGTACAATTCCCAGAAAAGTGTGCTCCTTCTTCAATTTCAAATTTAGATGTAGTAATTTCTCCATCAATTATCGATTTCGATCTTAATGAAAGTAATCCATCAATTTTCATTACCCCTTTAATACGACCTTCAATGTCTGCATCAGCACATATTAAGTCTCCTGTTATGCTGCCGTTCTCTCCGACTACAACTTTAGATGCAGAAGTTACATTTCCCATAACTTCGCCATCAATACGAAGGTTAGAGTCTGTAATCATATCCCCCATAACTTTTGACCCTTCAACGATTATATTTAATCGGTCCGGACTTTCAAACGATGTGTTTCCTTTCTTCTTCATAACCTAATAATATTCTTCATAAAACATTTCATACTCCGGCAAGTTTTGCTTTTCAAACAACACTTTTAAATTATCCGATGTAATCATAAGAACCTTCGCCTTTTGCAAATCCAACAAATACTTTCTTGTTTTCCTGAAAACACGAATATACTCCATTCCATCTGCCTCTGTATCAAATAGACTGATTAAAATAATACTTTGTTTTGAATTATAGATTTTTGAGCTTACATTTAGTTTGTCTCGTCTAAAATATTCACGCTGGAAATCCACTATTCTAGCCTTTGCTAAATTAGATTTCTCATCTTCGTCTAAAAAAACAATAATCATTTGTGCCTCTTGGTCAACATAATTAAAGGGATGCTTATCTCCAAAATCAACTATTTCATTTTTAGAATACCCGTTCTTAATGATGTCAATCATTTCAAGTGCTTTTGCTGCCTCTGATGTTTTCGGATATTCATCAACAACTGCGCTCAAAGTTGGCAATAAATCATTTTTATTCTCATTTATTTGCCCCATTGACATGGCTTTTAGCAGCATATACTTTGACCGGAACACATTGCTCTTTTCGTCAGAAATCACAATCTCTGCCTTTGAAATGACAGGGTAATACAATCTACGATTATAGCGATCTAATATCTTGACGTATTCCTGCTCTGCTAAAGCATCGCGCTCTTTCTTTTTCATAAAAAAGTTCGGGTCTTTTAAATAATTTGCATAATCACTATTTGAATAGTTATTTAAAATATAAGACTTGTGTACTGCCGCTTTAGTAGCATCAGTTTCTTCGTAAAGTTTATACAGTTGAAATGCGGACATTAGGTTGTGTTTGTTCTCTACATTCTTCTTTAATACAGCTTCGAATTCATCGATAGCCATATTATCTTCGTTCAATAGTTCTTTATAAATAACGCCGGCATCATAACGTGCTTTCAACAGCCTAACATTAGATATAGCTAATAAAGACTCATTCAATGGTAATTTTAAAGAAAGATACTCAACCGTTAATGTATCATCAGGAAGTATTAAAGTGTCTATCTTCAGCTCTTCTATCCCTATTTCGGTGAAGTCTCCAATTATAATCCTCTCTGAACGACGCCAGTCATCTTCATTTTTACGCGCTCCCCAAAGACGCTTGAAATCGTCAAGTCCTTCCGCTCTAGATTTCGCATTGCTCCAATACCACTTAGAGCCTCCTCCACTTTGAATAAATAAATTCTCGTTAGATTGCAACTCCCTTAATCTTGCTGCTTCCCTTTCTTTTTTCCTAGCATCAGCTTCCTTAATTTGTTTAATTAATCCTTTTAAGAAGTCTTTTCGATTATCCTCATTCAAACCAGCAATCATCTGAACACTGTCTTCATATTTGGAAGTTTCCACTGCAACTACCAAATCTGCTAAATTCGATGCCTTATTTCGAATTCCTTCAGCATTCGGATAATCATCCTTAATTACGGTAGCACATGAATCGTAATACTTTTGAGCGCTCACATAATTTCGTTTCTCAAAACTCATATCAGCTAACGTCTCATAAGCCATCCCTTTTTGACGTGTGTTTTTTGTAGAAAAAAATGCCGATTGATGTAAGTATTCAATTCCTTTTGATTCTTCCCCTTCTTTAAACTCAATACCGGCAAGAGCATAATAAATTTGGTCTTTAAATTCTGCATTTTTAGCATCCTTCAACATCTTATTTAAGTCCACTTTTTTCTTTTCACTTTCCCCTAAAAATGCCTTCTTTAATCTTGCGTTAAAACTCATTTGAAATGGTGCATCCCCTTTTAACACTTTTGCATAATGTTCGCTTGCGAGTTGATCATCACCTGCCTCTTCATACAATTGGGCCAAAATAAAGTGAACACGCGTTTTTTTTTTTGATTTTTTCGTGAAATTGAGTGATGACTCTAAAAATTTAATTGCATCTTGATTATCCTCTCTCTTTAATGCTAAGTCTGCCTTTGTTTTCTCTAAGTCGAATTTTATTTTCTTAGGAAAAGATGCGATCTTATTGCCTTCATTCTTTTTTATTTTTGTTTTTTTCGCATTCTCGCCTCTAGATTCTTCCTCAGCTATCGCTTTATCTAGTTTGTCTAAGCTAAACTTAGCCTCCGTGTATTTCCCTTGAGCAATATTAGTTTTAGCCATCCACAGATCACCAACATATAGAGAAGGGTCATTTTTAAAGAATTTTTTGATGAATTTGAAATTCTTAATCGCTCCTTCATAATCGCGACGATAATAGAAGGCCTGCCCCACTGTCGTCCAGTTTTCATCTATCCACTTATTATGCTCGTCTTTTTTTCTTGCGGGACGATCATTACTTGGCATACTGTGATCCTGAATAACCTTCGTACACTTTGCAATAGCAGTGTCAATAGCAGGGTACATACCTATAATATCCTCTTTACTTGGAACGACATCAATTGGCAAAATAGAATAATAATCTTCCTCAAGCGAAGACCTGTATGTGCTCAGCGACTGATTGATTAGTTCGTTCGCATTATAATAACCGTTATAATGAGCATTTAACCCGTGATATGACCTGCTTAGAAGTGTGTTTTTTTCTGTTGAGCAAGCATAAACGAATGCAAGCACAAATAAGCAGTAAACAACATTTTTTAATCTTTTAATCATTCTAATTAAATCTATTAATAGATAGAAACTGATTTATTCTCAATTTATTCTATCAACTTATAATAAAAATTGATATTGGGCCCTATTCAATATTTGTAAAAACCTGCTGTATATCATCATCATCTTCGATTTTATCCAACATTTTTTCAATGTCAATAAGTTCATCTTCAGTAAATGCTAAAGGAGAGGTTGGTATTCTTTGTAGGCTTGATTTAGTAACGTCTATATTCAATCCTTCTAGAGCTGTAGATAGGTCACCAAATGCTGTATAAACTCCATAAACGAAAACTTTATCATCTAGTTCTTCTATTTCTTCTAGCCCTGAATCAATTAATTCGAATTCAAGTTCCTCAATGTTCATTCCTTCTATTTTGTCAAATTCAAATAAACATTTGCGATTAAACATAAATTCTAATGATCCGTTCCCAACTAAAGCGCCTCCCGCTTTATTAAAATATGATTTAACATTCGCTATAGTTCTTGTCGGGTTATCCGTAGCACACTCTATATAAACGAGTACTCCATGAGGGCCTTTTCCTTCGTAGTTCATTTCTGAATATGTCTCAGCATCTTTCCCGTCTGCACGTTTAATTGCAGCTTCGATATTATCCTTTGGCATATTCTGCGCTTTAGCATTCTTAATTGCAGAGCGCAGCGTAGCATTCATGTCCGGATCCGACCCTCCTTCTTTAGCCGCCATAGTTATGGCTTTTCCAAGTTTTGGAAACAGCTTGGACATTTTATCCCAACGCTTTTCTTTAGCGGCTCTTCTGTATTCAAATGCTCTACCCATTTTTTATGATTAATTCAAGCAAAATTAAGAATTAAAAAAGATTTTTCAAGCTCTATCCATTCGACATTTAAGCTTAAATTAATTAAGCTCCTTGTTTATGAAAAGAATTGACATACTATTGTTACTAATTATTTTGTGGGAATACCTTTTTTACAATTATCTAAAGATTAGAATACAATATCAATGTAAATCGATTTAAAAAAATAAAAACAATGATGTCTATCAAAAAAACATCATTAAACCTTAATGCTTGGGATTGTAATTTTAACATTCCGCACGTTGACAAGTTTTTTATTTAACGTTTTGAATCGGCAATTTCATTATATACATTTGATTTAAATCAAGTTTATATATGAAAACGATTCTCGTACTAGGCGCTGGCCTTTCAGCATCATCACTTATTAGATACTTATTAGAAAACTCTGTTAGCCATAAGTGGCAAGTGCGTGTTGTAGACCGTGATATAGACTTGGTTAAATCTAAAATCAACGACCATATTAATGGTGTTTCATTAAGCTTCAATGCTTTAAATGCAGATGATCGAAGGCCTGAAATTGAAAGCGCTGACATTGTAATTTCAATGTTACCAGCAAGATTTCATTTAGATGTTGCCAAAGACTGTATAGATCTTAAAACAAATCTTATTACTCCTTCTTATATTTCGCCAGAAATGAAAGCGCTTGATCAAGCTGCGAAAAATGCCGGAATCATAATTATGAATGAAATCGGTGTTGATCCAGGACTAGATCACATGAGTGCAATAAAGATTATTGATGAAATAAAATCTAAAGGGGGAAAAGTTACAAGTTTTAAATCTTTTTGCGGTGGATTAATTGCACCAGAATCCGATAACAATCCTTGGAATTATAAGTTTACTTGGAACCCTAGAAATGTTGTACTTGCAGGTCAAGGAGGCGCGGCATGTTTTAAACGCAACAACCAATACAAATACATTCCATACAATAGATTGTTTGGAAGACTAGACCTCCTTAACGTTGATGGATTTGGCGCTTTTGTAGGTTATGCAAATCGTGATTCTTTGTCTTATAGAGAAACATATGGACTAGAAGACATACCAACTATATTCAGAGGAACTCTAAGAAGGCCTGGCTATTGCAAAGCATGGGATGTTTTTATTGAATTAGGAATGACTGACGATACCTACGCTCTAGTTAACACGGAAGGGTTAACACCAAGAAAATTCCTAAATGCCTACCTCCCCTATAACGCAAACAAAACAGTTGAAGATAAATTCCGAGACTTTTTACGCCCTGAAAGGATAGAAAATTACGGTCGTTTTGAATGGCTTGGTTTATTTGAAGATGAGCCATTATTAGAAATGGAGAATGCAACTCCAGCACAAGTCCTTCAAAAAATACTAGTTGCTAAGCTTTCATTAGACCCACAAGATAAAGATATGCTTGTCATGGTCCATCAGTTTGAATATGTATTAAACAACGAGAAATATGCAATTTCATCTCACATGGTTAACATCGGTGAAGATCAAATGTATACTTCGATGTCAAACACTGTTGGTCTCCCAGCTGCAATCTGTGCTAAGATGATTCTTACAGGTGAACTAAAGAAAAAAGGTGTTACACTTCCTGTTCAAAAAGATATTTATATCCCTATTTTAAAAGAACTAGAAGAATTTAATATTCGTTTTGTAGAGCTTGAAATGGCTCTGTAAAAAACGTGATTTTCCTCTTTCTACTTATTAGTAAGCATCAACTGCTTTTATTAACTTTACTGTAAATAATTTCATCATTTCGAAATGACAAAAGAAAAGTTCACTGTTACGGCTGCTTTACCATATGCTAACGGGCCCCTCCATTTAGGACATGTCGCAGGCGTTTATTTGCCCTCTGATATTTTCGTGCGGTTTCTGCGTATGAACAATCATGATGTTGCTTTCATTTGTGGGAGTGACGAGCATGGAGCTGCGATTACTTTACGCGCAAAAAAAGAAGGCGTTACACCTAAAGAAATTGTAGACAAATACGATGGAATAATTGGTAAAGCATTTAAAGCTTTTGATATCTCGTTTGATGTTTTTCACAGAACATCTAGTGCCATTCACCATGAAACGGCACAAGAATTTTTCAAAGTATTAGACGATAAAGGTCACTTTACGAAGGAAACGAGTGAACAATATTATGACGAAGATTATGACCAGTTCTTAGCTGACCGTTACATCACAGGCACTTGTCCAAGTTGTAAAACTGAGGATGCCTATGGGGATCAATGTGAGAAATGTGGTTCGGCTTTAAGCCCTACAGATTTAATTAATCCAAAATCAACTCTAAGTGGTAAAACTCCAATTATGCGCTCTACATCTCACTGGTATTTACCAATGCAAAATCATGAGCAATGGCTTAAAGAATGGATAAAAGAAGGTAAACTTGATGGTATTCATCACCATGATCCTTCTAAATGGCGAAATCAAGTAGTTGGTCAATGTATGTCTTGGATCGATGGAGGGCTTCGCCCTCGGGCCATGACTAGAGATTTGGACTGGGGAGTAACAGTTCCTGTAGAAGGTAGTGATGGAAAAGTACTATACGTTTGGATGGATGCTCCTATTGGCTACATTTCAGCTACGAAACAATGGGCGCTTGAAAACAACAAAAACTGGAAAGACTATTGGACAGGAGATCGTAAATTAGTCCACTTTATTGGGAAGGATAATATCGTATTTCATGCTATCATCTTTCCGATATTGCTTAAAGCACACGGTGATTTAATTTTACCAGAGAATGTTCCTGCTTACGAGTTTTTAAATTTAGAAGGCGCTAAGTTGTCTACTTCTAGAAACTGGGCAGTTTGGCTACATGAGTATATTGAAAGTTATCCTGATAAAATGGATGAGTTGAAATATGTTCTTACTTCTATTGCCCCAGAAGCAAAAGATAGTGAATTTACTTGGAAAGAATATCAAGCTCGAATCAACAATGAATTAGCAGACATTCTTGGAAATTTTGTGAATCGTGCTTTAGTGTTGACACAAAAATATTACGCAGGAAAGGTTCCTCCCTTAGGGAAACTAACGGATCATGATAAAGATGTGATTGCTCAAATCAAAGCAATTCCTGAAAAGATATCAGCACTTGTTTACAAGTATAAGCTACGTGAAGCTCAAGCGGAAGCAATGAATTTAGCTAGACTTGGAAACAAGTATTTGGCTGACATGGAGCCATGGAGGTTGATGAAAACAGACCCTGTTCGTGTAGAAACAATAATGAACATTGCTCTGCAAATCACTGCTAATTTGAGTTTAGTTCTTCAGCCATTCTTGCCTGCAACAGCAGATAAATTGTCTGAATTCTTAGACTTCAAAACAACAGAATGGAGTGCATCAGGTAAAATTGATCTTATTTCAGCAGATCATCTAACAAATAAGCCAAGCATTCTTTTTCAAAAAATTGAAGATACAATTGTTGAATTAGAAGTAGCAAAATTAGAAGCGACAAAGAAAATTGACACTGCTTTTGAACCACAAAAAGAAGACGCTACATTTGATGAGTTTTCAAAAATAGATATCCGATTAGGAACAATTATAGATGCTGAAAAAGTAAAGAAGGCCGATAAATTATTGAAGCTGACCGTTGACACAGGAATTGATAAAAGAACAATAATTTCAGGTATTTCTAAACACTATAACGCCGAAGAAGTCATTGGGAAAAAAGTAACTGTGCTAATGAATTTACCACCACGTAAAATTCGTGGAGTTGAATCTCAGGGAATGATATTGATGGCTGAAGATGCCCAAGGGAACTTAAGTTTTATGTGCCCTGAAAAAGATTTTGAAGCTGGTAGTGGCATTCACTAAGGCCTGCTAAGGCTATGAATGTTTTTCTTACTAAAGCTGCTATTAAACTCGAGTTTAAATCACATGAGTTTACTTTAAAAACGCAGTTTCAAATCGTCAAAGACTTTAATCTATCTGGAATTCATTTCAATTCTCAATTCTCATCAAAAGAGCTAGAGTATGATCAAATAATATTAGAAATTGAATCCAATCTTGTTAAAGTGATAAAATTCGGAGAAACACAATTATTACAATTATTGTATCAAATTGACATTCCACAGTCTCGTTTCTTGAGCCTACTTGGAAACCCAAAAATGCTAGGAGAACTAAGCGAATTAATTTTAAAAAGAGAGGCTTATAAAATATATTTAAGGCGTAGATTTTAAAAATCTAACAGATTATCAATCATTTTTCGTCAATCTAATGGCTAAAAGTCTTCAAATTGTCTAAATTTGATATTAACTGTGCACAAGAAATAATGGATAAAGTATCATATATTGGAAATGCGGATGTAAGCGCAATTGATAACCTGTACAAATCGTACATTCAAAACCCTGAGAGTGTTGACCTCGGCTGGAAAAAATTCTTTGAAGGATTTGATTTTGCTAGAACTAACTTTGAAGAAGGGGATGGAATTCCTAAGAATTTCCAAAAAGAATTTAAAGTGATTAATCTGATTGACGGCTATAGAAACCGTGGTCATCTTTTTACAAAAACGAATCCTGTAAGAGACAGGAGAAAGTATGCACCTTCGCTAGACATTACAAACTTCGATTTGGAAGAATGTGATATGGATCTTGTTTTTCAAGCAGGAGAAGGGATTGGCATCGGCCCAGCAACTCTTAGAAATATCATTAAAGATCTTGAAGAAACATATTGTCAATCTATTGGGATTGAATATATGTATATGCATGAACCTAATCGTATTCAATGGTTTAAGCAAACGATTGAATTAAAAAACCGTCCAAAATACGATGCAAATCGTAAAATTACTATCTTTAAAAAACTGACTCAAGCAACTGGTTTCGAGTCTTTCCTTGGAAAGAAATTCGTAGGTCAGAAACGCTTCTCTGTTGAGGGCTTGGAAACTTTAATTCCAGCTTTAGATGCATTAGTTCAAAAAGGCTCAGATAATGGTGTTGAACAATTTGTAGTTGGAATGGCACATAGAGGACGTCTGAATACGCTTACAAATATTTTCGAAAAACGCCCAAAAGACATCTTCTCAGAATTTGAGGGGAAAGAATTTGAAGTTGATGAGCGTTTTGATGGTGATGTTAAATACCATCAAGGATTTACTTCATTCCTTAAATCAAAAAAGGGGAAAGACCTCGTTCTTACGTTGTCTCCAAACCCATCTCACTTAGAGGCAGTTAACCCTGTGGTTGAGGGGATTGCACGAGCGAAAGCTGAGCATAAATTAAATTTTGATTATAAAAAAGTGTGTCCCGTGTTGATTCATGGAGATGCTGCTATCGCTGGTCAGGGAGTTGTTTATGAAACAGTTCAAATGGCTCAGTTAGATGGTTATAAGACAGGTGGAACGATTCATATTGTTACCAATAACCAAGTTGGATTTACTACAAACTACTTGGATGGCCGTTCTTCAACCTATTGTACAGACGTTGCGAAAACTACGCTTTGCCCAGTATTCCATGTAAATGGTGATGATGTTGAAGCGGTAGTTCAGGTAATGGAAATGGCCATGGAATACCGTCAACATTTCAATAGTGATATTTTTATCGATTTACTGGGATACAGAAAGTATGGTCACAACGAAGGTGACGAGCCTAAATTTACACAACCAAACTTATATAACCTCATTGCTAAACATCCGAATCCAAAAGACATCTACTTGAATCAATTAATTGGTGAAGGAGTATTGACTAAGGAAGGAGCAAAGAAATTGACAGATGAGTTTAGTGAGTATTTAGAAGCTGAATTTGAAGAGTCTAGAAAACATGAAAAAGCCCTGGTATATGATTTCTTGAGCGACGATTGGGAAGAATACCGCAGTGGTAGGGCTGATGATTTCATAACATCGCCACCAACTGGGGTTGATAAAAAGAAGCTGAGCCAACTTGGTGAAAAACTATCAACACTTCCTGAAGGGAAAAAATACTTTAGAAAAATATCAAAGATTTTCAATGACAGATTAAATTCTATCAAAGAAGATAGATTAGATTGGGGCTCTGCTGAAATGTTAGCTTATGCTACACTTTTGGATGAAGGTCATCCTGTTCGTATTTCTGGTCAAGATGTTGAAAGAGGAACATTTTCTCACCGTCATGCTGTGGTTAAAACAGAAGATACCGAAGAGGAAGTTGTAACACTTAATATGCTTTCAGAAAATCAAGCGCCATTCTCAATATATAACTCTTTCCTTTCTGAATATGGTGTGTTGGGTTATGAATATGGATACTCACTGGCTTGCCCTAATGGATTGACAATTTGGGAGGCTCAATTTGGAGATTTCTACAATGGAGCACAAATTATCGTCGATCAATTCATAACAGCTGGTGAAGATAAATGGTCAACTCAAAGTGGATTGGTAATGTTATTGCCTCATGGGTATGAAGGCCAAGGTGCAGAGCACTCAAGTGGCCGTATGGAGCGTTTTTTGCAGCAATGTGCCGACATGAATATACAAGTAGTAAATACATCAACTCCTGCGAATCATTTTCACTTGTTAAGAAGACAAATGAAACGTGAGTTTAGAAAGCCTTTAGTTGTTTTCTCTCCAAAATTACTTTTACGTCATCCTAGAGCTACATCTAGCTTAGATTCAATGGCCAAAGGAAGTTTCCAAGAAGTTCTTGATGATCCGAATGCAAAAATTAAAGACACTGATACTATAGTCTTCTGTTCAGGTAAATTCTATTACGAAGCAACTGAAAAAGCAGAGGAACTAGGAGTAGATAACATGGCATTTGTTCGAATTGAACAATTATACCCGCTTCCAAAAACTCAAATTGACGAAATTCTTGTGAAATATAAAAATGCTAAGAACTTAATTTGGGCACAAGAAGAGCCTTCGAATATGGGGGCATGGACATACATGGCAATGCAATTAAGAGAATTAAACTTAACTGGAATTTGTAGACATGCATCCGCAGCTTCGGCTGAAGGCTCTCACGACCTTCACAAAAGAAGGTTAGAACTCTTATTTAATGAACTGTTTGTATATGCTACATTAAAAGCATAAGAAATAATATTCGGTCTAGCCGTTTTATATAAAAAGAATTAAAGTTAGAAATATGTCAGTATTAGAAATGAAAGTGCCAAGTCCAGGAGAGTCAATTTCTGAAGTAGAGATTGCACAATGGTTAGTATCTGATGGAGATTATGTTGAAAAGGATCAGGCAATTGCCGAAATTGATTCTGACAAGGCAACATTAGAGTTACCTGCTGAAGAAAGCGGAATAATTACATTGAGCGCGGACGATGGTGACACGGTTGCTGTTGGTGCGGTTATTTGTGTTATTGATACAAGTGCCGAGAAACCAAAAGAGTTCGTATCTGCAGCTGAGGTTGTCACACCAGTTAAAGAAGATGTCAAACCAGATGCACCTAGTCCAAACCCCGTA
>Ga0115004_10001340_pt1 | contig 20117 bp, 16 predicted proteins | sample ArcticOcean_MG_C_10_FD_88737 | JGI IMG/M metagenome (GOLD analysis project Ga0115004, IMG submission 88737) | Marine microbial communities from western Arctic Ocean - ArcticOcean_MG_CB11_90 | ecosystem: Environmental > Aquatic > Marine > Oceanic | place: Arctic Ocean: Canada Basin | collected... | reverse complement strand
TAATATTAATATTCTCTGCAATAACGTTGTCTTTATTGACCTCAGCCCAAACAGATATCGCAAATGCTCGTACTTTTGGAGCCGGTCAAACAGTAACAGTAACAGGTGTTACAACTAACGGGTCTGAATTAGGGAGTATCCGTTATATACAAGATGCAACTGCTGGTATTGCTGGTTATGGAGGGCCAATTACAGGAGCCAATAGATATGACTCTATAACGGTTACAGGTCCATTAATTGAGTTTTCTGGATTATTAGAGATATCTATAGTGACAAGTATGACAAATCATGGTCCTGCAGTTATTCAACCAATACCATTACAAATTCCTTTTTCGTCAGCAAACGAAGATATGGAGTCCCAATTAGTTGAATTCCAAAATGTGACATTTGTTAATCCAACAACTTTTGCTTCGGTAAATAGTACAGTTGAGGTCACAGATGGGGTCACAAACTTTGATGTTAGAATCAATGGCTCAACAAATATTGCTGGAACAGCAATGCCTACAGGACCTATTACTATAACCGGCTTAGTTGGTCAATTTAACGCTAATTATCAAATCGTCCCTAGAGATTTAAATGACATAATTCCTTACGTAGCTCCCGCATTTGAAATTAATATTTTAGTTGAAGGCACTACTATTTTAACAAACGGAAATTACTTTGTGGGAAATTCATCAGCCGTTAATCTAACAATTCAAAATCTTGGTTCGACAGATTTGAATATTTTAGGATATACAATGACTGGAGTGGATGCTACTGATTTCACATCTACGATTTCTTCAGGAACTATTGATGGTTCTTCAGATCAAGCATATACAATTAATTATACTCCTTCTGGAAATGGTTCGCACTTTGCAACAATTGAAATAGGATCTAATGATACGGATGAAGATCCCTATATAATTAATTTAGAGGGTGTGGGTACTGATAATTTGGCAACTGAACCGACAATAAATCCTTCAGGGTTAACATTTCCTTTATTAGAGGCTTATACATTAGGCGGGCAATATACTGCTGGAGTAGGTGCTTCAAAATATCTCGTTCTTTGGAAAAATGGCTCTGCTATTACAACTGCTCCATCGGATGGATTTTCATATATGAGAGGAGATGTTATTGGTGATTCGAAAGTTGCTTACGTTGGAGCTGGAACTTCTTTTACTCCAAGAGGAATTATCGCAAATCAAGATTACTACTTTTCAGTTTATGCATTTAATGGTGCGGGTGGGTTTGAAAATTATTTAACAGCTTCTCCGGCTACTGGAAATACAACATCTTTAGGTGAGGATATCGGTTCTTATTATAGTGGAATTTCAATAGCATCACCAACCTTAGTTTCTGACTTGAATGCATTGATTAACCCACATACAATGATAACATACTTCATTTATAAGCAAACAATGATGAGTGAATTTGAGATCAAAGATACGGTAGGCGGTCAGTCTTACGTTACTTGTGCTTTGTCTGGAGAAAGAATGATTTTTGATGACCCGTTTGACTGGGCAGCAAATGGTTATAGCAGGGAGCATACATTTGCACATTCTTGGATGACATCATGGCCGGCGAATAATCCAGAACAACCAGAGTATAATGATCAACACAATTTATATCCTGCTAATCTAGCTCAAGCGAATACACCTCGAAGTAACCTTCCTCTAGGTGATATTGATGGAAATATTATTTTCACATACTTAGGAGGAAGTGTTGGATTTATGGGGTCTCAAATGGTTTACGAGCCAAGAGATATTCATAAAGGAAACGCAGCACGTTCAATTATGTACATGGCTATTGCATATGGATTCAATTTAAATGGCGATTTAAATTCTGATAAACAAGAGCAAACGATTTTAAAAGATTGGCATTTCAATGACTTACCGGATAATTATGAAATCGCTCGTCATGAGTATATTAATGATCTACAAGGCAATCGTAATCCATTCATTGATTCCGTGGATTATGCATGTTTCATTGATTTTGATGATAATTCATTTGTAGTGAATGGATGTCAACTTTCAATTGAAGAGCAAGTTGAAAACAACTTGGTTATTTTTCCTGTTCCTTCAAATGATAAAGTGTTTGTTCAGGTGAATGATACTGAAATTACAGCGTATACCGTAGTTGATGCTCAAGGTAGACAAGTACTTTCAGTTTCTGGAATCAATGCTCCGTTAGTTGAGCTGAGTGCCTCTAGCTTAGGTATAGGAACATACTTAATTACTGTAACTACTCCATATGGAAGTACACAGCGTAAATTGATTATTCAGTAATGCTTATGCATAGAACAGTTTTAATCATTGGAGCAGGCCTAACAGCCTGCTCTTCTGTTAATATACTTTCAGTAAAATCAGAGTCTATTTCGGTAACTGATGAATTTCAAAAAGTCAGTGTAGTAGACTCTATTGTTTACCCATATAGAATTGCCCTTGAAGAAGAAATGTTCGAAGTGATTGCGACGACTGAGAACAATTTTACAAAATCGAGACCGAATGGTTCATTAAACAATTGGGCTGCGGATGCAATTTTAAATTCTGTAGATAAAACCACATTTGGTTTAACGCCATACTTTTGTCTACTCAATCTTGGTGGATTGAGAAGTCCATTAAATAAAGGGAATATAGTTCTTGGGGATGTTTATAAGTTGATGCCATTTGACAACGAAATTGTTGTTGTGGAATTACCGTTTTCATCGTTAGATAAAATTGCTCAATATTTAACCTCAAGTGGAGGTGAGCCAATCTCAAATGCCGTATTAGATTTAAATCATATTGATTTAAAAAGAGCAGTAGATGATTATAGTTCGTTTTATGTGGTTACCTCAGACTACCTTATGAATGGAGGTGATAATATGGGTTTCTTTCAAGAGAATGTAGGTGTTATCTACACCAATATTTTAATGCGCGATGCAATGATTTCGGAAGCGAAAAAGCAAGGAGTACTCGTTTTTAATAACGAAAAACGAATTATTTTAGAGTAATGAAAAGAATAGATTTCATACGCAATTCTGTTTTAATTTCTAGTGGGGTACTAGTTGCTCCAAGTTTGATTGCTCAAGGAGAAAGAGTGAACCTTAAGAATCGATTAACCATTCTGCATACAAATGATACGCACTCTAACATAGATCCTTTTCCGGAAAATCATCACAAGTATCCAGGTAAAGGTGGTGTTGCACGTCGATATGAGTTAATACAGCAGGTTAGGGCAGAAGAAGAAAATGTTTTATTACTAGATGCAGGAGATATTTTTCAAGGCACACCTTACTTCAATAAATATGGAGGTATTCTTGAGATGAAGTTGATGACTGCATTAGGTTATGATGCTGCAACGATGGGTAATCATGATTTCGATGGTGGAATGGAGGGGTTCGTAAAAGCACGAATGTCAGCTGACTTCCCCTTTTTATGCTCAAACTATGAGTTTAAACACACACCGATAGACGGGTATACAGGGGATTACACAATCATCAAAAAAGGAAATATTAAAGTTGGTGTTTTTGGTGTTGGCATAGAATTAAAAGGATTAGTACCTGACAATAAGTTTGGGGAATCTGTTTATTTAGACCCTATCGAGATTGCAAATGATAAAGCACTAGAATTAAGAAATCAAGGGTGTGATTTAGTGATTTGTTTGTCTCACTTAGGATATGAATATCATAAAGACAAGGTTTCAGATCGCATCTTAGCAAGAAAAACAAAGAATATTCATCTAATCATAGGTGGACATACGCATACATTTCTTGATAAGCCAACTGAAGAGAAAAATTTGGACGACCAAACGGTTCTGATTAACCAGGTTGGTTGGGCAGGAATTAATGTAGGTCGTGTTGATTTTAATTTTGAAAAAAACGTATTTGTAAAAAATGATGTTTTGATTGTAGAGTAGCTCGTTAAAAACAATATCACATAAAAAACGTCGACTATTTCTAGCCGACGTTTCTTTTTTAGTATGGTATATTACTACAAGTGAATCACTTCATCGTAAGCATCAGCAGCAGCTTCCATAACCGCTTCAGACATTGTAGGGTGAGGGTGAACTGTTTTTATAAGTTCGTGCCCAGTAACCTCAAGTTTTCTTAATGCAACTAATTCTGCTACCATTTCAGTAACGTTAGCACCAATCATGTGACCTCCTAGGAGTTCACCGTATTTTGCATCAAAAATTAATTTGACAAATCCATCTTTTGTTCCAGCTGCACTTGCTTTACCTGATGCAGAGAATGGAAATTTACCAACCTTCAATTGATATCCAGCTTCTTTTGCAGCTGTTTCAGTCATACCCACAGATGCAATCTCAGGAGATGTATAAGTACAACCTGGTATGTTTCCGTAGTCTAAGGTGTCAGGATTGTATCCAGCAATTTTCTCAACACAGATAATTCCTTCAGCTGAAGCAACATGTGCCAATGCAGCACTTGGAATAATATCTCCAATTGCATAATATCCTGGAATATTTGTTTGGTAAAAATCATTTACTAAAATACGACCTCTATCTGTAACAATTCCTAAATCTTCTAATCCGAGATTTTCAATATTGGCTTCAATACCAACAGCTGAAAGAACAATGTCACATTCTATTTTCTCTTCTCCTTTTGAAGTTTTAACAGTAACAACACATCCTTTCCCTGAAGTCTCTACGGATTCTACGGAAGAGTTTGTTTTTATCTTAATGCCTGATTTTTTGAATGATTTTTCCAATTGCTTAGAAACATCAATATCTTCAATCGGAACAATCGTTGGTAAATATTCAACAACTGTAACCTCAGTACCTATTGCATTGTAAAAGTATGCAAACTCAACACCAATAGCCCCAGAACCAACTACAACAAGTTTCTTAGGCTGTTTTTTTAAAGTCATAGCCTCTCTATAGCCAATAATTTTTTCTCCGTCTTGTTTAAGATTAGGAAGTTGACGAGACCTTGCACCAGTAGCAATAATAACAGCTTTATTCGCAGCGTACTCTGTCATTTTACCTTTATCATCTGTGACAGCAACTTTTTTACCAGTTTTAATAACACCTGTTCCAGAAAGAACATCAATCTTATTTTTCTTCATTAAGAACTGTATACCATTACTCATTCCATCGGCAACACCTCGACTTCGATCAACCATTGCTCCGAAATCTGCACTTGCTTCTTTAACATTAATACCATAATCACTTGCGTGAGATAGGTACTCAAAAACGTTCGCGCTTTTCAATAGAGCTTTTGTTGGGATACAACCCCAGTTTAAACAGATTCCACCAAGTTCTTCTCGCTCAACTATGGCAGTTTTCATTCCTAATTGTGAAGCTCTAATAGCAGTGACGTATCCGCCAGGCCCACTTCCAATAACAATAATATCGTAACTCATAATATTCAATAATTGATAACTGCGAAGATAATTAATTATTCGAAAGATACACGATTTAGTGCGTGAAGGCGTACCTGATTTTAATTAGTAACAAATTGTTTAAAAACTTTAATAAAAGAACACACTCTGATTGTGTCTAGTGCATTATTATCTGTAATTTTGCAATATCATTATAAGTTTATGGAAAGCACAATACCTCAAGAAGCAACATTAGATCAGGCCGTAGAATTAGGTTTACGCCCTGAAGAATTTGAAATGATTAAAGGGATCTTAGGAAGAACTCCAAACTTCACTGAAACGGCCGTTTATTCAGTAATGTGGTCGGAGCACTGTTCTTATAAAAACTCAATACATTGGTTAAAACAATTACCAAAAGATGGGCCTAAAATGCTTGTTAAAGCAGGTGAAGAGAACGCTGGCCTAGTTGATTTAGGTGATGGAATTGGTTGTGTATTTAAAATCGCATCTCACAATCACCCAAGTGCATTAGAACCTTATCAAGGTGCAGCAACCGGTGTTGGAGGAATCAATCGTGATATTTTCACGATGGGCGCTCGGCCAATTGCACAAATGAATTCGCTGCGTTTTGGTAATATTGAAAGAGATAGAACTAAGTGGTTGGTAAAAGGTGTTGTTAAAGGTATTGGTGATTATGGAAATGCTTTTGGTATTCCTATCGTTGGAGGAGAAGTATTCTTCGATGATTCATATAACACAAACCCATTGGTAAATGCATTTTCCGCAGGCATCATGGATCCTACTAAAGTTATTTCAGCGACATCTGCTGGCCCAGGCAACCCTGTTTTTATCGTTGGTTCTTCAACTGGTAAAGATGGAATTGCTGGTGCTGCATTTGCCTCTAAAGATATTACTGAAGAGTCTGCAGATGATTTACCATCGGTTCAGGTTGGTGACCCATTTATGGAGAAGTTATTATTGGAAGCAACGATGGAGCTTGCAGATACTGATGCCATTGTTGGGATGCAAGACATGGGGGCCGCTGGTATTACATGTTCTTCTTGCGAAATGAGTGCTGCAGGTGATAGTGTTGGTATGGATATCAACCTTGATTTAGTGCCTACACGTCAAGAAAATATGCTTCCTTATGAGATTTTACTTTCTGAGTCTCAAGAGAGAATGTTAGTTGTAGTTCAAAAAGGACAAGAAAAGGTAGTGAAAGATATTTTTGATAAATGGGATTTACATGCCGAGGAAATTGGTATTGTTACCGAAGGTGGGCGTGTTCGATACATGATGGGAGGCGAGGTTGTAGGTGATGTACCTGCTGAGTCTCTTGTACTTGGTGGTGGAGCCCCAGTGTATGAAAGAGAGTATACAGAGCCAGCTTATTACCAAGAGTATAAAAAATTCAATATTGATGATGTTACTCAACCAGAAGATTTAAAGGAAGTTGCATTCAAATTGTTGCAACATCCAAATATCGCTTCTAAAAAATGGGTTACTGAGCAGTATGATTCAATGGTAGGTACTAGGACAATGACGACAAATCGTCCATCTGATGCTGGTATCACAAATATTAAAGGAACAAATAGAGCTTTAGCGATGACCGTTGATTGTAATTCACGTTATGTGAATGCTGATCCTGAAATCGGAACTATGATTGCTGTGTCTGAAGCTGCTAGAAATATAACATGTGCGGGGGGTAATCCAAGTGCAATTACAAACTGCCTTAACTTTGGTAATCCATACAACCCAGAATCATTTTGGCAATTTGTTGGTGCGATTAAAGGAATGTCGGCAGCGTGTTTGAAATTTGAAACACCTGTAACTGGTGGGAATGTTTCTTTCTACAATCAATCAGTAATTAATGGGGTAGAGGTTCCTGTTTTTCCAACTCCTACAATCGGAATGATTGGTATTGTTGAAGACAAGACTAAAATAATGACCTTAGATTTTAAAGATAAAGGAGATTTAATATTCATTATTGGAGATTCTCATAATGATATTTCTTCATCTGAATACTTAGTATCTTACCACGGTGTTAAAGCATCTCCTGCTCCTTACTTTAACTTAGAAGAGGAGTTTACAATGCAACAGACGGTTAAAGGATTAATAGCTGATCAATTAATTAATGCTGCACATGACATATCTGATGGAGGACTTTTTATAACGTTAACAGAAATGGCAATCCCTAGAGATTTAGGTTTCGATATCGTAACTGACTCTGAAGTTAGAGAAGATGCATTCTTATTTGGTGAAGGACAAGGTAGAGTAGTTGTAACTGTAAATGAAGATCAAGAAGATGAGTTCTTAGAGAGAATGATGGCTTCCGGAACACAGTTTACATTATTAGGACATGTAACAAAAGGTAAGATGATGGTAGACGATGAGCACTTTGGTTTCATAGCCGAAGCAAAAAGCTTATTTAACAGCGCACTTGCGAAGCACTTTGAAAATTAGTAAATTCGAAGTCTAACAATCACGAATGGAATATAATACAGCAAGACCCAAAATGCTTCTTCCAGAATATGGAAGGAATGTTCAGAACATGATTTCTCATGCAATGGAGATCGAAGATCGCGAAGAGAGAAATCGTGCTACTCAAGCTATTATTGAAGTAATGGGGCAATTGAACCCACATCTTCGTGACGTAGATGACTATAGACATAAGCTATGGACGCATTTATTCATAATGTCTGACTTTAAATTAGATGTAGATTCCCCATATGAAATACCAGAAAGAGAGAGTCTTGAAGAGAAGCCAGCGACAATGGGATATCCGAAAAGTAAAATTCGCTATGGACATTTTGGTCAGTATACAGAGAGGATTTTACGAGATTCAAAGAATGTTACAGATAAAAAAGAAACAGATTATCTATCTTCAGTAATGGGTAATTTTATGAAAAAACAGTTTTTAAAGCATAATAATACTGCTGTTGAAAACACAGTGATTGCAGAGAAATTGGATGAGCTTTCTGAAGGTAAGTTGAGTTTGGAAAATCCTGAAGAAGACTTGACAAGTACAAATCAATTATTAAAAACATTAGGGCTTCAAAACACGACTAATACTAACAATAATAATAGAAAGTCAAACAACAACAATAATCAGAAGAAACAGTTTAAGAAGAAACAGTATAAAAAATAATTGATGGCTTCATTTGAAATTCATGGCGGAAAGCCACTTAATGGTGAGTTAATTCCGCAAGGTGCAAAAAATGAGGCTTTACAAGTCTTGTGTGCCCCTCTTTTAACTCCTGAAAAAGTAACAATCTCTAATGTTCCAGATATCGTAGATGTAAATAAACTAATTGGTTTATTGCAAGCAATGGGAGTGAATATTGAAAAAGTTGAGAAAGGGATATATATTTTCCAAGCAAAAGACATTGATCTAGATTATTTGCAAACAGAAGATTTTAAATTCAGAGCAGGGTCTTTAAGAGGTTCGGTTATGATTGTTGGCCCTCTGTTAGCTCGTTTTGGTGTTGGTTATTTACCAAAACCAGGTGGTGATAAAATTGGACGCAGAAGATTAGATACCCACTTTACTGGTATGATTAGTCTCGGTGCCAAGTTTAACTACGATGCTGGAGAGCATTTCTATGCTGTTGAAGGTAAGAATCTGAAAGGTGCTTATATTCATATGGATGAGGCTTCAGTAACAGGTACTGCAAATATTGTTATGACAGCTGTTATGGCTAAAGGTGAGACAACAATTTACAACGCGGCTTGTGAGCCATATTTGCAACAATTGTGTAAAATGTTGAACTCGATGGGCGCCAAAATCTCAGGTATTAGTTCAAATATGTTGACTGTAAAAGGGGTTAAGGAATTAGGTGGTTGCTACCACCGTATACTTCCTGATATGATTGAAATAGGCTCGTTTATTGGGCTAGCAGCAATGACGCAGTCGGAAATTACAATTAAAGATGTTAGCTGGGAAAATCTAGGTATTATACCAACAATCTTTAGAAGACTTGGGATTAAATTAGAGCGGAAAGGAGACGACATTTATGTTCCTGCTCAAGAAAGTTATGAAATTGAAACATTTATCGATGGGTCAATTATGACAATTTCTGATGCGCCGTGGCCAGGTTTTACACCAGATTTATTATCAATAATATTGGTTGTTGCCTCCCAGGCAAAAGGATCAGTGTTGATTCACCAGAAAATGTTCGAATCACGTTTGTTCTTTGTTGATAAATTAATCGATATGGGAGCTCAAATTATTCTTTGTGACCCACACAGAGCGACAGTTATTGGATTGGATCGTAAGTATGACTTAAGAGGGATTCAAATGACCTCTCCAGACATTAGAGCTGGGGTTTCTTTATTAATAGCAGCCCTTTCTGCCAAAGGAAAGAGTACAATTCACAATATTGAACAGATTGATAGAGGGTATCAAGATATTGACATTCGTCTTAATAATCTTGGGGCAGATATTAGAAGAATAGGCTAATGAAATTTGTATTTATTTTTACGGCAATTACTCTATTAGGCTTCGTTAGCTCGAATGATCTACAAAGAGGAAAACAGGCACCTGAAATTGAATTGAAATCTCCGAAAGGAAAAACAATTAAACTTTCAGATTTGAAAGGTAAATTTGTGCTTGTTGATTTTTGGGCTTCATGGTGTGGGCCTTGTCGTAAAGAAAACCCAAATATTGTTGAGGTGTATAATAAGTATAAAAAAGCTAAATTTACTTCAGGTAAAGGTTTTGAAGTCTTAAGTGTTTCACTTGATAGACTAAAAGAACCTTGGATTAAAGCGATAAAAACAGATGGTTTAATCTGGAAAAACCATGTGTGGGATAATGAAGGAGTCGCTTCAAAAAAATATCAAGTTTCTTCTATTCCAACTGCTTTCTTAATTGATGGTAATGGGAAAATTGTTGCATCTGGTTCTGAATTAAGAGGATTAGGTATCCATATCGAATTGGACAAATTACTGGCAGAGTAGACATTCTTTCCGTCTGTTTCTCTGCAATTCTGACAACTTTACACCTACGAAATCTTATTTTATGACAGTCTGTCCTATTTATTCAAATGGCAGAATCTTTGTGTAGATGGTTTTAACAAAATTATAGTATAATGTCTGAAGAAGAAAAGCAAACAGTAGAAGATCAAAATACAGAAGATCAAAACGTAGCGGAAAATAATACCATAAATGAAGAGGGGAATATTGAAGCTGAAGTGAATATTGAGCTTACTGCAGAAGAGCGCTATGTCGAATTGAACGATAAGTATATCAGAATTCATGCAGAATTTGATAATTATAGAAAACGTACGAATAAAGAAAAGATTGATATCATAGGGAATGCAAATGCAGGGATATTGAAAGATATGCTTCCAGTAATGGATGATTTTGATCGTGCAATTAAAAATAATTTAACTTCTGAAGATATTGACGGAGTGAAAGAGGGTTTCAATCTTATTTACAATAAATTCAAAACGATACTAGAAGGTAAAGGTCTTAAGCCAATGAACTCGAATGGAGAAGTTTTTGATGTTGAAATCCATGAAGCAATTGCTAATGTCTCTGCTCCGACAAAAAAGCAAAAAGGAAAAGTGATTGATGCTGTTGAAAAAGGGTACTACCTTAACGATAAGGTGATTCGTTTTGCGAAAGTTGTTGTAGGTCAATAAAGATTAGCTATTATGAGCGATAAAAGAGATTATTACGAAGTATTGGGTGTTTCAAAAAATGCTACTGCTGCTGAAATTAAAAAAGCATACCGTAAACTTGCATTGAAGTATCACCCAGATAAAAATGAAGGGGACACTGCTGCTGAAGATAAGTTTAAAGAAGCTGCAGAATCATATGAAATACTAAGTAGTGCTGAGAAAAAATCGCGCTACGATCAATACGGACACGCAGGAATGGGTGGTTCCGGTGGTTCCGGTGGAGGCATGAATATGGACGACATCTTCTCTCAATTCGGTGACGTATTTGGTGGTGCATTCGGAGGTGGAGGTAGTTTTGGCGGAAGTCGAGGCGGTGGTAGATCAAGAGTAGTTCGTGGTACAAACCTTCGTGTGAAAATGAAATTAACACTTCAGGAAATTGCTGAAGGTGTAAATAAAAAAATAAAGGTTAATAAATTGATGAACGCTGATGGTGTGACATTTAAGGAGTGTCAAACTTGTGGTGGTTCTGGTAGAGTTACGCGAGTGGCTCAAACGTTCCTTGGTGCAATGCAAACACAGTCATCTTGTGAAGCATGTCATGGTGCTGGAAAAATGATTGATAAAAAACCTGCAGGTGCCGATGCTAATGGTCTAGAACGTAAAGAAGAGGTTATCGAAATTGATATTCCTGCTGGCGTTATGGATGGAATGCAATTAAGTGTTTCTGGCAAAGGAAATGCTGGGCCTTTTAATGGTGTAGCAGGAGATTTAATCGTTGTTGTAGAAGAGGTCACTGATGAGGACTTACGTAGAGATGGAGATCACATTCATTATGATGCTTACGTAAACTTTGTAGATGCAGTTTTAGGTGCTTCTATCGAAATCCCAACAGTTTCAGGGAAAGCTAAAATTAAAGTAGATCCAGGAACCCAAAGTGGAAAGATACTTCGTTTAAAAGGCAAGGGACTACCTATTTTACAGGGATATGGTAGCGGAGATTTATTCGTTCATATTAATGTTTGGACACCGAAAAAAGTTTCGAAAGAAGAACACGAAATACTTGAGAAATTAAAAGAAAGTGAAAACTTTATTCCAAGCCCTGATCGCAATGAAAAAGGGTTTTTCCAACGAATGAAAGATATGTTTCAATAGCGGATGTTTTTTCTAAAACAAGGGTCAGGAGCAGGCGAAAAGTTAGGGATGTATTTCACTACTGTTGGAATTGCTTTTTTATCTCTTGTTATTGGTCAATTATTCACCGAAATATTTGCTGTTAAAACTTTGGGGTATTCATTAACGAAAATCCCAGAATCAGCAGACTTAAACCTAACTTTATCCTTATTACTTATCCCATTTTCATTTGTGCTTACAGGGATTTTGTTGAGTGTGAAGTTTATTCATAAAAGACCGGTTTTATCTGTATTCACCTCACGTAAATCCTTCGATTGGAAAAGGTTTGGCTTCTCTTTTCTTGTTTGGGGAGTAGTTATGTTTGCATTTATGATTGTGAGTATGAATACTGGCGCTCCAATTGAATGGAACCTAAATTTTACAACATTTATTCCACTATTATTTATTTCTCTATTTTTAATTCCAATACAAACGACTGCTGAAGAACTTCTATTTAGAGGCTATTTGTTTCAGGGATTCGGTTTCTTCTTTAAGAAAGGTTGGATAGCAATACTTTTGACAGGAACTTTATTTGGACTACTTCATTTAGCTAACCCAGAGGTTGCTAAACTCGGAAATATCCTATTACTATTTTATATAGGTACTGGAGTTTTTATGGCAATTATATCCCATATGGATGATGGCATAGAATTAAGCATGGGGTATCATACCATTAATAATATTTTCGCGTCATTAATTTTAACTAATGATTGGCAAGCATTTCAGACGGAGGCAATGTATATTGATCATTCAGAACCAATGTTAGGTGCAGAATCCTTTCTTACAATTCTTGTGCTACAACCATTACTAATTTTACTTTTTTCAAAAGTTTACCGCTGGAAGCACTGGAAAGAAAAGTTTTTAGAATAATATTTATCTAACTTTAGGTAAGAAAATATTTTCTCGTCATCTAGGTATGACATTATTATTTGTTTTACAGCTCAAAATTATAACATCATGAAAACATATTACAATCCAGAGGACTTAAAGAAATTCGGAAAGGTTTCAGAATGGCAACCTGAATTAGGGAAGAAATTCTTCGATTACTATGGAACTGTTTTTGAAGATGGTACTTTAACAAAAAGAGAGAAAACACTAATTGCATTGGCAGTTTCTCATGCAGTTCAATGTCCATATTGTATCGATTCTTATACAGAAGAATCAATGGAACAAGGGTTTGATGAAGAACAGATGATGGAAGCGGTTCATGTTGCTTCAGCAATTAAAGGTGGTGCAACTTTAGTTCATGGTGTGCAAATGATGAACAAATACAAAGATCTCTCAATGTAATGGGAGTACTTACTCATAAATCTCTATCAGCACAAAGTCATGCTTTATCTGAAACTGATAAGCAGTTGACACTCCTTAAGGAAGCGAATATAATGTGTTTTGAGGATAAATTAAGGGAAGCAGATTTATTTCCTTTAACAGTAATTGGTATTGATGTTTTTCAAATCAATGTAGGAAAAATGTGTAATCAGGTGTGTAAACACTGTCATGTGGATGCTGGACCTGATCGTAAAGAGATTATGACGCGTGAGACTATGCAGCTTTGCTTAGATGCAATTGACAAAACTACATGTTCTACGGTTGATCTTACTGGCGGTGCCCCTGAAATGAATCCAAATTTTAGATGGTTTGTCGAGCAATTATCAGCTAAAGGAAAGAAGGTTTTAGTACGCTGTAATTTAACGATAATCGTTGCGAATAAGAAATATAATTATCTTCCAGAATTCTTTAAAAAACACAATATAGAAGTTGTGTCTTCTCTTCCTTATTTCAATTCAAAAAAAACGGATGCTCAACGTGGTGATGGTGTTTTCGATAAGAGCATTGAGGCATTAAGAATGTTAAATGCAGTTGGATATGGGATTGAAGGGTCTGGATTAATATTAAATTTGGTTTACAATCCTTCAGGTGCATTTTTACCACCTGATCAAGGAGAGCTCGAGACAGAGTTCAAAAATAAACTAAAGATAAAATTCGATATTTCTTTTAATAGTTTATTCGCAATTACGAACTTACCTATTTCGAGATATCTCCAGTATTTGTTAGCAAGTGACAATTATCAGGGTTATATGGAGAAATTGGTGGACGCATACAATCCTATTGCAGTTTCTTCAGTGATGTGTAGGAATACAATATCAATTGGGTGGGACGGATATATTTTTGATTGTGATTTCAATCAAATGCTTGATTTAAAAGTTGCCGCTGAAGGGCAACACTTGTCAGAATTCAATATTGAAAGGTTATTAAATAGAAATATAATTGTGAATCAACATTGTTATGGGTGTACTGCAGGTGCAGGATCTAGTTGTGGTGGTGAGGTCGTAAAAAATTAAAATATGAAATCATATTTAGATACTACAGCAGATGTATATAGAGAAGCAGCCTTAACACCTGATGTTGGGCTCTGTTGTACTACAACTCCAGTATGGGTATTACCAGGATTGGACATGCCAAGTATAATGTTAGAAATGAACTACGGTTGTGGATCAACAGTGAATCCACGCGATTTAGTAAATGATCCATCTATTCTTTACGTGGGTGTAGGTGGTGGAATGGAAGTGTTCCAGTTTTCTTATTTCAGCCGTAAAAAACAGGGTGTCATCGGAGTTGATGTTGTAGATGAAATGATCGATGCTTGTAAAGCTAATCTTGAGGAAGCGGAGAAAACAAATCCTTGGTTTAAGTCTGATTTTGTAGATTTAAGAAAAGGAGATGCTTTGAACTTACCTGTTGATAATAACTCAATTGATGTTGCTGCCCAAAATTGCTTATTTAATATTTTCGATAAAGAAGATTTAAAAAAAGCGATTAATGAAATGTACCGAGTACTAAAACCAAATGGTCGTTTGGTACTTTCTGACCCTGTTACTGAAAATCCAATACCAGAATCATTAAAGAATGATGAGAGGTTGCGAGCATTATGCTTAAGTGGTTCTTTACCGTTAAATGAATATATTGAGATGTTAACTGATGCAGGATTTGGAACAATAGAAATTAGAGCAAAACGTCCTTATAGAGTTTTAGATCCTAAGCATTACAATACGAAGAAGTTAATCTACCTTGAAAGTGTTGAGGTTTGTGCCATAAAAGATCCTATGCCAGCAGATGGCCCTTGTGTTTTTACGGGTAAAACGGGAATATTTTTTGGTGATGATGATTTGTTCGATGATGGAGAAGGGCATATATTACTGCAGAATTCACCCTTAGCTATTTGTGATAAAACAGCAGGTGCGCTGTCTAAGTTAAGTAGAGATGATATTTATATTTCTGATTCAACATTTTTCTATGATGGCGGAGGATGCTGCTAATCAATAATTCAGATACAAAAAATCATTTTAATTTTCCAGCAATAAATGCTGTAGTCCAAGCAGCTTGAAAGTTATATCCCCCAGTAATACCATCGATATCCAGAAGCTCTCCCGCAAAATAAATATTTGGACAAATATTGCTCTGCATTGTTTTGAAGTTAATATTGTCCAGTGATATTCCACCGCATGTAACAAACTCTTCTTTAAATGTAGTCTTTCCCTTTACTTCGTAAACATCATTGGTAAGAATATTCATTAATTTATTTATCCCTTTTTTTCCTATTTGGGACCAGGTAATTTCTTTTGTGAACTCACATTTTTCTATTAAGTAAATCCATAGTCTTTCTTTTAGAGCATAAGGGCGATAATTCGAGAGTTTTTTATTTGCGTGCTCTTCACAAATGTTTCGAAGTTCATCTGCAACCAATTCACTATTTTGAATATGTACCCAATTCACTTGAAGATTAAATCCATATTTTTTTTCGCTTAAGGTTCTTGCGCCAAAAGCAGATAGCTTTAATATTGCGGGGCCACTCATTCCCCAGTGGGTAATTAACAAAGGGCCAGAAGATTTTAATGGTGTTCCTTGAATGTTTACGCTTACATCTTCTATAACGATTCCCATCAATTCTTTTACAGGCTCATTCGGCATATTAAACGTGAATAATGATGGAACCGGTTCTTCAATCTGATGCCCCATGTTTTCTAGCCATTCTAGGCCTGATCGTTTTGGTGAACCGCCAGTTGCAATAATTATTTTATCTACAATTTCTGATTCTGTTGACGAGTTAATGAAGTCCATTTTCCATTGCTGATTCTTTGGAAGAAGTGTTTTTACTCCACAACCAATTTCAATATTTATTCCCAAACGTTTTGTTTCTAAAAAAAAACAATCGATTATACTTTGTGAATCTTGCGAAACAGGAAACACACAATTGTCGTCTTGAATGACTAAAGGAATACCTCTAGATTCAAACCATTCCATCGTATGTAAAGTATTGAACTTGCCAAATGCTTTCCTCAGTTTTTTCCCACCTCTAGGGTAAGCAAGAGCTAATTCTTTTATGTCTGTGCAACCATTGGTAACATTGCAGCGACCACCTCCTGAAATTTTCACTTTAGAAAGTAATTTTTGTGATTTTTCATAGATTGTAACCTTAGCATCTGGGAAATTTTCCTTAGCTGCAATGGCCGCAAAGAATCCGGCCGCACCACCACCTATAATCGCTACATTCATGTTATTTGAATTAAATTATTCATAACTATATGCAAAGTTATAATTCACTCGTGAAATGAATGGAATATCGATGTCAATTTTTTTGATAAATTTTAATTTGTTTACGAGTAGTATATCTTTCATAGGGTCATTTTAAATAGAGCAACTCAAAATCTTTAAGTTACATTTGCATTTGAATTTAAAAAGTTTGTGTTTTGAAGAGTTTTGAAGAATTAGGTGTACAGAATGGCTTTATTAAAGGTTTGGCTGAATTGGGGATTATCGAACCGACTGACATCCAAGAACGAGTTATTCCAGTTTTATTGGAAGGTGCTACACATTTAATAGGTCAAGCTCAAACAGGAACAGGAAAAACAGCGGCCTTTGGGTTACCACTGTTACAGCAAATAGACCCAAATCTAAATGAGATTCAAGGGTTAATCCTTTGTCCAACACGCGAGTTAGGACAACAGGTTGCAAAGCAACTATTTAAGTTTACTAAATTCTCTGAAAAGATTTTTGTTGAAGCAGTTTATGGCGGTGAACATATTGATCGTCAAATATCAAATTTGCAAAGAACAACACATATTGTAGTTGCAACACCAGGTCGTTTAATTGATTTAGTAAAAAGAAAAGCTGTTGATTTACGAAATGTAAAAACAGTTATTCTTGATGAGGCTGATGAGATGTTGAGTATGGGGTTCAAGAAAGAGTTGGATGAAATTATGTCTTTCGTTTCAAAGGTTGAAAGTAAGTGGTTGTTTTCAGCTACAATGCCATCCGGAATTCAAGATATTATCAAAAAGCACATGTCGGCGGACTCCATCAGAATAGAGGTTAATACAAAAGATGTTGTAAATAAAAAAATTACACATCAATATATTGTGTGTGAGGATAATGAAAAGCTACATGTTTTATTGCAATTCCTTAAATCAGAACATAAAAATAGAGGTGTTATTTTCTGTAGAACAAAGGTGATGGCTCAAAAATTAGCAAAACAGTTGATTGCCAAAAATGTAGCTACTGATGCTCTTCATGGAGATTTACTTCAAAAAGAACGTGATAAAGTAATGCGTGCATTCAAAAACGAATCTCTTCAAATTTTGGTGGCTACAGATGTTGCTGCAAGAGGAATTGATATTGCAGGGCTATCATATGTTGCACATTACCAGCTTCCTGAAAGTGATGAATATTATACACATCGATCAGGAAGAACAGCGCGTGCAGGGAAAGAAGGGGTTTCTTTCTGTTTGGTTAATACCAAAGAAGTGAAAGTTCTACGTAACTATGAAAGAACATTAGGAATAGGTTTTAAGCAACTTCGCGAAACTAAATAATTATTCTAAGCCTTTCTTGTAAGTTGATAAGGCACGTTCTCTAGCAAATTTATGGTCAACCATAGGTTGTGGGTAAGTCAGCTCCTGCAAATCTTCAACCCATGAGTTAATGTATATGTGGTTTTTATCGAATTTTTTTAGTTGTTCAATCGGATTGAATATTCTGAAATAAGGTGCAGAATCACATCCTGTTCCTGATGCCCATTGCCAATTTCCATTGTTAGCGGATAAATCGTAGTCGAGTAGTTTTTGAGCAAAATATGCTTCTCCCCATTTCCAATCAATAAGTAAGTGTTTACAGAGAAAGCCTGCAACTACCATTCGAACTCGATTATGCATATATCCAGTCCGGTTTAATTGACGCATACCAGAGTCAACGATAGGGTAACCAGTTTTCCCTTCACACCACAGCTTAAAATCAGCTTCGTTATTTCTCCATTGAATTCCATCATACTTCGATTTAAAATTTGAATGAACCACTTTTGGAAAATGAAATAAGATTTGCATGAAGAATTCACGCCAAATTAGTTCACTTAAGAATGTCGCATTATTTGTTTTATTCAATACGATTGCTTCACGTACTGAAACAGTTCCAAAACGCAAATGTGGGCTCAAGTAACTAGTTCCATCTATTTCTGGAAAGTTTCGAATGTTCTCGTATTCCGATATTTTATTGAAAGTGTATGGTTGAACTTTTATCTTAGATGGAATAAACCCAATTTCTTCTAATGTTGGAAAAGAAGATTCTAATGGTTTAAATTCATTAAATTTAAGCACTGTTTCAGGACTGTAATCACCATTGTAAAAGACACTAAGCCACTTGTTTTTGAATGGCGTAAATACTGTATATGGTAAGCCATCAGCTTTAATAATTTCATTTTCTTCAAAAATGACTTGATCTTTATGTTGATGTAATTTAATTCCATACTTCTCAAGTAATAGCTCAACTTCCAAATCTCGTTGTATCGCGTAAGGTTCGTAATCTTTATTGATGTAGACATCAGAGATAGAATGTTTTTCGATAATTTTACGCCAAACATCTATTGGGTTTCCATGATAGCATTGAATAGCACTTCCATGTTTTTTTAGTTTATCATTAATTTGAGTCAAAGTCTCATGGATAAAACCAAGACGAGCATCATCTTTTTCTAGATCATCTAAAATATTGGCGTCAAAAATAAAGACAGGGATTACTTTTTTTCCAGATTCAAGTGCAGCGTTGAGTGCAGTGTTGTCTAGTAGTCTTAAATCTCTTCGGAACCAAAAAATAGATGTTTGCATAACATAAAAATAAGAACTCTTTTCATCAAATGTTAGAATAAAGTAAATTCTTTGAATCCTTTTTTATGATGTCATCATCGATTAATTAGGAAGGATTATTTGATGTGCGCACCAAAGTAAAATCGGGATTTTTTTGTGCTTTACTTTTTGCGCTTAAATCCTTATTTTTGCAATGCTTGATAAAAGCACAAAGAATTTGATTTATGGATAAAATAGAAACGTATAAGCCAAAAAATAAAGTAAGGATAGTTACGGCTGCTGCCTTATTTGATGGTCACGATGCTGCTATAAACATCATGAGAAGAATTATCCAAACTACTGGCGTAGAAGTGATTCATTTAGGGCATGATCGTAGTGTTGATGAGGTTGTCAACTGTGCTATTCAGGAAGATGCGAATGCTATCGCAATCACTTCGTACCAAGGGGGGCACAATGAGTACTTCAAATATATGTACGATTTATTGAAAGAGCGTGGTGCTGAACACATCAAAATTTTCGGAGGTGGAGGTGGAGTTATTCTTCCCAGTGAGATTAAAGATCTTATAGATTACGGTATTACTCGTATCTATTCTCCAGATGATGGTCGTAAAATGGGATTGCAGGGAATGATTAATGACCTTGTAGAGCAATCTGATTACGCGATAGGTGATACATTAAATGTTGACATTGTAAGCTTAGCGAAAAAAGAAATTGGAGCAATAGCACGTGTTATTTCTTCAGCAGAGAACTTCCCTGAAGTGGCAAAGGCGGCTTTAAATAAAATAATAGAAAAAAATAAAACATCAAACACACCGGTGTTAGGGATTACAGGTACTGGTGGCTCTGGTAAATCTTCGTTAGTTGATGAGTTAGTTAGACGGTTTTTAATT
>Ga0115004_10001337_pt1 | contig 20141 bp, 19 predicted proteins | sample ArcticOcean_MG_C_10_FD_88737 | JGI IMG/M metagenome (GOLD analysis project Ga0115004, IMG submission 88737) | Marine microbial communities from western Arctic Ocean - ArcticOcean_MG_CB11_90 | ecosystem: Environmental > Aquatic > Marine > Oceanic | place: Arctic Ocean: Canada Basin | collected... | reverse complement strand
CGGCAGCCCGGCGGCAACGCGGATTTGCTCGCGGACCAGATCGACGCCAAAAATTGCCTCGGTTACCGGGTGCTCGACTTGCAGGCGGGTGTTCATCTCAATGAAATAAAACGCGCCTTTCTCATAGAGAAACTCGATTGTTCCAGCCCCGATATAGTCGATTTTAGCTACGGCATCGGCACAGGTCTTGCCAATCTGTGCCCGCTCATCGGCTGAAATAGTAGGTCCTGGCGCCTCTTCAAAGACTTTTTGATGACGCCTCTGTAGTGAACAATCGCGTTCGCCCAGATGCACAGCTTGGCCCTTGCCATCGCCAAATACTTGAATTTCGATATGGCGCGGCGTGGTTAAGTACTTTTCGATATACACTTCGGCATTGCTGAACGCGGCCTTGCCCTCGGCGCGCGCGGTCAGAAAAGCGCTTTCCATTTCATCGGCGCTTCGGGCGACTTTCATTCCGCGACCGCCACCTCCGGCGGTGGCTTTGATGATCACCGGATAGCCCATCTCGGCGCCGATGCGTTTGGCATCCTCAAGCGTTGGTACGCCACCGTCTGAGCCTGGCACGCAGGGCACACCCAGATCTTTCATAGAGTCTTTCGCTGAAATTTTATCGCCCATGATACGGATATGTTGGGCTGTGGGGCCAATAAAGGTCAAACCGTGGTCTTCAATGACCTGCACAAAACTGGCGTTCTCAGACAGGAATCCATAGCCGGGATGGATCGCTTGCGCACCGGTGATTTCACACGCAGCAATGATTGCTGGGATTGAAAGATAGCTGTCGGTGGCGCTTGGAGGGCCAATGCAGACCGATTCGTCGGCCATACGGACATGCATTGCATCGCTATCGGCGGTGGAATGCACGGCAACCGATGCGATGCCCATTTCGCGGCAGGCACGGATGACCCGCAGCGCAATTTCTCCGCGGTTGGCAATCAGGATCTTGTTAAACATGGTGATCTCTTATTCCAAAATAACCAAAGGAGCCCCGTATTCGACGGCGGCTCCGTCTTCGACCAGTATCCGAGTGATGACACCTGATCGTGGGGCGGGAATGTGGTTCATCGTCTTCATCGCCTCTACGATCAGCAGGGTGTCGCCCTCGCTGACTTTTGCACCAATTGCTGAAAATGGCGCTGCGCCTGGTTCAGCCTGCATATAGACGGTCCCAACCATTGGTGAGGTGACCGCTCCGGGGTGGCTGGCGGGGTCGTCGGGGGCGTTTTCTACCGCTGCTATCGCAGCAGCCGGTGCCGCAGTGATTGCACCAGGGGCCGCAACCGGCGCCACAGCGGCGGGGACAGGGATTGCTCGGCTGAGATGGATGTTCAGGCTACGATCATCGCCATCCTGTCGTTCAACTTGTAATTCGGTCAGGTCATTGTTGCGGAGCACCGTGGCGAGGGCTTGAATGAATATTACATCATCGTCATTATTTTTTTTTGTCATTCTATCCTCAACTGGTTTTAGACCTGTATGCGGCGGTTTTTTTACCCGCTTTGTGATTTACTACAATATATGGTGCGAAAGGAAAAGTCGGCTACTGATGATCTTGTGGGTATTTTCAACTTGGAAGGACAAGTTTAAATTCGTACCTGAGTAACACAAGAGTTAAATAGTCTAAATTACTGGTCTGGGACTTGAAAACAATCTGAGGGCACATCAGGCATTGGTTGGTACCACCAGGGGGCGGTAAAGCGCGTTAAAGGACAGACTTTAGGGGGAGAATGATGAATATATCGCTTTGGCTGCAAAGGATGGCGCGGGCCCATCCTCAGCGTCCGGCGCTGTTTGTCGGTGTGCGACAGATTGCCAATTATGGGCAATTTGATCACTGCGCTGCGCAGGCCGCCGCCTAGTTTAAGGCCTCGGGTATTCAGGTTTGCGATCGTATTGCCCTGCATTTGACCAATGTTCCCGAGTATCTGATTTTGCTCTATGGGGCATGGTATGCAGGGGCGGTGGTCGTCCCGATCAATGCCAAGCTGCACCCGCGTGAGGTGGCTTGGATTATGGGGGATGCCGAGGTCGCGCTGACCTTTGCATCCGCTGATCTTGCCGCGCCATTGCAAGAACACGTCCACGCCCAAACCGGTGTTGGGCGGGTGATTGATCTGGCGGGAACTGAGTTTGCCGAATTGTTTGAGTTCGAGGCAGACCCGGATATTGCGGTGCGCGCTGCAGAGGATCTGGCGTGGTTGTTTTACACCTCAGGCACCACTGGTCGGCCCAAGGGGGTGATGATCACCCACCGCATGCTGCAGGTGATGGCGTTGACGTATTTTTCGGATGTCGATTCAGTAGAGACCCCGGATGTGGCGATTTATGCAGCGCCACTGTCACATGGGGCCGGCCTGTATAACGTGATGCATGTTCTTGTTGGGGCGCGCCACGTTTTGCCGCGCTCTGGTGGATTTGACGCTTTGGAAATTTTTGATCTGGCAAAACACTTTGAGCGGGCGCATCTTTTTGCGGCCCCGACCATGGTCAAACGTATGACCGAGGCCGCTAAAGCCACTGGTCAGACTGGCGCGGGGCTACGCAGCGTCATCTATGGAGGTGGGCCAATGTATCAAGAGGATATCATCGCAGCAGTCAGTTGCTTTGGTCCGATTTTTATCCAGATTTATGGTCAAGGTGAATGCCCTATGTGCATCACCGCCTTGTCGCGGGCGGATGTAGCGGATCGCAGCCATCCCCGCTGGCGGGCGCGACTGGCCTCGGTCGGGCGGGCGCAGGCCGCTGCGCAGGTTAGGATTGCAGATGTGCAGGGACGCAAAATGCCGAATGGCGCGACGGGCGAAATTATTGTGCGCGGCGATGCGGTGATGCCGGGGTATTGGCGAAACCCTGCGGCCACAGCCCGGGCGTTGGTGCAGGGCTGGCTGCGCACTGGCGATATGGGACAATTGGATGACGAGGGGTATCTGACGCTGAAAGATAGGTCTAAAGATCTGATTATTTCGGGTGGCAGCAATATTTACCCACGCGAGGTGGAAGAGGTATTACTGACGCACCCTTCGGTGTCCGAGGTCTCGGTGGTTGGGCGCGCTGATGCCGATTGGGGTGAGGTGGTGGCAGCGTTTGTCGTCATAAATAAAGACTATCAGCTAGATGAGGCGGCACTTGCGGCCCATTGTGTTGCACAGATCGCGCGTTTCAAGCGGCCCAAAGCCTATATAGAGATTTCGGAACTGCCCAAGAATAATTATGGCAAAGTGCTGAAAACCGACCTCAGAGCGCGCCTTGCTGAGCGCGCTCTGAGGTCGGGTCAGAAAAACGCCTAGCGGTTGGCGCGATTTTCGATGAGTTCGTCCACCACCGATGGATCTGCCAATGTTGAGGTGTCGCCAAGTGCGCCATAGTCATTTTCGGCTATTTTGCGCAGGATGCGCCGCATTATTTTGCCTGAGCGGGTTTTAGGCAACCCCGGGGCCCACTGAATCAGATCAGGCGATGCAATTGGGCCGATTTCCTTGCGTACCCAATTGCGCAGCTCCAGCCGCAGTTCTTCGTTGGAAGCTTCTCCGGCCATAAGCGTCACATAGCAGTAAATGCCCTGTCCCTTGATGTCATGGGGATAGCCGACAACCGCCGCCTCAGAGACTTTGGGATGCGCCACAAGTGCGCTTTCGACTTCGGCAGTGCCCATGCGGTGGCCCGAAACGTTGAGCACATCATCGACCCGGCCGGTGATCCAATAATAGCCATCCGCATCACGTCTGCAGCCATCACCCGAGAAGTAATAGCCTTTGAAATCTGAGAAATAGGTTTTCACAAATCGGTCGTGATCCCCGTAAACGGTGCGCATCTGACCGGGCCAGCTGTCCTTGATACACAGCACACCTTCGGCTTCGGTACTGGTCAGCTCAGCCCCGGTGGTAGGATCGAGGATCACCGGTACCACGCCGAAAAACGGGTTTGTTGCAGAGCCCGGCTTGGTGGTGGTAGCCCCGGGCAAGGGGGTCAGAAGGTGACCGCCGGTTTCGGTCTGCCACCATGTGTCGACGATTGGGCAGTTACCTTTTCCAACCACGTCATGATACCAGTTCCAAGCCTCTGGATTGATCGGTTCACCGACGGTCCCTAAAAGCTTCAGGCTGCTTAAATCGCACTTTTCGACAAACGCATTGCCCTGTCCCATGAGCGCCCGGATGGCTGTGGGCGCAGTATAGAATTGATTGACTTTGTGCTTTTCACAGACCTGCCAGAACCTCGATGCATCTGGATAGGTCGGTACGCCTTCAAACATCAGCGTTTGTGCGCCATTGGCCAACGGCCCATAGACAATATAGCTGTGACCGGTCACCCAGCCGACATCGGCTGTGCACCAATAGACATCGCCGTCGTGATAATCGAACACCATCTCATGGGTCATTGAGGCCCAGACCAGATAGCCGCCTGTGGTGTGCACAACGCCTTTTGGCGCCCCGGTGGACCCCGAAGTATACAAGATGAAAAGCGGATCTTCTGCGTTCATCGGCTCTGGCGCACAATCGGGTGAAGCGCTGGCCATCGCAGCGGTGAACGAATGATCGCGTCCCTGTTTCATCAACACATCGGCACCCGTGCGTTCGACGACCAGCGTTGTGACATCGCCACAGATGGTCAGGGCTTTATCAACATTTGATTTCAGCGCAGTGTTGCGTCCGCCGCGGGGTGCCTCGTCTGCCGTCACCACCAGTGAGGCTTTGCAGCCATTGACGCGGGCGGCCAGTGCTTCGGGCGAAAAGCCCGCAAAGACTATTGAATGCACCGCGCCGATACGGGCGCAAGCCAGCATGGCATAGGCGGCCTCGGGGATCATCGGCATGTAAAGGACGACGCGGTCGCCTTTGCTGACACCAAGGTTTTTATAGACGTTGGCCATTTTACAGACCTGCGTGTGCATTTCGCGATAGGTGACGTGTTTGCTATCGTTGGGATTGTCGCCTTCCCAGATGATTGCTATCTGCTCGCCCCGGGTTTCCAGATGACGGTCAATGCAATTGGCTGACACGTTTAGCACCCCGTCTTCAAACCATTTGATTGAGACATCGGGATGACTAAAGTTGACATTTTTAGTAATTGAAAAAGGCTTGATCCAGTCAACCCGCTTGCCATGTTCGCGCCAAAAAGCATCGGGGTCGGCGATGGATGCGGCGTACATTTCTGTGTATTTTGATGCATTGATATGCGCGTTGGCGGCAAATGCATTGGAGGGCGGAAAACGTTTTTCAGACATGATGTGCCTTCTGTTTATGGGTCAATTTTGATAGGCTAGGTATTTACGTCGATAAATGCAAGGCGACACCAAAGGCGATGTTCGTTTAACTTCAAGTCAAAGAGCGCTGCTGTCGGCGTGTTTATATCGCCAGATACTCAGCCCGCAAAGCTTCATCGTCCAGCACGTCCTGGGCACTGCCGTCAAAGACAATTTGGCCTGTGTCTAGGATTACGGCACGGTCGGCCAGTTTAAGGGCACGCACGGCGTTTTGCTCTACAATAATTGTGGTCATACCCTCTTGCTTGATAAGACGCAGGGTTTTTTCGATCTCGTCAACGATGACTGGGGCCAGCCCCTCATAGGGCTCGTCCAGCAACAACACCTTTATCTGGCGGGCCAATGCCCGGGCGATCGACAGCATTTGTTGTTCGCCGCCAGAAAGAGTGATGCCCTCTTGTTTGCGGCGTTCCTCTAGGCGGGGAAACAGATCGTAAATCCGTGACAATGACCAGCCAACCGGCTCGGCTATCTGTGCCAATTGCAAGTTTTCCTCAACGGTGAGACCGGCAATAATTCGGCGGTCTTCTGGTACCAGACCGATGCCGGCAACCGCAGCTTGATGGCTGGACATGCTATCGATACGCTGGCCGTCAAGCCATAGCTCACCTTGGGTCAACTGCGGGTCATCCAACCGAGCAATGGTCCGCAGCGTCGTGGTTTTACCTGCGCCGTTGCGGCCCAGAAGGGCGAGAATTTCGCCTTCGTTCACCGCAAGGGTTATGCCTTGAACAATATAGCTCTCGCCGTAATGCGCGTGCATATTATTCACAGCCAGATAGGCCTGCGTCGTCTCGGATGCGCTTGCGTGCCGCGAAGAAGCTGAGGGTGCGGTCATGGTCGGCCTCTCTAATGTGCCTCGCCCAGATAGGCTTCTTTTACCTTGGGGTGGCCTTTGATGTTTTCGGGTGTGTCTTCAACCAGGGGCATACCCTGCGCCAAAACTGTAATCCGTTCGGCAAGCGAAAAGACCACATGCATATCATGTTCAATAATAGCAATGGTGATGTCGCGTTCGTCTTTGATTTGTTTTAGCAAATCAATAGTATTGTTGGTATCGGCGCGCGCCATTCCTGCGGTTGGTTCATCGAGCAACAGCAGGCGCGGCTCTTGTGCCAAGCACATGGCAATCTCTAACCGCCTTTTGTCGCCGCGCGACATCGCCGCGGCATGCATATGATGTTTACCAGCCATGTTCATGCTCTCTAGCATATGCTCGGCTTTTTCGACCAACTCGGCTTCGTCAAACATATGCCCGATTGCATGCATGCGAAAACTGCCGTCGCGCTTGGCAAAACAGGGGATCATCATGTTTTCCAGAACTGTCAGTTCGCCAAAAATTTCTGGTGTCTGAAACACCCGTGAGATGCCCATCTGGTTAATTTCATGCGGGGTGCGCCCCAAAACGGATTGCCCATCGAACAGTACGCTGCCGGTGTCGGGCATAAGCTTGCCCACCAAACAGTTCAGCAGGGTCGATTTGCCGGCGCCATTCGGACCGATGATCGCGTGTACAGAGTTTTCTGCCACGCTAAGATTGACATCGCCGAGGGCTTGTAGCCCCCCAAAGCGTTTGTTGACGTTTTTGACCTCAAGGATACCCATCATCACGCTTCCTTATTCTGCCGGTTCGGTTTTGGCGGCGGGAGTGTCATCCTTGCGGCGAAACAGCCGACGTATGCGTTGGCCGCCTTCAACCAAACCACCGGGCAGGAAGATCACAACCATCATAAACATCAGCCCCAGCGTCAGGTGCCAGCCTTTTCCAATGAACGGATATACCAACATTACGACGAGGTTTTCCAATCCGTCAGGCATAAAGCTGAACCAGCTGTGCAGTACGGTATCGTTGATTTTTGAAAAGATGTTCTCGAAGTATTTGATAAAGCCTGCGCCAAGCACCGGACCAATCAATGTGCCTGCACCGCCCAAGATTGTCATCAGCACAACCTCGCCACTGGCGGTCCATTGCATCCGCTCTGCCCCGGCTAATGGGTCCATCGAGGCCATCAGCCCGCCTGCCAGACCCGCATACATGCCTGAGATCACAAAGGCTGCTAAGGTATAGGGTTTTGGGTTCAACCCGGTATAGCTCATCCGCGTCTGGTTAGATTTGATCGCGCGCAGCATCAACCCAAAAGGAGAGCGGAAAATTCGGATCGACATATAGAACGCCAGCACCATAATCACCGCGCATAGGTAGTAGCCGGCATTAAACTGAAACGCCCAAGGCCCCATGACCAGCTCATAGGTTGATCGCATTTCCAAGCCAAACAAGCTTGTCACTGGAATAGATCCGTCCGCAGTTGCCGATTGCCCCAGAATTCGGGGATCGTTCAACGTCAGTTGCAGTCCGGTTTCACCATTAGTGATCGGCGTTAAAACTGAATAGGCCAGATTGAACGACATCTGCGCAAAGGCCAGCGTTAAAATGGAGAAATAAATGCCCGACCGTCGCAGTGAGATGAACCCGATCAACAGTGAAAATAAACCGGCCACGACCACTGACAATATGATCGCTGGGATCACATTCATGCTGAGCAATTTGAACATCCAGACCGCTGAATAAGATCCGACCCCCAGAAAGGCCGCATGACCAAACGACAGATACCCCGTCAGGCCAAACAGAATATTAAATCCAATCGCGAAAATTCCGAATATGACAAAGCGCTGCATCAGATCAGGATAGCCGGCATTGAATTGCGCCAAGGCGCTTTCAGATGGAAAGGGGTTTAATAAAAATGGCGCGCAGAGCGTCAATATGGCGACGATTACCAGCAATGTGGCATCTTTTTTGTCAAGTCCGAACATGGCTTAGTCCTCCATCACGCCCTTGCGGCCCATCAGGCCGCGGGGGCGGGTGAGTAGAATGAGAATGGCCACCACATAGATGATGATCTGGTCGATACCGGGGAAAATGGACTTTACCTCGTTCATCGAGGCAAAGCTTTCCAGCGTACCCAGCAGGAAGCCGGCCAAGACGGCGCCGGGCAGGCTGCCCATACCGCCAACAACAACCACCACAAAGCTTAGGACCAGAAAGTCCATACCCATGTGGTAGTTGGGTGAATTAATTGGCGCATACATCACCCCCGCCAGTCCGGCTACGGCTGCGGCAATGCCAAACATCAGCGTAAAGCGTTTGTCGATGTCAATGCCTAGCAGACCGACGGTCTCGCGGTCGGCCATGCCAGCGCGCACCACCATGCCGAAAGTTGTGAAGCGCAAAAACGAAAAGACCGCGCCGATGATGATGGCTGAGAAACCGAAATATACCAACCGCCAATAGGGGTAGATAATCACATTGGGGTCAAAGCCCAGCAAGACGCCAAAATCATACGATCCAGTGAACACATCCGGAGCCGGTGTAGGGATCGGATTGGCGCCGTAAAAATATTTGATAATCTCCTGCATCACGATGGCCAAGCCAAACGTAACGAGGATCTGGTCGGCGTGGGGCCTTTTATAGAAGTGCTTGATCAACCCGCGTTCCATAGCAAAGCCAATAAGCAGCATCACGGGGATCGAGAACAAAATAGCCAGCGGCACAGACCAATCGATGATCGCCGCCCCAATTTCGGGGCCAAACCAACTCTCGGCGTAGGGCACTTTGACTTTGAGAGGTTTGCCCAAGAAATCCGTTTGGGTTTCGTCGAGAATGATATAGCTGAGACTGAGAATTTTAGACAGGGTCACGGCACAAAACGCGCCGATCATGAACAGCGCACCATGGGCAAAGTTCACAACACCCAAAGTTCCAAAAATCAAGGTTAGCCCCAACGCGATAAGCGCATAGGCAGAGCCTTTATCCAGCCCGTTAAGAATCTGCAGGATGATTGCGTCCATGACACCCACCGTAAGAGGTCTGTAAAGAAGTGTCCCTGCCAAAAAGACAGGGACACCCAGAAGGTCCGGCCACCTTAAACGGGTGGCCGGAAAAAGATAGCGGCTTAAGCGCCGGGGTTACACGCACCCAGTTGGCCACCGGCAAACATGGGGTGATCTGGTGCATATTCGACCTGTGCCCGAGGGGTCACTTCGACGATTTCCAATGTGTCATATTCGTTGGTTGGGTTTTCTTTGCCCTTCATAACCAAAACGTCTTTGAAACACTGGTGGTCGTCGGCGCGGTACGATGTTGGGCCATTACCAAGTCCGTCAAAATCAAAGCCTTCGAGGGCTTCGCCAACGCCGCAAGGGTTGAAGGTGCCCGCGCGCTCACAGGCGTCTGCATAGAGCAGTGTCTGTACATAGCAGGTATGTGCTGAGTTCGAGGGTGGACGGCCATATTTCTCACCAAAGGATTTTACAAAGGCCTTCGAGCCCGCATCCTGCAGCTGCCAGTTCCAGTTCATCGAACCGATCACACCTTGCACGTTTTCACCCGCACCGGCCGCCATCAGCTCTGAATAGAGCGGCACAACGATTTCAAACTTCTTGCCGTTGACCATTTTGTCACGCAGACCAAACTGAATCGCGTTGGTCAGCGAGTTCACCATGTTCCCGCCGTAGTGGTTCAGAACCAAAACGTCGGCGCCAGAGTTCAGAACGGGGGCAATATAGGATGAAAAGTCGGTCGAGGCCAGTGGCGTCAACACGTTGTTAACGGTATTCCAACCCATGGCTTCGGTCGCGGCCGCGATGGATTCTTGCTGTGTCCAGCCCCACGTATAATCTGCGGTCAGGTGATAGGCTTGGCGATCATCGCCATAGGCACTTTTCAGCACGGGCGCCAGAGCGGCGGCTGACATATAACCGTTAAAGAAGTGGCGGAAACCGTTGGCTTTTTTGTCTTTTCCAGTGGTGTCATTCGAATGGGTTAGACCGGCCATAAAGATGATGCCTGCCTCTTGGCACAGACCCTGAACCGCAATGGCCACGCCCGAAGAAGAGCCGCCGTTGACCATAATTGCGCCGTCTTTTTCGATCATTGATTTGGCGGATGCCCGGGCGGCGTCAGATTTGGTCTGAGTGTCACCTGTAACAAACTCTACTTTTTTGCCAAGGATACCGTTGCCTTTCAGCGCTTTTGAGCTGAATGTATTCATCATTCCGCCATCGCCTTCACCGTTCAGGTGTTGCACGGCAAGCTCTTGTGCGCGCAGCTCATCCATGCCCTCTTCGGCATATGGGCCCGTTTGTGGCACATTAAAGCCCAGGGTGACTGAACTGCCGGTTGGAGCATTGGTAAAGCCAGCATGACTGCCAGCGGTCAGAATTGTTGGCATGGCAAGCGCTGTACCAGCGGCCGCACCAGTTTTGATCACGCCACGGCGCGTCAGGTTTAACTTGGACATTTGATCCTCCCAATGGATTTAAAGCGATACGCTGTCCTCGCATGTGCATCGCCTGCAAATTAATATGCAAATTGAGCATGCCCTAGTTTGATAAAGTTATCAACAAAGCACTTGTTTTAAATGATTATTTTGTAAATAAATATACAAAGTATCATTATTGTTGTAAATAAATTATCCTCTCCAAGAAGAAGCCATTGATACTGATAGGGATTCTATTATGCCACGCGAGACCTTAGTTGGAACACGCATTCGCGAGCGGCGCACCCTTGCCGGGCTGCGTCAAGCAGAGCTTGCCCGCCGATCGGGTATTTCGGCGTCCTACCTCAATCTAATCGAACATAACCGTCGCAGAATCGGCGGAAAGGTTCTGCAAGATATTGCCAGAGCGCTTGATGTAGAGCCTGCGGTTCTGGCGGATGGTGCCGAGGCCAGTCTGATCGCATCGCTGCGTGATGCGGTGGGCGATCGGGCGGGCGGGGTGCCCGAATTGCAGCGGGTTGAAGAATTGGCTAACCGTTTTCCTGCGTGGTCACGGGTGCTGAATGAAAGTTTTCAACGCATCACTTCGTTGGAAAAGCGCTTGGCAGCAGCCTCTGACCGTTTGACCCATGATCCCTATCTGGCGGCGGCTTTTCATGATGTTTTGTCCAGCGTCACCTCGATCCGCTCGGCCGCATCTATTTTATCTGATACCGCCGAACTTGAGCCGGCATGGCGTGACAGGTTTCACCGCAATCTAAACGAAGACAGTGCACGCCTTGCTGAGAGCAGCCAGTCATTGGTCAATTATTTTGATAATTCCGAAGATGCAGGCATCGGTATCACCACGCCAGAAGACGAGGTTGAGGCATTTTTGCAGGCCCATAATTTTCAAATTCCCGCTTTTGAAGCCGAAACCTCAAGCGAGGAGATGATACAAGTCGAAGCCGGTAAGATGCGGTCTGCTGCAGCCCGTTTTATGCTTGAGAGCTTTCTGAAACAATACTGGTGGGATGTGCAGGCGCTGTCAGCTGACCGTCTTATCAAAGCGGTGGCCGAATTTGGCATTGATCCGTTGCAGCTGGCACAACATCTTTTGGTTGATGTGACGCTGGTTATGCGGCGGCTTGCAAGCCTTGATGAAAACCAAATCCCAACTCCGGTCGGTTTGGTGATTTGTGACGCTTCTGGTGCATTGAGTTACCGCAAGCCCGTTGCAGGGTTTGCGATCCCAAGGTTTGGGGCTGGCTGTCCGGTGTGGCCGCTGTACCGGACATTATCGGCACCGCTGCAATTGTTTCAGACGCAGATGACGTATTCTGGTGATCAAAGGGGGGTGTATCAAAGCTATGCTATTGCCGTCCCAGTGACGCCGTCGGCGTATAACCAACCGCCGCTTTTGCGCGCCTATATGCTGATCCGGCCGGTGGCTCTCAGTAAATCTGACGCCAAACCGCGCCAACAGCCTGAAAACGAACAACATACCCGTGTGGGGGTCAGCTGCCGCCTTTGTGTCGAGGTCAGTTGTGCGGCGCGCCGCGAGCCTTCCATCCTTGCAGAAGGGCTTTGACTGTTTGTAGGGTGGGGTAACACAAACGGAATGGCTCCTGAACCGATCTGGAAAGGCAGGGAAATGGTAAAACATGTGCTTATTATCGAGGATGAGCCCAATATAGTTGAAGCGCTGAGTTTCATTCTGTCGCGTGACGGCTGGGCTGTCTCGTTACACGCCGATGGTAACGACGCTGTTGAAGCGGTGCAGCGCAAGCGTCCGGATCTGGTTATTTTGGATGTTATGCTACCAAATAAAAGTGGTTTTGATATTCTCAAAGACTTGCGGGACAACGCTGATACTCAAGAGTTACCGGTGCTGATGCTAACAGCCCGCGGACAGAATAAAGATCGCGTGATGGCGGAAAAGCTGGGGGTAAGTCGCTTTATGACGAAACCCTTTTCAAATGCTGACATCCTCTCAGCTGTGCAAGAACTGACGCTATGCTGACTTCTAAAGCATCTGAATATGTGTATCTGGAGCGTCGCCGTTATCGCTCACGCCGGATAATTGAGGCTCTTAAGGTCCTGCCGGTGCTGGGAATTGTTTTATTTGGGGTGCCCTTGTTGTGGTCCGAGGGCGTTAAGACGTCGGATGCGATGATTTATTTCTTTTCTGTCTGGCTTGCGCTGGTTTTTGCGGCGGTCTGGTTGGCGCGGCGGCTTGGAGCAGGTGCAGTAGAAAAGTCGCTGGAGACTGATAATTGACCCCGCTCAATCTGCTTATTCTTGTCTGTTTGAGTTATGTGGTCTTGTTGTTTCTTGTCGCTTTCGCCGCCGAGCGTGCGGCGCTGCGTGGACGCGGGGCCTGGATGAGCCAGCCTTTGGTCTACACGCTCTCGCTCTCGGTCTACTGCACTGCTTGGACATTCTACGGCGCTGTTGGCAATGCCGCCAGATCCGGGCTTGAGTATTTGACGATCTATTTGGGTCCCACCATTGTGATGGTCGGTTGGTGGTGGGTGCTGCGCAAGCTGGTGCGCATTGGACGTAGCCAGCGCATTACTTCGGTGGCGGATCTGATCTCCTCTCGGTTCGGAAAATCGAATTTGCTCGCGGTCTGTGTGACGCTTTTGGCCGTGATCGGAACCACGCCGTATATCGCGTTGCAGTTACAATCGGTCACCCTGTCGTTTGCGGCTTTTGCTGAGGCTGGCGGCTTAGACGCGCCGGTCGCTGATTCAAATGCAACTGCGATTTGGGTGGCCAGCGGCCTTACTCTTTTCACGATCGTATTCGGCACCCGTAATCTGGATGTGAATGAGCGTCACTATGGGGTGGTTATGGCCATTGCGGTCGAGGCGGTGGTCAAGCTGTGCGCGCTTTTGGCGGTGGGTATATTCGTGGTCTGGGGGGTGTCTGGAGGTATCAGTGAAACGCTTCAACGCATTGATGAATCGGCGATTGGCACGGCAGAGATTCATGGAGGACGCTGGGCGGCCTTGACCTTTCTTTCAGGCGCGGCCTTTTTATGCCTGCCGAGAATGTTTCAGGTTCTGGTGGTTGAAAATGAAGATGAAAGCCATCTGCAAACCGCTTCATGGGCTTTTCCTGTCTATGTCATGTTGATAAGTCTTTTCGTCATTCCAATTGCAGTTGTCGGTTTGCAAACCCTACCTGAGGGGTCAAACCCGGATCTGTTTGTGCTGACTGTCCCGCTTAGTCAGGGGCGTGACGGTCTGGCAATATTATCTTTTCTCGGAGGATTTTCTTCGGCCACGTCAATGGTGATCGTCGCGGCAATTTCCCTCTCGACGATGGTCTCCAACCATATTGTGATGCCGATCTGGGTGCGGATGACGGGCGGTGGAGCCAGCATGTCGGGCGATGTGCGCAATGTGGTGTTACTGGCACGGCGGCTGGCGATCGCGGGCGTGGTCTTTCTGGGCTATCTGTATTTTAGCCTTTCTGGCGGCGGGGCTGCATTGACCTCGATTGGGTTGGTGTCTTTCGCGGGTGTGGTCCAAGTTTTACCGGCTATGTTGGGGGGCATATTTTGGCGCGGCGCGACTCGCATGGGGGCGCTGTCGGGTCTGTTGATTGGATTTTTGATCTGGCTTTTTACGTTGTTTTTGCCAAGTTTCGCCGGTGGGGTGTTCTTACCTGAAACAGTGGTTCAATTTGGCCTGTTTGGTCTTGATTGGTTGCGCCCTCAGGCACTTTTCGGCTTCGAGGGATTGGACCCTTTGGTACATGCAGTTTTGCTCAGCATGTCGATCAATACACTGGTGTTCGTTCTTGTGTCATTGATAACATTGCCATCGCCGTTGGAGCAATTGCAGGGCGCGCAGTTTGTCAATGTTTACCAGCATTCTACCCAGCAGAAAAGTTGGTCTGGCGGGGTGGCGCAAAGCGAAGATTTGATGGTAATGGCTCAGCGCATTTTAGGTGCCAGCGAAGCCCAAGCCCTGTTTCAAAGCGCCGCCACCCGTCAGGGCGTCAGCGGCTATCTTCCCGAGCCTTCCGAAGAATTTTTGGCTGAACTGGAGCGCGAAATGGCCGGATCGGTGGGCGCTGCTACGGCGCACGCCATGGTCGGGCAAATTATTGGTGGCACTCCGGTGTCTGTGCATGATCTGATGGCGGTTGCCGATGAGACGGCGCAGATGAAGGTGTATTCGTCTGAACTCGAGATAAAATCACAAGAACTAGCGCGGACTGCGTTGCAACTTAGGAATGCAAATACCAAGTTGACGCAACTATCTGTACAAAAAGATGCATTCCTATCGCAGATCAGTCACGAATTGCGCACCCCGATGAGTTCAATTCGTGCGTTTTCGGAAATTCTGCGCGGTGTCGAGGTTCTCAGCCCGCAAGAACAAGTAAGATACGCCTCAATCATCCAAGAAGAAACGATACGTCTGACACGTTTGTTGGACGATCTGCTGGATTTAAGCGTTTTGGAAAACGGGCAGGTCAGCTTGAATTTAAGCACGGGATCTCTGAGTGATTTAATGGATCATTCGGTCGCTATGGCGCGGGTTGGTCGCGATGCCGCGGCGATGCAAATTCACCGCAACAGCGCTGACGAACGGATCTGGTTGTACACGGATCTTGATCGCTTGAATCAAGTATTTTTGAATTTAATCGTCAACGCTCATAAATATTGCGATGCGGCTGAGCCAAAACTACAGATTATTGTCCGACAATCTGCGCAGCAGTTGACGATAGATTTTATCGATAATGGCACCGGTATTTCTTACGAAAATCAAAACCTAATTTTTGAAAAATTTTCTCGGATTGGAGGGCATAAGTCTGGCGGGGCAGGTTTGGGCTTGGCGATAAGTCGGGAGATTTTGCAGCGTTTGCAGGGTGATGTTATTTATTTGCCGGGCCAAAATGGCGCTGCTTTCCGTATCCGACTGCCAGAAAGTGTCATCGGCGGCGCTGCGCGAGCAGACATGTCATCAACAGATTAATAGGCGTTTAAATAAAGTATTTAGTAACCTGGTTGCGGCTATCTTGACGGTTAACTATTGCAAGGCATCAGTTGACCCTATGAGCGAACAAACCCCTGACCCAATTTTGCGTCGTAAAGCTGCATTGGTGCGCCAAGCGCAGGATGCTAGAGGTATGACACCTGGTAAAACTTTAAGCGTGGCTCTGGTGCAGTCGATTGATCAAATTTTTAGTATGCCCGTTCTTGTCCAAGATGTGGGGCATCAGTTGCTGGCTGCTAGAGATTTGGTTTCTGGGTTGGTGAGTAGTCATCTTTTATTATTGATCGACGGGCCGGGGTCCTGCCGTGGGTTGGTGGCATTAGATCCACAGGGCCTTGCGGCTTTTATTGAGATATTGACCGTCGGGCAGGTGTCCAAGCGTCCTGCCGAACCACGGGTGCCGACACAGACGGATGCCGCGCTTGTTGCGCCGATGGTTGATTTGCTATTGGCCGAGTTGTCGCAATCTCTGAAGCCGGCGATGGAAAATTGGTGGATTCGTGATTTTAAATATCATGAGCGTGTTGAGGACTATCTTGATCTGGGGGCGGCCTTGCCAGCTGAATATTTTCAGGTCTTTAAGGTCAAATTAGATCTAGCCGATAATGCCAAATGTGCGAGCTTGGTGCTGGCGTTCCCCGAGCGTGGAACACCGGCAGAACTCATGCCTTCGGTAAATATCATGGAGGTCACTAAAACAGCGACACCCTGGTTGGACGTTGCGGCGGAATTGAACGTTTTTCTGACCCAGCTCACATTGCCGCTTGAGCGTGCTGAAAAGTTGGCCGTAGGCGACCTTCTACCCTTGCCGCAAGCCATAATGGAGCAAGTTACTGTCTGCGCTAATAAAACAGATTTCAAGTTTTCTGCCCACCTTGGTCAATCTCAGGGGATGCGTGCGATCCGCCTGCTTTGGCCCTCGTCAGGTCAAGGCCATGAGAGCGGTAGAGATGTCGAAACCGAATTTGAGGATACAAAAATTTTAGGTGACCATACCGCAACCTCTGCTGTGTTAGGTGCACAAATATGTCACACCCGCGAAATTGCCACTTTGCCGGACGTTGCCACCACTTTTTCCGGCGATGACGCCGCGGGTGATGAGGTCTTGCAGCCCCCTGTTTTGGGGCTGTCCGAAGCCCACTGATAGTCAAACGTTCGTTGAAAGACCTTGCAAGGTTGGCCGCAGATCTGACAGATCGTATCCGGCCTGTGCCGCGCAGTTTAGGATCTCGTCTACTGACAGGGTGCCAACCTGTCCCAGCGCCCAAATCACCGTCGACCGCGTACCTGACGCGCAATAGGCCAGAACTGGCCCATCAGCAGAATTTATCAGCTCAGACTGCTGGGCAACAGCGCTCTGCGTCATCGATTGATGGGTGATTGGTAAAACTGCAAAATCTATACCTGCGGCGCGCACCGCAGACCCAATAGCGTCTGCCTGCAGCGGGACGGGCACTTCTTGATCTGGCCGGTTACAAATGACCCGCACAATGCCAGCCTCAGCAATCGCATCTGTGTCAGCGGTCTCTATCTGAGCACTAACAAAGAAGTTATGGGTTACTTTATGGATTTTCATGACCCAATGTTAGAGCTCAATGACATTCCTGTCCAGTGCCCAAGCCGGTTTCATTGAGCAGTGACGCATCAGATCGCTGATTACATTTTATTGATCGGCACCTTGAGATATACATCTCCGTTTTCGTCGGCTTGTGGCATCTTGCCAGCCCGCATATTGACCTGCAGTGACGGGATGATCAGCCTAGGCATCGCAAGCTGGGCATCTCGCGCATCACGCATATGGACAAAAGTGTCTTGGTCTTTGCCAGCGCCGACATGCACATTGCGCGCTTTTTGTTCACCCACAGTGGTTTCCCACGCAAAGACGTCGCGCCCAGGTGCTTTGTAATCATGGCACACAAAGATCCGGGTCTCGTCGGGCAGCGATAGTATTTTCTGAATCGATTGATAGAGCGTTGCGGAGGATCCACCCGGAAAGTCGCAGCGCGCAGTGCCGAAATCTGGCATGAACAAAGTATCTCCGACAAACGCCGCATCCCCTAGCACATAAGTAACGCAGGCCGGCGTATGGCCTGGGGTGTACATGACATCCCCCCGCAATTGTCCGATCTGAAAGCTGTCACCCTCGCTAAATAGGCGGTCGAACTGGCTGCCGTCACGTTCAAATTCAGTGCCCTCGTTAAATACTTTTCCAAAAGTATCCTGAACCACTTTGATCTGCTCACTGATGCCAATTTGTCCGCCCAGGCGCTCTTGCAGATAAGGCGCGGCAGACAGATGGTCGGCATGGGCGTGGGTTTCGAGTATCCATTTTACATCGAGTTGCTCAGCTTTTACCCAAGCGATGATTTGATCGGCGGCTTTGGTGTCTGTCTGGCCAGATGCATAGTCAAAATCCAAAACGCTGTCGATGATGGCGCAGGATGTTCCTGACGGATCTCTGACCACGTAGGAGGCTGTGTTCGTTGTTATGTCGAAGAACGACTGTGTCGGCGCGTGCATGGCGTATCTCCTTTGAGTCTAATCTAAGCAGGCGCAAAAGTCATGCAAGGGAGAAAGGCGTTATTTTTTTGATAATAGCAGGAATTTATTCTATTTGAGCAGCAAAATGGAAAATATGGTTTCCAAAGGGTGCAGTGTTCGATTGATGTAGGGGGCAGAAAAGTTGGTGGCCGGCGCCTGCGATCAGGCATGCGCAAACCACGAGAAGTCGTCTGGCAAGCGCGCCTTAGCTAAGTAAAATTCCCACAACTACCATCATCAACCCGATCGCAGATAGAAATAATGCGGCCAGATTTCTAGGCAAAATCTGCGCCATCACCAGCCTAAGCTCTTCGTCGGGTAAACTTGCATTGCGGGCATTTCTGACCTTGGCGATGCACCATAACATCCCCACAAGACTGCATAGCGTCACGGCGGCGCCACCCCATATTAGAACGTACATCTCAAGCCTTTTGCGTTTTAAAAACTAGCAAAGGGTATTGGACCCGCCCGCGCATGGCAAGGCGTGTCCGTGAAAGATTTCGATTGACGGCTTGCGGCGCAGGGCCGGGGCTTGTATCGGTCTATGCCAGTGAACAGGAGAGATTAATGACCGACGAAAGCGACGCCAATTATCGTGTGACAGCAAATGAGTTGCGCCAATTTATTGAACGCTTCGAGCGTTTGGAGGCAGAAAAGAAAGATATTGCGGATCAACAAAAAGAGGTGATGTCTGAGGCGAAGTCGCGCGGGTATGACACCAAAGTGATCCGCAAGGTGATCGCACTGCGCAAACGCGACAAAGACGATATCGCCGAAGAAGAGGCTGTGCTGGAAATGTACAAAGAGGCGCTGGGCATGTGAGTGATGGAGGCTGACGAGCCCTTGCTCAGCTTGGCCTCTATCTCGTCTAATGTGGACACTGTCTCATCGAAAGTGGGCAAAGACCTGCCCGCATCTGCGCCAGTATATTCAATGCAACATATTCAATGCAACGGCCCCGACATCTTTGGCAATTTTGCCGGCTTTAGCGATATCTTCGCGGGCCTTGTGTATATGTTTAGAGATTGCAACGTAGCCTATTGGCTCCCCCATAAGCACGTTCATGCTATTGATCAGCAAATCGATATTGGAAAACGGGTCTTTTGGTTTTGCAGTAATTAGAAGGTACCTCAGTTTGCAATTCGAACGAGGCAAAGCCCTATCGGGTTGTCATTCTGATGTGGTCAATGGACGAAAGGTGTTCCAAAAATGTCTATTATTGGTGGGAAATTCAATATCATTCGTTTCTGGTCTGCCCTTATTTGATGTTTCATACTCAGTCGCACAGGCGTTCCTGAAAGCGCAGGGAAACTGGCTTGTCTTCCTGCCGCCTTACAGCCCGGACCTGAACCCCATCGAAATAGCATTTTCCAAACTCAAAGCGCACCTGCGGCGCATGAAGGCCCGCACCTTCGACACGCTGTTCGAAACTGTCGCAGAAGCATGCGAACTCTTCCCTCAACAAGAATGTCAGAACTGCTTCAGGGCTGCGGGGTATGTTGCACATTAAATGGATGGCGCTCTAGTAGTTCAATTTGCCGCCTGAAGAGAAATCTCACGCATCCGTCGAGGGATGTGATCGATTTATTTTTGCGCGTCTGTTATTTTTTAAGTGCCCGTGCCATCCCAAACTGGGCTTAGCGTTGGATGTTTATGCGTTTATTCTCAGGCCTAAGTAGCTTGGGCTATAAATAAGAAGATAATCGCGAAATGGAAATAACCCCAGCCAGGAAACCTTGACGTCAACGGCTCAACTAAAAGTCTTTAGCGATTCATACCAAGTTTGAAATGATTATTGCCCTGCGGTTAGGACAGTGATTGGATGCGTCTAATCCTGTATCTAAATTCTAGAGGCTCACCAATCTGTTGTGAATTTCAATCTGGGCCATTAGTTTTTGTCTTCGCGTAATTGGCGCTGCCTTTTTTAGTTCTGTCATCTTCAGTTCCACCTTTTAAAACTACGAATGCAGTTTAACCTATCACATCTCTATCAGCTTGATGTAAATAATGCAAAATTAAATTTTGCAGTAGTTTGCCGTTTTCCATTACTGCAGAGTGCAGTTGTAT
>Ga0115004_10001331_pt1 | contig 20175 bp, 13 predicted proteins | sample ArcticOcean_MG_C_10_FD_88737 | JGI IMG/M metagenome (GOLD analysis project Ga0115004, IMG submission 88737) | Marine microbial communities from western Arctic Ocean - ArcticOcean_MG_CB11_90 | ecosystem: Environmental > Aquatic > Marine > Oceanic | place: Arctic Ocean: Canada Basin | collected... | reverse complement strand
TGCGTGGGTGTGTTGCTAGAGGTGTTGCGGGTGTTGATTCATGATAAACAGAACGTACCGAACGCGCCGGTTGTTTTTCTCCTGAACGGCGGCGAAGAGACGTTCATGCAAGCCGCGCACGGGTTCGTGGCGCACCACCCTTGGCGCTCTACAATCGGCGTCGTGATAAACGTGGAAGCCACGGGCAGTGCCGGTCCTGATGTTCTCTTCCGGGAAACAGGCGGGTGGCCTGCTGAACTGTACGCGAAAGTCGCACAAAGGCCGGTTGCCACCGCGACGATTCGCGATTTAGTGCGGTTCGCGAACCTCCCCGTGGATACCGACTTTAGCGTTTTTGTAGACCCCGCCCTGAACTACGGGAACCTTCCCGGAATCGACCTGGCGTCCATGCTGGACGGGTTTGCGTACCACACGGATCGGGATCTCGTGGAGAGAATCGAAAAAGGGAGCGTTCAGGTGTACGGCGAAAACGTTTTGGCGGCGACGCGCGCGTTCGCGGCGGAGCTCGAGAAAAGACGAGCGGCCGATTCTGATGAAAACGATTCTGATCGCCGCACCATCGCGTCTGGTGAGGGCGGTGCTTTTTTCGACGTCTTCGGCGTGGTGGGAATCGTGGTGGGTACGAAACACGTGTCCTTTTTGTTCCATTGTTTGCCATTGTTCGTGTGTCTCGCGGACGCGGTTTCCGAAAACACTGTTACGCTGAGAATCCAAAAAACGAAAAGTCACCTCAGGGGAGCCAAAACAGCCCTGAAGAGTGCAGCACTCGCACTTCTTGTTCCAGTCACTTTGTCCGCAGCAAGGGCCGTGGTGTCAGGCCGACCAATTGCGTGGTTCGGCAGTTATTTCATGTCGGGGGTGTTGACCGTCCCGCCCGCGTTGATTGCCGGCGCGGCGCCGTATGTCTCCGCGGGCCGACGCGATATCAACAAAACGATCCGTTCCGAAAACGCACGAGGCGCCGCGTTGGTCTCCGCGATGCTTGCCACACTGTGCGGCGCCCACGTCGCCGCGCTCGGGTACCTGTGGGTTTTCTGGAGCCTTGGGATCTCCCTCGCCACGAAGCTGGGAGGAACCGAAAACATTACAAACAAACTTGGCGCTTTGCTTTGTTTGGTCCCCGGCGCCGCGCTCGCGTCGCCCGTGGCGTACGTCACGTTTTTGCTAATCAACGAGAAGGTTGGTATTTCCGGTTCCGAGCCTTGGCCGCTTGGGTTGGTGGTGGGCGACGTCACCATGGGTGTCGCCTCTGGGGCCTGCGTGGTGCTTGTTTGCTTCGGGTTGTTTCCGTTCGTAACGGTTCTTTCCAAAAAACAAACTCGAGTTGTGTTTTTGCTCGTCACAGGGACTTGGGTGATATGCGCCGCGAGTGTCATGTGGAAGCCCACGTACTCGGTACACACCCCGAAACGGCTAGGGGTGTTGCACCAGCACTTCACGAGTGACGCCGGGGTGTTAAAATCGGAAATACTAGTCGGCGCGTTCGACGCCGTGCCCGCGGCGTCGGCGCTGGCGCCGCTCACGCGCGCCGCCGCGGTTCGCCCAACCACGCGCGAGGACTTCGCGTCTTTGTACCCGGTGACGCAACTGTTGGGTGAGGGGGTTGTTCTTCCGTCGGAGGTTTCTTCGGACCCGCCGTGGGGTGCTGTGTTGCCAAAGCTGGAGGTGGGACGGCTTGACGAGTTGGGGTTTGCGGGCCCCGGGTTGATTGCGTCGAACGACGAAAGCGACGACGACGAAAATACGACACGTTCCGCCGTCGCCGCCGCCGATGGCGCGTTCGTTCAACTCGGTTTGTCGTCCGTCGAACACAACACCACACGCGTTGCAGTTGTGTTCCGTACAAACGCACCCGCGTGGTCGTGCGTGCGCGTAACCGGAGCGGTCACGGCCTGGTCGCTTTCCCCTACGCTTCCCAAACGCGGCGTCGACTTTTTCACGAAGACGGTGCGTGTTGCGCGTTTCCCAAATCCTGTCACTGTTTTACCTCTAACGTTGGCGACTGTTCAGACCGATTACCCTGACTGTTGTCCATACATCGTCCAATACACGCCCAACACGCGACGTTAACCACTTTTCGTGCACGAAAAAAGGAAACCCCGCTGTGGGCGCGGCACGCGGGAAACGGTTTGGCGGGCGCCACGTGGCGGTTCTGGATAGACACGCCCTCCATCGAGACAGCGGGGGAAATAGAAGTCACGGCGTGGGCGTTGTACCCGGGGGGGGATACGCGTGAGATTGCCCAGGTGACGGACGGGCTGGGAAAAGAAACGAGCGCCATAGCCGGCACGACGTTTCGCACGACAAAAACGCGCGTGTGAAAAAATACACGTCGATTTTATTCCTCCTCTGAACACCCCTTTTCTTGGATGCTCCGTTTACCCCTCTTCACACGCCCGCGCGCGCCGCCCGGGAGTAGACCCTACGCCCTAAGGCCTACGCGATGCGCGAGGCGGAACACACGCGTTTGTTGGCGTCGAGCCACGACGCGACGTCCGCCGCGTCTTCCAGCGGCAGCGTTTGGAGCCGCGTCGCGCTCGGTTTGGGGACGCTCGGCGTGATCGCCGCGGTCGCCGCTTTGGCGACCAGCCCCGAGACGCTTATGGACATCACGCTCGGCCTAGGGCTTTCCCTGCCTCGCGAGACTCCGGCTCAGCACGGGCTGTCCACCAAATCCATCCGACCGGTGGCGTCCGGTGACGGAACCCGGCCGCACAGCGCGCTGCGCACCGAAGATGCGCTCGTGCCCAAGCTTGGAAGCCACAAATCGGGGCACGTCGCCACCGCGGGAGCCGGTTTGGTCGACGACTCCGACAGGGACAAGCAGTTCCTGATACCTCCGGTGGTGGTTGAGAAGATCGCGGGGAAACTCGCGGGACGCAAAAGCAAACACAGGTGGGTGTCCGTAACCGGCTTTGCGTGGCCCCCGGACGCCTCCTTCCCATCGGCCTGGACGTCGGGATCCCGTGGTAACACCCTCGTTCTTTCCTTCCCGGTTGCCCCCATTCCGCGTGCGTCGGCTGACATCCAATTCCCCCAATCTCTGTGCCCTCGTCCCCATTCCCCAGCTACGACGGCGTCCTCTCCAAGAAGGCAACGCACGCCTCTGGTGTGCTGCGTACCCCCGTGTACATCATCGCCATGGAGCAGTCCACGAAGGATGCGCAGAGAGTTGCTGAGATGCTGGAGCGGTTGATCAAGTACCACGGGTCCCGCGCGGTCCGCGAACACGTGCACATCACCCCCGGAATAAACGTCGCGGGCTGGCCTGATAAAATCGAGCTGGTGGAGTACGCGCTGAAAAGCGTGTTGGCGGTGAGAAGTGTTGGTGAAATAGGGGCGTTGCCGTGGCTGGAGACGTACGCGAACCGGGACAAAAAAGGCCGAGTGGGCGACCCGCGAGCATCATCCTTCCCGCTGTCGCACCACATCGGGTGTCTCTACGCCCACCTGCACGACTGGCAGCTGTCTTTCGACGCTCACTACGAAACGACCGTGATTCTGGAATCCGACGCTATCGATCCCAGTTTGTTGGGGGTGGAGCTCTCATCGATCCAAGCCGTGGTGGACAACGCCCCCGCCGATTTCGATTTGATTTTCCTCACCAACCGCGAAAAAGGCGGCAAACTTGCGAAGAAGTTCAAAGACCAACTCGGTAATACTCTGCGGATGTATCACCTCACGGAGCCCAACGAGGAAGCGGGCTTAAGCAGCTACATCGTATCAGGCACGTTCTACAAGAAGCTAAGACGGTACTTAGTGGAGCACGGCGCGGATATGGTGGACGCGTGGCTCAGCGCGAAGTTGTGCGTCAAGCCCGCGTTTGACAAGAACGGGAAGTTCGTGGCGTGGGAGGACAACGGGGGGGGGGAGGACCGGTACCTGTCGTGTTACCACGTCCAACAAGAAGGTTTTCGGTCGGTGGTGAGCGATGCGTATCCCAAAGCTTCGCGGTGACGGCAGGGGGGGGCTAGTTTTTAATTCACTCAAAGTGTTTTGCATTCTGACTTTTGAGTTTGGGCAGAGTTTGGGCAGCTTTTCTTGGACGCCTGGTTCGGGACAAGCGGAAACTTTTAGGAAGACGGAACCCCGGCTCGCGGCTTCGCCGCTCCCGCCGGGGAGTTGGAAGTGGTGTAGTCTCGGTATGAGAGCACGAGGAGGAGGAAGACTAGGATGAAGAGCAGGCAGGTAGTGAGGAGAAGGAGGAGGAAGAGGAAGAAGAAGAGGAGGAAGGAGGAGGAGAAAGAAGAAGAACAGGGGAGGAAAGTAAGCGCACATTTCAAAAACATCGCGTTCAACGGAAAACACGAGAAACACGTATCAACCTCAAAACCCACCGAAAAGCTTGATCGATGATATTATGAGCACTCGGTCAACGTGCGCGGCCGCCACCGCCACGTCGTGAAGGCGATTCATCGGTTTCTTTGCTTCATTGCGAGGAGGTGTGCCTGCACCGCAACCACGCACTCCATGGGACGACAAAAGATGGCTTCTCGCTCCACAAGCGTCGTTTACACGTTACAACTGGGTATTTAGTCACATACAAATGTCGCAGTGGTCAAACAGTGCGAAAATATCGAAAAACTGGTGGCGGCCGCGCCTCAAACTTCAACTTGAGAGTCCGCCTTCTGCACCAGGCGAAGAGGCGATCGAACGCGCGGGAACACTTTCCTGGGTGCTCACTTCTGCGTGCACGGCGTCGCCACGACGTCCGTGATGAGCGCACCGATGGAAGTGCCTGCGCAAACCGCGCCTGGCGCTTCTGGCGCGGCGGCGGAGCCGGTGACTACGCCCACGACTGTTGCCCCCCTCCCGATCGCCACTGACACCTGCCCTGTTGCAGTGGAAGCGACGACGCATGTGCACGGCGAGACCGCGGACGAGGAGGACGCTGTGGACCCCGCGCTGATCGCCGCTTTCGCGGAGGGACGGCGCACGCGGGGTTCTGCTGGCTCGGAACACGACCCCTCGGGCACGGACGGCGAAACCCCCGAAGAGGAGGACGAGGAGCAGGACCAGTCCGGTGAGGATGACGACGAGGCGCCGCCCGTGTTGCAGTGCCCCGAGATTCCGCGCATGTTGCAACCGCAACACGCGTCGCAGCTGTCGCTGGTTGGACGACACATCGACGTCCTTTGGCCGGACGACGGGTCTTGGTGGAAAGCGCGGGTGGTGAACCTGAACCCGCACAACGGCATGGCGACGCTTTACTACGAGCCCAACGCGCGGGTTGGGGATGAGACGGGGGTGACGAAAACGGGTGTGACGAAGGACGAGACGACCGATTTTCCCGAAAACGTCGCCGGCGAGGGCGCGGACGCCGCCGCTACTGCTACCGCCACCGAACCCGTCGCCACTGCGACTTCCATGGAGACCGACGCGAAGGAGGAAGCTACCCCCACGGATGTCGCCGTAGTAGCCACCGACGCGGCCGACGGGAACGACGCCGCGGAAGACGACGCCGAAGGCGAAGGCGAAGTCGAAGAGCTGGATCTTCGCGAGGCGTGCGCGAACAAAGAGGTCCGGTGGAGCTTGAGCGAACTTGTGAAGATGCGTGAGGAGTATTTGAAGGTCATCCAAGGCGGCCCGATCGCGCCTGCGGATAAATCCGCGGTGCCCTGCCCCTTCTGCGACCGCCGGGCGTTCAAGTACCTGCGGAGCCTTGAAAAGCACTGCTGGAACGAACACGGCACGCGCTTAACGCGGGAACAGCTGGATGATTTCGAGAAGAGTCTTCGCGTGGGTAAGAAGATCACCGGGCCTTCCCAGCACCGACGCAAGCGCGAGTACGTCGTACCTGAACTCATCACAATCAACTACGACGAGATGTACAACATCCTTGACGACGAAACGAAAATCAAAGCGCGCGGCGAGGCCCGGGTGATCGCCACGAACGCGGCGCTGGAGGTGACCAAGAAAACCGGCGACGCGTCGCAGCGGCAACGCGCGACGCTTTGGAGCGCGGCGGAGACTGATTTGTGTCACGCCTGCGGCGAGGCGGATCCCAACTTTTGGCACATCGAGGGCGACATGATCGTGATGTGCGACGGGTGCGACTCGCAGTGCCACCTTTCGTGTTACGGTTTGACCGAAGCGCCGGACGGTGACAAGCCGTGGTTCTGCCAGGGGTGCGTTGATGGCGTGAAAACAGGGGATGGGAGGGCCGCGGATTCAGGGATGTGCGCGCTGTGCCCCGTACCAGGAGGCATCTTAACAAGGGTCCAGCCCCCTTCCCGGTGGAGCACGGATTGGGGATCAGACGGCACGCACGCGCACTTGTGCTGCGCCGGGAACTTGCCCGAGGTTATTGTCACGCCATCCACCACATGCGCGCCAATCGCTGACATGCACCGGGTGAAGAACAGCCGCATGGCCCTGCAGTGCGGGTTGTGCGGCCTCTCAGGCGGGTGCGTGCAGTGCTCCATGAAGAACTGCTTCCAGGGTTTCCACGTGCTTTGCGGCCGAGCCGCGAACTTGGAGCACATCTACCCCGACCGCGAAGACAACCTTTCCGCGGCGGTGTTTTTCTGCGCCGAGCACAGCGCGCCTGCTTTTTCGCAGAGAAGGCTGAAAGCCGCCGGCCTGGTCGCCGCCACCGGCTCGGCCGCGGCCGCGGCGAACGGCCCGAACGCGCCGACCGCCGCCGGCGCCGCGCTCGCGGCCGGCGCCGCGCCGGGCGCGCAATTGGTGGTTAAACAACCCAAGCCCGGGGACGACGACCATGCGGACAACGCGTCGCGGCTCGCCGCGAACGCTGCGATGAAAGCCTGCGGGCTCGATGTGGAGCGTAGAAAAGCGCAGTTCGTTATTCGGCTGTGGCACAGGTTCACGCCTTTCCTTCCCCAGCCCTTGGACCCGGTCAGGCGGGCGGATCTGTTGAAACGCACCGGGCGGTTCGCGCAACGGGTGATGCGCAAGGCGCAGATTTCCGAGCCCGAAATCGCACGGCTGTCGCAGCTCACCGACGCCCTGGGCGAAGCCGAGGTGCGCCGAGACCACGACGCGGCTACGAAGTTCGCCCTTGAAGAGGCGAAGAACGGGCAACACCTGAACGAAGGCCTTCGGGATTACCAGCGCGAAGGCGTGGCGTGGCTCGCGGCGCAGCACGCGGCGGGCGCCGGCGGCGGGATTCTCGGGGATGACATGGGCCTTGGCAAGACGTTACAGGTTCTTTCTTTTTTACAGTACCTGCGAGACGCGAAAGGCGAAAGCGGGCCGCACCTCGTGGTGTGCCCCCTCTCCGTGCTCCCCACCTGGGTCACGGAGGCGAAGCGGTGGTGTCCTTCGCTGAGGGCGGTGGCGTTCCACGGCCCGGAACAGGAGCGCACGCGGTTGAAACAGGAGGTGCTTCTTCAAGGAACCTTCGACGTTCTTGTCACGACGTACGAGATGCTCACCGCGGAGCAGTCAATGCTCGCCGCGCGGTTCCACTTCCGGTACCTGGTGTTGGATGAAGCGCAGAGGGTGAAGAACGACGTGTCGCTTGTTTCGCAAGCCGTGCGGCGCGTGCGCACCACCGCCGCGTTGCTGTTAACGGGCACGCCGCTACAAAACAACCTCCACGAACTACGCGCGTTGGTGTCGGTGTTGTTCCAGGACGTGCTGGAAGCCGCGGGGGCGGAGAAGATGGACTCCGACGGCAACGCCGCGTTCGGGGACGACACCGCGGTGGCGGCGGCGCGGAGTTTGTTACAACCGTTGATGCTGCGACGCACGAAAGCGAACGTTTTGGCGAAAATTTTACCCAAGAAAACCGAAACTGTCGTGCGCATTCCGCTGAGCGAAGTGCAGAGAAAGTTGTACAAAGTGTTGCTGGAAGGCGAACAAGGTTTGTTCGGCAAGCTCGCCACGACGAACGCTACGTCGGAAAAAGAAGCCCTAGACAACGGGCGGTGCATTGGCGAGCAAAACAGTGTCGACACGTCTGGCGCCGGCGCTTCGGGCGAGGGCGGCGGCGGCGGCGGTAACGTTCAGTTCACGAAACTGTCCAACCTCTTAATGCAGCTGCGCAAGGTGTGTTGCCACCCTTTTCTGTTCGGGGAGGAGGCATCACGTGAGGCCATCGCGGCGCATGGTGGGAACCGCGCCGAGGCGCTCATCGCGTCAAGTGGGAAACTCACCGCCCTGGACTCCATGCTCCCGCGCCTGCGCGCGGGCGGGCACAAGGTTTTGATCTTTTCGCAGTTCACGCTGATGCTGGATATGCTGGAGGAGTTTTGCGACGCGCGGGGGTTCGCGCACCTGAGGCTGGACGGCAGCACCAGCTTGGCCCGACGCAGGTACGAAACCGCGCTGTTCAACAAGAGCGACGGGCGGCACTTCGTGTACCTTTGTAGCACACGGGCGGGTGGGCTCGGTATTAACCTGCAATCCGCGGATACCGTCATCCTTGCGGATCCGGATTGGAACCCCACGTACGACCAGCAGGCGCAGGACCGGGCGCACCGCCTGGGACAAAAACGCCCGGTAACGGTGATCCGCATGTGTCACGCGCACTCCGTGGAGGAAGGCATCCTAGCCGTCGCGGCCCGGAAAGCGTCCCTCGCAGCCGCGGTGCTCGCCGGGTTGGAAGCGGGGGCGGATATCGAAGCCCTGGACGCCGCGAACGCCGCGGCGGGCACCGACCCCGCGGCGAGCGCAAAGCTGTCATTCACCGAACTCCGCGAAATAATCATGGCCGGCGCGGGCGCGGTGGCGGATGCGAAGACCCCGGGTGCGACGGACAAGAAAACCAGGGGAGGAGGAGGGTCTTCGAGTGACTTCAAGACCCCGGGCAGTGGGAAGGGTGGCGCGCAGGAAGAGGGTGTGGCCGCGTTACAAAGAGCCGCCGCGGGGAGCGGCAAGAAAGGGCACTACAACTGGGAAGGCCACGATTACCAGAAATCCAAAGCGGACGCGGACAAGAGGGATATCGCGGACGTATGGGTTTCCAGCGTGGGCACCAAGCGACGGGAACGGATCAGCACGGTTGAGTACATCGACGCCGGTGCCGGTTTAGGCATGCAGGCGGTGTCAAGGATATCAATCCGGGAAGCCAAGGAAGCCGAGGACCGGGAACGGCGAGCCGCCGCCGCAAGGGAAGAAGCCCGGGCGAAAAGCGCCGATCGCGCGTCGCGGCACGAAACAAACTGCTGCGAGTGCGGCGGCGACGAGGCCGGGTGCTTAAAGCCGCCCCCCCCCTTCCTGGCTCCGGAAATCGCCGCGGAACGTCTTCGGTGCCGCAACTGCCCGCGGGTCATGTCCCTGGGGTGCGCGCGCCTGGTCACGCGGCCGCGCATGGGGTGGCAGTGCCCGCAGCACCACTGCAAGAGCTGCAACCGCACCGCGTCCGAAGCGGGCGGGCTGATGTTCCGGTGCGTGCAGTGCCCCACCGCGTTCTGCGCCGAGTGCAACGGGGAAACCCCGTTCGACGCCGTGGAGGGCAACATACCGTGGGAGCAACTCGGCTTTTACCTCCCCAAGTCGTTCGAGTACGTCATGTGCGGCGAGTGCTGCTCCACGAACGAAGCCAAGGCGAAGGCGAAGGCGATTGAAACGCCGAAGGAGGAAAAAAAGGAAATGCCGGCGTCGGCGAAGAAACCGCGGAAACGGTGATCGGTTGGTATCCGTCACGTTTTATTTTTCAATTTTGATACGATGTCTTCATACTGTGTTTCTTGATACTAATATTTTTCTTACGAACTTCTTGATACTAATAATAATACTCCCTCTGTACCGCACATGTGCATACTTTTGTGTTAATCCAACTCTTTCGTAACCGCCGCGACTCGGGCATCTTTATCGTCGTCGTCGACGCACTCAACCGGCGACTCAATCGGCGCTTGCGGGGTGGTTTTGAACGTCGTTCCCTGAATGGGTTTAAACCCTTTATCAAGCTGGATCCACCGTATCAAGCAACCAAGGGATAGCGCGACGTAGTACGCGAATATGGACCACCAGATTCCCGACAGCGTGAGCGGTCCTTTTTTCGAAAACGCGTACAGCGACGACGCGCACACGGCGCCGCCCACGGCGAACACGTTGTTCACGCTCCGCGCGTCTCCCCGGCCAATCAAGGCGCCCTCCAGGGCTTTGTACCAGTACGTCAGGACGCAAATCATCACCACCGGGTACGCGGAAAGGGCGTGCCCCACGACGGCGAGGTCTGGGGTGAAGTTGGTGAGCAGCGGTGTTCTTATTTCCCAAAACACACACGCGATTGCCACAAACACGCCGGCGGAAAGGAGGCTCAGCGCGGCGCCCGCGCCTGATGCGGCGGCGTCGCCTTCCGATACCTGCAACCGCGAGGTCACCGCGTTTGACACCGTGGTCATGGCACCCGCCGCGACGCTGATTATTGACAGAATCTGGAACAGAAGCACGTGCGCGGCGCCCGAAAACACCCCGGTTCGCGCCGCTAAAGCCGACGTGCCGCCCCACACCAGAACCACGTTCATAACCCGGCCCAACATCGACGTGGCTTCTCGGAAAAACTTCCACGCCAACACGCTGTCGAAGGCATAAACAGCGACTGGGGAGGTTTCTTCTTCGCCATCCTCGGAAACCAGAACCGTTTCGTCGCCGAAAAAGTTAACCCGCCTCGGTCCTTTGAACGCGAACCACCACATTAAAGCCGCTTCCGCGTACTGCGCCACCACGGTGGCGTACGCGGCGCCCTGGAACCCTAGTTTGAAGGTGAAAATGAACGTCGGGTCCAACACCAAGTTCGTCACCCCGGCCAGCGCAACCGCGAGGAGGGGCCTGTGATTGTGAACATAAAGTGGTTAACGTCTTGAATGGGCAAACACTGTGTCAGGATTTGGGAAACGCGCAATACGTACGTTTTCGCGTCCCGCGCGGCTTGAAACGCGCCGCCGAGCACGGCGATTAAACACACCGCGGGAACTCCAGCCGCTCGCGCGCGCATGTACCCCGCGGCTTGCGCCACGACTGATTGGTCCACGCCCACCAAGGTCACGACGAATTCCGGGAAAAGCGCGATTAGCAACGCACATGTCGTGCCGAACGCCACCGCGGTGGTGGTGACCGCTATTAGGTACTGCCCGGCGAGCGTTTTGTCGCCCCTCACCAACCCCCCGTCTCGCCGCGCGCGCTCGTCTTTCTCAATCGCGACCGCCATGACCCGCGTCGCGGCGGTCCCAAAACCGTGCGCCGCGAGGACGGCGATGACCGAAGAGTACACTGCGGTGTTCGGCCCGAGGGACGCGAGCGCGGTTGTCCCTAGGGTAGCGACCCAGTACGCGTCAATCGTCCCGAGCAAAGGCTCCGCCACGCCCGTCGCCGCGCACGTCGCGAGCTGCAACAGGGTGACCCTGGAAAACGCCGTGTCCCACCCCAGTTTCCGCGAATCCGACTCCTCGTCCTCCATCACCACCGCATCGCCGTCCCCGCAAACGATGATCTCCTTCTCGGGCGAGCCCTCGCCGACGTACGCGGGGAGGCGCGAGGTGGGGACGCGGCGGGTCCGCGTGTTTTGATAAGATGACTGACAAGATGAACGATGGGTCATCTTGGCAATCATCTTACCTGTGCCGTCATCTTGTTTACATGCCGCCACGTATCCCCCGCGAGTGCGCCCTGTATTTGAAACCGTGTTCGCCGCAATCGCCTCCCATCGCACTGCGGGCGCTTTCGAGGCTCGGCCGGCGGACGCGACCCTGGGGGCGGTGAGACGCCGCCGGCGGTCGCCCGGACCATCCCGGCCTTTGATTTGCGAAGAGCGCGAGCTAAAGGGTTTGTTTGAATCCCTGGCGCGGAACAACGACCGCAGGGACAGGCGACTCTGCATCGCACTCGCAGACATGACGCTCATACACTAGGCGCGTCTCTAGTGACGCCGCCTCGAAACCCGGAACCCTAAACTCCTCCGCGTTCACCTCCGACGCGCGCAAACCACTCTGTTGTTCAACTTGCCACATGGCGACATCTTGGAATCATGCCAAGTCACGCCGCGCCTAAGGCATAAGCTAAAAGCGTCTTTTCTGGCACGGCGACAGCGCGTGCGAATAAACCGAAGATGGAGACTAAAAGGCCTTGGAAAGTAATCACGTCTCTGTTTGCGGTGATTTAGGTTGACCCGCGAGATCCGGAGTGTTGTTTTTCCCGCTCGCGCTCGGCTGAAGATTCATTTACGCTCGCTGCGTGCACCCGCGGGGGTCGCGAAGCGTCACAAACGCGCGCGCGTGGCCGCTGGTGCCGGCGTGGGGACTTGCTTCGCCCAGGTTCCAGTGCCACGGCGTGTTTCAGGTAGTTTTCCCGGAGGAAAACCACACCCGAGCCAGTGGAAACGGGTCCGAAAACCCAGATCTGGGCCGGCCACCCGAGAGACGCGACGACCCGCCGCTTCTTAACGTCGTTTCGTTTCACCGGTGCGGTGGCGTGGTGTCGGGGCTCACCACGGCGGACGGCAGACGGTTTCGGGTAGTCAAGCATGACGCCGCACGAGGTCGCCGCGCTTGTCCAGGCCCTAGCAACGGTGATGGCCACGGAGCCAGCCAAGGAGTTCTTCAACCACCCGGTCGACGCCGTCGCGTTGGGTTTGGACGATTACCACGACGTCGTGACGCGACCGATGAGTTTGCGTGAGGTGCTCGCGCGGGTTCAGGCGGGCGGCGGCCACGATGGGCACCCGGGGGCTTCCAACGACAACGACGCCACCACCAAGGACGCCGAAGCCCCAACCCCGTACCCCTCGCTCGCGGACGCGCTGCAAGACATCCGGCAGGTATGGAGGAACTGCCGGGTGTACAACTCCAGTTTTCACATGGCGCATCTACGGCGCGCGGTCGACGCGCTGGACGAGACGCTACGTGAATCCTTGGCGAAAGCAGGCATCACCAGCCTGCCGTTACCTAGCGACCTCCCAGAACAAGCCAAAGCGATCAACGCGCACATCACCGAAATAGACATCCCGGAGAAATACAACGCGTACCTCGGTGAACAACTGCCGTACCGCGTTTTGGACGGGTGGACGGTGTGCGTCGCAACCGACGCGTTTGAAACGGCGCCGTGCGAGGCGGCGGATTTTTACGACAAGTGGGTTCTGGAGAATGGGGAGGTGGATGGGGAAGGTGAAGGGGAGGGTGATGATGCAAACAGACATACCGCAAACAGACACGACGGCGATGGCTCTACTGAAAAAAACCGCGCCGGGAATCGAACCCGCGTCGGCGTCGACCAAGCGAAAATAGAAAACCAGCCGCCACCGAGGCTCGCGGCGTACGGCTGGCTCGCCGTGCCCACCCCATTGTTCGAGCCGGCTGACGACCTCCCAGGCGCCACCGGGAATGGTACGCAGCAGTCCCTCCCGCAACTCGCCAAAAAGAACAAAGACGACGAGGATGACGACGACGACGACGACGTCGCTTTGGCCGCCGCAACGAAGGCGAAGGCTGAAAAAACGCAGCAAACGCGCGTCAAGGTTTGGCTCCCGCGCGTGCTTGACTGGTCCATAGACTACGAAAACCCGCAATCAATGTGGCTCATCACGGAGTCTGGGTGGTACCGGATGCTCGATCCGAGTGGGGAGTACTCAGTGCTTTTCAAGGAGGGCGTTTCGAAAAAGTTTGACCTCGCGGCGCGCGCGGTGAACGTCTTGAAACAAGGTACGTAATTGCGCGTTTCCCAAATCCAGGCACTGTTTCAAGCCCCTCTGTGACGTCCACTAGTCATTAAAAGGAAGTATCCTACATACAGCACAAGTGCACTGTTTGCCCATACAGTACACTCAAGAATGACCCTTTTCTTTTCCGAAACAAGACCCGCTCGCGTCCTGGGACGACGCGCTTCCCAAGATTTTGGCGGCGCCGCCGAAACCGGGAAGGCCGCGGGGACGGCCGCCAAAAGACAGGAGCCTTGTGGAGGAGGACAAGAGGGACAAGAAGGCGAAGAAGGGCGGCAGGGGAGGGAGGGGAGGAGGCAGGGGGAAGAAGGGAAAGAAAGAGTCCGAAGGGGATGGCGACGCTGACGCTTACACGAAAGAAACGAAAGAGACGCGACCCGAAAAAGTGGTCGAAAAACCCAAACCGGCGGCGCGCGATTTGCCCCCCGATACGCGTTGGGGGGACAGCGGAACAGTGTACTCCGAATCCACGCTCGTTGAGCTGCGGGAGTTCGTGCTTTCGCAGCTAGAAGCTTGTGTCGCCGCGGGCGTGATTTTAACAAGCACCGGGAAACTGTCGCGGCACATGAAGGTAAGGGCCTTCCCCAATCACCACACACCGCCTTCGCAATTGCCCACACGAGACTGACATTTCTAAACCCAAAAACAATCTCAGGCGTTTTGCGTGGTGTTGGAAGAGAAAGGCGAAGCCGCGGATTTCGACGCGCGGAGGAAAGCGGAGCGGGAAGTGAGGTGGGCGGTGGCGGAGGAGGATGCTTTTGAGGAAGAAAAAAGCAATTTGCATCACACAAAGCAAAGCGCGGAAGACTTCACTGTTTTCGCCGCGCCTTCCCCGCCGACGGTGAGTAGGCACTCCGCGGACGCGCGGCCGGTGCGGGGTTTGGCCAAGGCGGACGCCTCGGCGCTCGCGACAGCGGCGGCGCTGCGAGCCAAGCGGTTGAGACACAAAAAACACGTCCCGACGCCCCCTTCTGCGAAGTGGGACTTCGGGGTGGAACCAGGGATGGTGGGTGACACGCTGGCGGTGTGGGACCTGTGCTCCAGGTACGCCGATTTCTGGAGGCTGCCCCCGTTTCCCTTCGCCAGGCTCGCCGCGGCGCTGTGTCCGGACCGGCGAGGCGATAACTTTGGATCTACTGATTTTGGGGCGACGACACCGGGAGGGCATTTACCTGTCTCGACGCCTGGGAAGGTTAGAGGGGATTCTTTGTTGCCAAACGGGAAAACCCCGGTCGCGACGACCGTCTGGGCGATGTCCCCGATGGGCCCTCCGGACACGTCAAAGACCTCGATAGGCGTCCCGACCGCGTTTTCAACCGCGGTCGGCGCCGAGTGGCTCGACGCGCAGCCCGGGGACGCCGAGCTGGCGAGCGAGTGTTTGCTGCGGGATGTGCACTGCGCTTTTTTAAGAGTGATTGACAACACAGACGTGGAGCTGCAGCAGGCGCCCGTGCGGTCGAGCGCGGAGGGAGGAGGGGGCGCGCTTCCCGTGGGGTGGCCCGAGCGAGTGCGTGTTTTGATTGAGGCGCGACCCGCCGCGCACGTTAAGGACGCCGCGTTCGGCGCCGCGCGGGCGTTGCGCAAAAAAGAACTCACGGCGTGTCCCCCGAAAGCCAAGCTGGCGCTGCTTCAGTGCCTCGCGAGTTTGGCGGTTGACTCGCCCGCCTTCGGGGCGCACGCAAAACACGTGAAGGATGTGCGGGACGCTTGTGGGAACCCCGATTTGATCGGGATCGACAGCACGGGGAGCAAGTACTGGCGCTTGGGCGCAAACGCCGGAATCGGGGCGGTTTTCGTGGAGAAACCGGGCTTTGAGAAAAACGAACTCAACGAACCGGCGGTGGGTGGTGGAACCGCGCGTGAAAATTTTGACTCCCTGGCGGCGCAAAACATGGCCAATGACGACGACGTGGCGCACACCCCTGATACCTCGTTGAAAACCGCCGCACCTGGCGCGGAGTCCCGGGTTTCCTCGAGGGTCAGGCACAAGCCCGTGAAGTTCGAAGACACGTCCATGGTGGACGCGAAAGCGGCGTCTTGCGCCAAGGCGGAAAAGGAAAAGGAGTCCAGTACTCGGACTCCTAAAAAAGCAACCGAAACCCAGACCAAGTGGTGCTGGTACCCCGCCAGCGCGTTCACCGCGCTCGCGGAGTGGCTGCGTGACTCTGGTGATGCTGGGGACGAAACCTTAGCGGAGGCGTTGCTGACGCCGCCCGAGGTCCCGGAGGATTTGGTTTTCGGCGGTGCGAAAAACGACGACGACGACGACGACGACGCGATGGACGCGGACGACGACGCAGGCGAACTGGATGTCGTAGAACTCACCGCCGCGGTCGCCTCAGCGCTGGCGCAACGCAAACGAGGAGGCGGCACCGCGCTTGATGGGTACGTCGGGCTGGACCGGCCGTTGACAAGGGGCGTGTCCCCCGACGGCCCGCGGGCGCTCGTCGCGCTGCGCGTCAACTTGACGGTGCGTGTTTTTTTGTATTTCCCAAATCAGGCGGCACACTGTTTCACCTCTAACGCTGGTGACTGTTGTCCACACGGCGCGATACACAAGACGTTAACCACTTTTCGTGTAACAATCATAGCAAACCCTGTCCGGGTACCCGTTCTGGGAAGACGAACCGTCGGTTGGCGAACTCCGCGACGGTGTTGTCACCAAACCCTCCCGCGCGTCCCGCTTCGTTCCCCTGGCGGAACTCGCGCGTACCCTGTCCTCGTTCGCGGAAGCCGCGCGCGCCGTACTCGCCACGGAACAGCTGTTCCACACCTCAAACGTGCTCACCCCGTCGTGGCGGTCGAAACGGCAAGCCTGGCTTTCGTCCGTGGACTCCGCGCGAACCACCCCCGCGCTCGCGATTTGTCTGCACTCGCTACACGGGCACGTAGCGAGGAAACACACCGGCCGGGTGAAGATGTTGCGCGAAGCGTTTCAGCGCGTCGGGCGTGTTCTAAGCACCGTCGCGCCGCCGAGCGAGCGCATGCCAAACGCGCCGTTTCTTCCGCAAATTCACGAGCACGTCGTTTTGAGCCGGTTGGGTTTGAAAAGCGCACTCGGCTTGCTTTTCAAAAAGCTCGCGGTAATCGACACACCCGAAGCGCGCTTAAAACTGGGCGTACCGACCGTACCGCCAAACCTCCCCGGGCTCACGAAGTGCAGGGTGGAGTTCGCGGGGTACCGCAAAGGCGACGCGAACGCCGCGACGCCCGCGCAGAGGATCCCGCACGCCTGGTACCTCCTGACCCCGATTGAAGCGATGGCGCCGAGCGCGGCGTTTGGTGGCGGTGCGGAGACGAAAGAAGGCCGCGATGCGGAGACGAAGGATGAAACCGACGGCGACGGGACTGTGGAGACCCTCGCCGTTTCGAAATTCCCGCCCCCCCCCGTTCCGCAAACGCCCCTCGTCGTGGCGCAGCACGTGTTTTCCGGAATGGGTAACGACTTTTTACTGCCGTTCGCGGAAACCGACGCCGTGCTTCGCCGGCCGTGGCGCCCTGGTGACAGGGTGCGGAAATCCTTCGTGGATTTACGGCAGAAAATCAAAAACGCCGCGGAGGACAAGGAGGAAAAGAAGGAGGAAAAGGGGGCCAAAAACAGACACAAAAAAGAAAAGGGTGCCGACAAAAAGGAACCCAACGCCGAAAACGCCGCCGACCCCGGAAGCCTTCTCGGCAAGCGCGGCCGCACGAAACCAGTCGGAATTTTCGTGTCAGGCGTGGTGGTGAAGACGGAGTGGTGGCGAGGTGGCGCGAACGGGACGAGTAACGGGACGAGTGAAGAAACAAAAGGGCGACGGTCCGCGACTCAAGAAAAAACAAACGAACTTGCAAAAGATTCAAAAAACCCGTGGACGTGCGCGCCAGACGGCGCGGTTTGCGTTTTGTGGGACGAGCCGCCACCGCTAAGCGCGGAGGCGCAGGCTGGGGTGCCTGCTGTCAAATCAGACGGCCTGCAGTGCGCCGGTGCGTGCTGGATATCGCCGTGGGACGTGGAGTGCGACCAGGATGAGGAGCGACGACGGGCGAAGGAGTTCGCGGCCGAGCAGAGACGTTTGGACAAGGAAATGTGGCTGGCGCGGTACCACTCGGATCGCGAACGCCGGGATTTGGATCGCGCGGAGAAAGGGTTAGCGCCGCTTGACGACGACGACGACTCCCCGAACGCGCCGAAACGGTTTTGCGTCGCGAACACACAGGGCGCGCCTAGAGCCGTGGCCATTCCCCAGGAGCAAGGGTTCGTGCAACGTGTACACGACTTCCACGCCCAACACCCCGACGGACCTGGCGTCCGCCTAAAGGTTCCCACGTTTTGCCACGTCGAGCTGGATTTGTTTCGCGTTTTTTGCGAGGTGCAGTCCAGGGGCGGGTTCAGGGCGGTGAGTGGCGCGAAGCGGTGGAGGGAGGTGTGCCGATCCCTGGGGCACGACCTTTCCGGGCAAACAAGCGCGTCATTCGCGATGCGGCAGAATTACGAGCGGTGTTTGCTTGACTTCGAGGCGCACTTGTGCGAGGAGGAGGACAAGGTTTTGGAAAAGTCGTCTAAAAAAAAACGCGCCGAGGGTGACGAAACCGCCGCGAAACGACCGCGACGAGCGTGAGTACGAGGATGAGGAAGGGTGTGTCATAAAAACCGGATTATTTCTTCTTGCCCTTGCCCTTGCCTTCCTTGCCTTTGCCTTTTTTCTTCGCCGCTTTCTTGGCCGCCTTCTCCGCCTCCACCCGCAACCGCTCCTCCTCCGCCAGCCGCGCGGCTTCCGCCTCCGCCGCGCGAATCTCCGCCAACTCCGCCTTGACCGCCGCCGCTTCTGTTCTCGCCTCGGTCAGCTCCAACAGCCGTTGGGTTTCGTCATCCGCCGCGCGTTTCGCCTGCGTCGCCTGCACCGCGTCGTTCGCCTCCATCAACTCGCGCTCCACCATGGCTGTCGCTGCCCGGTCCCGCTCCGCGGACGCCGCCGCTTGACGAGCGAGGGTTTTTCGAATACGCGCGCGCGCCGCGTCGCCGTTTTTCTCAACCTCCCGCACCGTCACACGCAGCGATTCCTTCGTGCTCACCCCAAGCGGCGTTATCTGCACGTCGTTCCTGGCAAACACGTCACCCCCCCGGCCAAGCAGCTCCATCGCAATTGCCTCGTGGTGCTCGGTGCACGCCATGTGCAGCGGCGTGTTGCCCACGTCGCCGCGCGCGTTGACCTCGGCGCCCGCTTCTAACAACGCCTTCGCTGTGGCTAAGCATCCGCGGTAACACGCCCAGTGCAACGCGTAGTCTCCCCGCGCGTTTGCCGCGTTCGGGTCCGCGCCGCGTGCGAGCAGAAATTTAGCCGCCTCGTGTCGGGAGTTCGCGGCGGCTAACACTAAAGGCGTTGACTCCGAATCCTCCGCCCTCGCGTCCACGTCGGCGCCCTCGACGCTAAGCAACGACGCCAGCGCGGCGATATCGCCCAGCTCTGCGGCTTCGTGTAAAGTACATCGCGGAAGAGGGGTGGTGACCGGTGGTGTTTCCGCGGCGGCGGCTCCGTCGTCCGTCGCATGTGTGTCGTTTTTGTCGCCATCAGTGGTGGTCCCTGGCACGCCCGAAACGCCGTCGTCAATCGGTGCAGCACCGACTTCCGCGGGCGGTGCCGCATCGTCAACCGGCGCGGAAGCGGACGTCTCGGGTTCCGCGTCCGCGTCAGCGGACGCGGTCGCGTCGGGTTCCGTCTCCGGCCCGGGCTCGTCCGTAGCCTCGATCGGTTTCTCCGCTGAAAGGAAATCCCCCGCGGGAGCCTCCGCGGCGTTCGGGTCCGCTGCGGTGGGAAGGGAGAGGAGGATTAGCGGTTGAGCGACGTGAATTGCAAAATTGGGAATTGCCGAACGCGGTGAAAGACACTCGGACGCACGCGTGCGAGAAGAGGAGAGGAGATATGGCGTGCGACGCGTACGCACCTGCGTCCGCGGTGGTCATCGTCGCGCGTGCCACCGGACTTGGGCCCGAATCAGAGTGGTTGGAAAGCAGCGTGTGTCGATTCTGTTGCTGAAACTGATTTCCACTCTGAAGCTGGACACGGAATCACTCGCCACGTTTTTTTCACTCTTTACCGAGAACGTTCCTTCCCCTTTCGCACTTCCACGTGCATCCACCACACGCGCCGAACCGTAACAGCCGAATCGCCGCACCTTTGCGCGACCGCCTGAATGTCGGACTCCGACACCGGCGTGGGACCTGACGTGCGCCCCCCCTCCCGCGCTCTCTTCCTTCTTCCTTCTTCTTGACCCGCCACGACGACCACGACTTTTCTTTTGCTCCTCGAACGGCAACCGCCGCGCGACGACGACGAGCGCGCGCGCGACACTCACTGACCCACCACCGCGCCCCCTTCCTCGCATGTACACACACACAGGGTCTCGCCCTCTACGAGCGGCAGCGCGCCGAGCGCATCGCCCGGAATGATGAGATGATGCTCCGCTTGGGGCTGCCCGCTCTCGGGTCGAAACTCCGCTTGCCCACGACGCCCGCCGCGGGCGGCGCCGGCGGGTCCAAGAACCCCAACTCCTTCAAGCCCGTCAAGCGGCGC
>Ga0115004_10001329_pt1 | contig 20179 bp, 19 predicted proteins | sample ArcticOcean_MG_C_10_FD_88737 | JGI IMG/M metagenome (GOLD analysis project Ga0115004, IMG submission 88737) | Marine microbial communities from western Arctic Ocean - ArcticOcean_MG_CB11_90 | ecosystem: Environmental > Aquatic > Marine > Oceanic | place: Arctic Ocean: Canada Basin | collected... | reverse complement strand
GCTTCATTTTTTATTAAGCGGACCCTCGCTACCACTTGGCAATTTGGTCTCCGCCTTTTGTTTTAGATACATTGGGCTGATCACGTTATGCGCAGATCTCGCAAGATCAAAGTTTCACTAAGTAGAACTAGCAGTCTGTCGGAGTTAGCCAACGTGCATATGCGGCAAGGGTTGTTCTTTCGAGAGCGGAACCTCTCTGACAATAACTGAGTGTTGCCACTATGTTACCATTTTCCACCCCGAAGGACTGAAACCCTTATAGAATAATGCGGCACGGGATGACGGACTCGATCCGCCGACTCATTTCTAGTCAAATCGAGAGGTCGCAAACCATGCATGGGCAAGATAACGGCCGGGTGATTTTCTGCGACCAAGAGGGAAGCTCTTCAAAGTCATCGAGATTGACCGCGATCTTGAGATCGTCGATGGCTTTCTTTTACCCTCAGTGTAAACCGCCCAAAAACCGTTGCCCGTTTTACCCGCATTTGGGGGGTGTTCCGGCCAAAGGTCGCAATACCGAAAAATCGGGGGAATCTCCTGAAATCCTTATTTTTAAAGGGATTAAGGAGGTAGGGCCGGTGGGGCTCGAACCCACGACAAAGGGATTATGAGTCCCCTGCTCTAACCAACTGAGCTACAGCCCCAATCTTTCACGACAACAGGAATTCTTCATGAAATCGCGTCACTTCTTCCTCGCTTTTATACACTTGCCGACAGCAATCGAACTCAAGATCAGTAAATCCAGCAAAACTTGGACTAAAATTCGATACCAATATCTTTATCGTCACTCAGGCGGGGTATATTATGCCCGTTTGACTGTCAATGGACGAAAGACACTCGGTAGGTTAAAGACCAAAATCAGGAAAGTCGAAAGGGCCGAACTGAATATCCTTTAGGAGGAAGAGAAAAAGCGTTCCGGTTTGGCGACTCCAGCCACAAGGTCCGGAACTTGACCTGTTCAACAAATGGCTGCTGAGAAGCTAGAATTGGCACTGAGCTAAATTCACCCCAAAAAGACCTAGGATTGATTCTATACACCAATGCCAAAAAACACTGCAAAAGGGCGCTTTTTCACACAACACTACCTCGTGGATTATGAGCCCCTTGCTCTAACCACCTGAGCTGTATTGCAGCTTTGCCGGCGTCCGGACACTCTCCCTGAGATCAAGCTCCCAGCCTCCCTAAGCGCCCTCAACTTCGTGTAAAATATCCACGAATTCATGAAAAACATCCGCATCGAAGCGAATCGCTCCCTTTTTTACATTCTGGGTAAACCAACGCTGGAGACGGCTCCGCCGCTCACGGCTAAATCTCCTCACCCATCCAGCATCCGCGTTGATCGACAACAATGATTCCTCACGCCGACCGTGAGCATGATTCATGATCTCGCCGAAGTGATGAAGACAGCGATCCAGCAAAATCCACGGAAAGTTTTCGCTCGCCGGTGGCCCCATCACGAGAGCCTTGCTATTGCCCTGCTCCGTGATCATTCCAATCTTAAGATCTGGTAAATCCTCTCCTTTAAAAAAGGCGGCGCCCGCTCCTCCGATCGCTCCAAAAAGGGTTCCCAAGCCGTGAGTTAACCCACCCGTTCCAAGGTCGACCGCAATTCCGGCAGCCCCACCGGCTACTCCGCCCGCCAAGGTGAGCTGACTCCGTGAAAGACCCCATTTCTGCCAAGTCTCCTCCGAGCTAAGATCTAGGCCCTCGAAATGATCATCACCCACTTCTACTTTCAACAAGTCATGCCGGTAGAGCTTCAGTAGGCGCCGGTAAGTCTTCTCCTCCATCCGGGCAATATTGGCATAGTATGTCTTGGTGAGTTCCTGACGCTTGCGCTCTTTGCGCGCTTCCAGTTCTTCCTCTTTCACGTCGAGCGTGACCGATTCGCGATGCTTCAGCGCATACGACAAAAAATCCATGAGATACTCAGCGCTCTCTTCCCTACGCTCATCCCACTCTTGATCAATGAACTCAATCGTTTCCTCAATTCTGGCTCGATTTCCTTCATCGATTTGAAGAAGAGATTTCAAAAGATTCTTTCGCTCGCTGAAGCGTGCGTGATGCGCGTTAAACGTCCGCACCAGATTAAAATAACTCCCGAGCCGGGTGCGCCATTCTTCAATGCGATCTTGATTCTCGGCCTTCTCGTTCAGCAGTGCCACGCGCGGGCGCCCCGTCCATCGCAAGATCTCCATCTCTGCCACAAAGGTATCACGTAGTGGCTTCGAAGGATCGATGATATAAAGCACCCCTGCTCCATCAACCAGTGGTTGCAAAAGTCGGGCCTCGTCTTCAAATTGCCCTCCGTCAATTTCCCGCAAGACGAACAATTTTACCGCAGCCAAATCCGGAGTTCCCTCACCGTGAATTTCCTGAATCGCCCGCATCGCCTCAAGCGCATTAGAGAAGCCAGGGGTATCGATAAATCGGATCATCTCTCGCCCATCAAATTCGACCGGCAACACCTGGCACTGAGTCGTTGCACCAGGAGTGGCGCTCACTCGCACCACCCGATCATTATCGATCTCCAACAAAGTCGCGAGGACCGAGGACTTCCCCATATTAATTTTTCCCACCACTGCGAAGGTAGGAATCTCTCCTTCAGGATTGCTCATCTTTAATCAGGATTTCTTCATCATACGCAAGACACTCCATCAGAGAATCGCGCAGGGAATCAATGAAAGTCTGCCACTCGTTCAGCTCTGCTTCAGGGGGTCTTGCCGGATGGCCGCCCGCTCTTTCTCCGAGGACAAGAACCCGAATCACCGCCTCGTCTCCCGCCTCCCGTCTGATGCGTTTCCAGAGCGCCGTAAATTGTTTGGGCGAGAGATTCCATCCTTCCACAAGGATAATGATCCCACAGGGAGCCGCCCGCATCGCCAGCCAAGCAGCTTGCTCTTCTGCTTCATCAATAACATCCACCGCAAATCTCGCCTCGGGGTTCACTCTAAGAGTTTGTAAAAGAAAAGGGCGAAGCACCTCAGTGTCCACATCAATGCCTCCGACATCGCATAGAACAACTCCATCCTTGATCCCTTCCATTTCAACACTGCGCTCAACGTGGCTCAACTCACGCCATAGAGTCCGATGGCTGCGATCCTGAAAGTCCAACTTCGTGAGGATCGACTTTTCCTTCCAAATCGAAATCACAAGAAAAACGAGCCGGGGAAACAAACCCCAGGTGCAAAGCGCCATGAAAAGAAATCCCGCCCAGGAAAGATTTGCTTTCGAGCGGATTGAAAGGCTTTCTATATTTCTGGGTTCCTCAAACTGGTAATCCGTTTCAGACCTCAATTGGGTCAGAGCGATGATCTCATCATTGGGACGCTCGCCTCCCCAAGGAGTCGCCAAAACCTCCGTAGTTCTCTCAAGAGTCGGAGCTCCCATCGGCAAGGTCGATTCCCAGAAGAATCCTACATTGCTGAACCAAAGCAGCCCAAAGAGACCCGCAACCAAGCCAAGATTATATCCAATCCCTCCCAGTTGAAGAATCCGGCTCAGCCGCCAAGTCAGAGCGGAGCGATGATCACGTTGGTTTCCCATCAAAGCGGCCCACTGCTCACTTTCCAGACCTCCGGAGAATCTGCGCACTAAACCTCCAATAATATTTTTCAAACCGAGAGACCATTTTTGAAAAAGAAGATAAAAAATTGCACTCCCTAAAATGAGGAGCCACTGCAGACCCAAAGTCACCGCAAGAAAAACCCATAGATTAAACCCCTTGGCCGATACTTTTTGCCCCATCACTTGAGAGCGATCAACCTGAGTCAAATCAAGGGACGTCCCGTCATCCGCATTCACTTCCTCCAAATAAGGGCCGCTTTCGTAGCTGTAGGACGTCAGTAATCCCCGCACAACCCCCACTCCGGCAACGAGCGCGAAAAGAAAAAGCGCCAGTCCAAGAACCTGCGAAACCGTCACCAAGCGCCGCCCGACCGAAACTTCGGTATCGCCTCTCACCCAAAGAAGCCAATATTTCAATCCCCAGCGACGACGAGGCGTTTCGTCGGTAAATCCGTCCATCCCCCGCATGTCACGACGCATTTCCTGCCCAATCTCCGCGTTCGGAGCGCTGGGGTCCTTCAGAGCCACCTCAAAATCCACAAGCTCTTCCAAGCTCCAATTGACTCCTCTACCTGCCATTCTTGGATTTGACATTGAAGACCAATTCACGGAAGTGCAACCCTATCCCGTCACGCAATCGATAAACCCATCAACATATCTTGATTTGTAGATTTGTTCTTGATTATTCCCTATTTGGAAAGAAGATCCAACTATCACATCGTCATGGAAAATAACCTTCTCAAGGAGCTACAAGAAACCCTCACTGAACGCATCATGGTCCTGGATGGAGCCATGGGAACCACTATTCGTGGATACGAGCTGACTGAAGAGCATGCCCGGGGCGATCGCTTTAAGGAAAACCACGAAGATCTTCTCAACAACGGCGACATCCTCTCGCTCACCCGCCCTGATGTCATCGCTGACATCCACAAGCGCTTCTACGAAGCAGGTTCCGACATCTGTGAGACCAACACCTTTTCCGGAACCGTCCTTGCGCAGTCTGAATTTTTCGTGGAAGACCCAAGGAAAACAGGAGGGATTAAATCGCCCGAGTTTTTCCAGAAAAGAGTCATCGAGAGTCAATTCCTCAAGGATCTCACATGGGAACTCAATGTTGAGTCAGTCAAGCTCGCCAAAGAACAAGCCGATCGGGTCGCGCAAAACGATGGCCGCAAGCGCTACGTTGCCGGAGCGATCGGACCCATGACGGTCTCTCTTACTAACGTCGTCGATGCAGATGACACCGCCTTTCGCCCCGTGACTTTCGAGCAAGTAAAGGACGCCTACCGACACCAAATCGATGCGCTCCTTTCTGCCGATTGCGACATCCTGATGGTTGAAACCATTTTCGATTCTCTCAATGCCAAGGCCGCCCTCGTCGCGATCAAAGAAAGCGGCACCGATGCCCCTGTCATCATTTCCGCCGCTGTCGGCCGTGGTGGAGAGACCATGATCTCCGCTCAAAAAGTGGAAGCCCTTTGGAACACCTTCGCCCATGTCAATCCTCTCGCGATTGGCTTAAACTGCTCGCTCGGCCCCGACCTCATGGAGCCCTTTTTGCGTGATCTTGGAAACGCCGCGACCACCAATGTCTCCTGCTACCCAAACGCCGGCTTGCCCAACCCTCTCGCTCCCACTGGTTTTGATTTAGAGCCCAGTCACATGCACGACTACATCGCAGGCTTCGCCGAAGAAGGCCTCCTCAACCTCGCCGGTGGCTGTTGCGGCAACACCCCCGAGCACATCGCAGCTATTGCAAAGTCCGTCGAAGGAAAAGCACCTCGCGTCGTCCCCATCCTCGCTACCGTCTAGATCCACGGAGCTTGGACTTCCTTCTAAACCCATCGCAAAAGAAGCCAAGTTCAGACTTCAGATCTCACTGTTCAAATCCCAGTTTTCAAATGCCCCCCATCCCTCGTCTCCTCCGCCTATCCGGCACCGAAGTTTACAATCACACTCCGGATAAAAATTTCCTCATGATCGGGGAACGGACCAATGTCGCCGGCTCTCCTCGCTTTCGTAAACTCATCAAAGAAGGCAAGCTCGAAGACGCGCTCGAGGTCGCCCGCCAGCAAGTGATCAACGGAGCCAACGTGATCGACATTTGCTTCGATGACGGTCTCATCGATGGTAAGGCCATGATGTCACGCTTCCTCGACCTCATCCAGGCCGAGCCCGACATTCAAGCAGTCCCCATCATGGTCGATTCCTCCAAATGGGAGATCATTGAAGAGGGACTCAAGCACCTCCAAGGCAAGGGTATCGTCAACTCAATCTCCCTCAAGGAGGGCGAAGAAGCTTTCAAGAAAAATGCCAGCCACATCCGTAATTACGGTGCCGCTGCTGTCGTGATGGCCTTTGATGAAAATGGTCAGGCTGCCACCTACAAAGAAAAGATCCGCATCTGCAAACGCGCATACGACATCCTTGTCGACGAAGTCGGCTTCCCGCCCGAGGACATCATTTTTGACCCCAACATTCTCACCGTTGCCACCGGTATCGAAGAGCATAATAACTATGCTCTCGATTTCATCAACGCTACCCGTTGGATCAAAGAGAATCTCCCCTTCGCCAAGGTCTCCGGCGGCGTCTCCAACATCTCCTTCTCGTTCCGCGGAAATAACGCCGTCCGCGAAGCAATGCACTCAGCCTTCCTCTACCATGCCACCCAAGCCGGCATGGACATGGGCATCGTCAACGCCGGTATGCTCGAGGTCTACGACCAAATCCCAAAAAACCTCCTCACCGCTGTCGAAGACGTCCTGCTCAATAAAGACGACGGCGCCACCGAACGCCTCCTCGATCTCGCCGAGTCATACAAAGGTCAGGGCGCCAAGAAACTCGCTGAAGATCTCACGTGGCGCGAAACCACCGTCGAAAAAAGACTCGAGCACTCCCTCCTCAAAGGAATCGATAAGTTCATCGTCGAGGACACCACCGAAGCTCTCGAAAATTACAAGAAGCCACTCAGCGTCATCGAAGGTCCACTCATGGATGGCATGGGCATTGTGGGCGATCTATTCGGAGCCGGTAAAATGTTCCTCCCGCAGGTTGTCAAGTCCGCCCGCGTGATGAAAAAATCAGTCGCCTATCTTGAACCCTTTATGGAGAAGGAACGTGAGATTCGTATCATCAAGCTCACCAAGAAACTCCAGGAAGAACGCTCCGATCTCTCAGAAAAGAACGCCCGTCGCGAGGCCGAAAAAGCCAACTCCAACGGCAAAATCATCATGGCCACCGTCAAGGGTGACGTGCATGATATTGGTAAAAATATTGTCGGCGTTGTCCTCGCCTGCAACGGTTTCGATGTTGTCGATATGGGCGTCATGGTTGCCTGCGATAAAATCCTTGAAACCTTCGAAAAAGAGAACGCCGACGTCATAGGCCTCTCAGGCCTTATCACTCCGTCCCTCGACGAAATGATCACCGTCGCCAAGCAGGCCGAAAAGGCCGGCCTTGGCGCCAAGCAGGTTCCCATCCTCATCGGCGGAGCCACCACCAGCGCCGCCCACACCGCGATTAAAATCGCCGAGCACTACTCCGGCCCACTCGTTCACGTTCTTGACGCCTCCCGCTCCGTCCCCGTTACCACCTCCCTTCTCTCGCTGAAAAACCGTGACGCATTCATCACCGAGAACGAAATCAAGCATCAAAAGGCCCGCGAAAAATTTTCCAGTGCTCCCAAGAAGGAAACCATTTCCATCAAAGAAGCCCGCGCTAAAGCGCCGCAGATCGACTGGTCCAACTACCGTCCGCCCGTCCCCGAGTTCACCGGCACGCGAATCATCAAAAACCAGTCCCTCCGAGAACTCGCAAACTACATCGACTGGACCCCCTTCTTCCACACTTGGGAACTCCGTGGAGTTTGGAATGAGGAAACCCAAACTCTCAAAACCCAAAACGTCGAAGGAGCCAAAATCGCGTTAGAACTTTACCATGACGCCCAAGATCTCCTTGAAAAAATCATCGCCGAGAAGAGGTTCACCGCCACCGGAATATACGGCTTTTTCCCAGCGCATCGTGATGGCGACGACATCGTCGTGGCGGCTACCTCTGGTCGCGTAGCCAAAACAAGCTCTCGGTCACAATCAAAAGTCGTCTTTCATACCCTGCGCCAGCAACAGAAAAAAACCACTGGCAAACCCAACTTCGCCCTCAGTGATTACGTTGCCGAAAAAAACGACCACCTCGGTAGCTTCGTCGTCGGCATCCACGGTGCCGATGAATGGGCAGCCGAACTTCGTAAAACTCACGATGTTGACGAAGCGATCATGGTTCAGGCCATCGCCGACCGTCTCGCCGAAGCCTTCGCCGAACTCCTCCACCACCGCGCCCGGATTTCATGGGGCATCGAGCGCCCCAGCCAGTTCACCAAGACCGAACTCATCCACGAAAAATACCAAGGCATCCGGCCTGCTCCAGGCTACCCATCCCAGCCGGACCACACCGAAAAACCGGCCCTTTTTGAACTCCTCAATGCGCAAGAAGAAATCGGAGTCGAACTCACCGAGTCCTGCGCCATGCATCCGGGCTCCGCCGTCTGCGGCCTCTATTTCTCGCACCCCGAGTCACACTACTTCATGATTAGCGAACTTCAGAAAGATCAGATCGAAGACTACGCCAAGCGCAAAGGCATCTCCATCGACGAAGCCGAAAAATGGCTCGGCCCATGGCTCGGCTACTGATTCCCCTTGATTTTCCAAAGGGTCGTCTCCGAGCGCACGATCATCCCCTTATCAAAGATAATCGGAGTTGCGAAAACCGGCTCCCCAAAGTCGTTCTCGGCAATCTGCTTCGCCCCCTTGGTTGAAACCTCATGCACATAGCCAATTCCTTCTTCCGTGAAGGAATAAAAGTGATCACCAACCAGCATCGGCGAGGCTGAAAAGTTGCGCTTCAACGACTCTACCCAGAGTCGTTCACCATCCTTCTTGTCGATCGCACTTAGCTTCCCTGAATCTGTAATGAGATAAATGGTATCCTTCTTGATCACAAAAGAAGGTGTCGCAGGAATATCCCTTTTCGACTCCCACTTCACGTGAGTCTTCGTCACGTCACCGGCCGCATCCTCCAGCTTAATTGCCATCAATCTCGGTTTCATAAATCCGGTCGCAAGATAAACCACCCCTTCATCGAGCACCGGAGTCGGCACGATCGACCAACCCACCCCACAATCTACCGACCAAACCAGCTCACCAGTCTTCGGCCGATAAGCCCCCACATGCTCACTTCCTTGACTCACCACCAAGGACTCCCCGTTCATCTCTACTACCAGAGGCGTCCCAAAGGAAAACTTCTGTTTCGTATCCACCCCGCGATCCTTCTGCCAAATCTTCTTCCCCGTCGCCGCATCCAGCCCGCGCACCAAGGCATCATCTTTCCCATCCGCGCTGAAAACCAACACCCCTTCACAAAGTACCATACTCCCCCCATTTCCATGCACCGCGGGATAGCTCTCATGAAAGCGCCACTTCACCTTGCCATCCTTCAAGCTCAGGGCTGCCGTCCCCATATGTCCAAAATGCACATAGACTATCGCGTCCGCGATCAGCGCCGAAGGACTCGCGAGACTATTCTTCCGGTGCCGCATCCCCGCGTCTTTCTCACTAGGATCAAAAACCTTTTCATTCCACACAATCTTCCCTGTCTTCGCATCCACCGCGACGACTCGCAGTTCCACCTTCTCTTCCCCCACCGCTGTCGTCACGACAATCAGCCCATCACTCATCACCGGCGATGACCACCCCTTCCCTGGAATCTTGCTCTTCCACGCCAAGTCGTTTTTAAAATCGATTTTAACCGGAACAAATTGAGCATTCACCACCCCCTGCAATTCTCCCCCACGGATCTCCGTCCACTCCACCGCCATCGCACCAACAGACAAACTCAAGATTCCACCAACAATAATTCCCTTACTCATAAGATTCTCCTACGAAATCAGGAAAGCCATTCCTTTCAAGCATCTCTGATCGTGATCTCCTCATCCGTCGTTGAAAGGCGTCTCGAAAAGAGGCAGGCTTCCGTGCTGACAAACCACTTTACCAGCTCCCTCCATGATATCTCATGGCTCCTACTCCCACCTTCATCTACCCCACTGCGAACCACTATTGATAAAGTCAAAGTCGCCCTTAGACGGGACATTTGGAACAGCATTCTTACTGGACTCGGAAGCTCCCAACTCCAAGTCTACCGCCGACAAACAAATTCTTGGCAGATCTTCCTCAAACTAGGCCGCGACATCCCTGCAGTCTTCTGTCCAATCATGAAATATTTCCTCCCTCTTTTCCTACTCAGCGCACTCGTCCTTCCAAGCATCGCTGAATTACCCGTCCTCAATCAATACGTCTTGGCAGCGGTCAAGAGCATGCCCTCCGGCGGCGGATACGAGGCCTCCCAAAAAGCAGTCGATCGCCTTGCCGCAAATGTCTCCTACCGAGACGGCACTATTCATCAAAATCTCAAATCCTCAAAAGCCTCCTTTTGCTCTGGCGCGACCTACATTGTCTTCCTCCGGACCATTGAAAAACTGCGGGCAAATAACCTCCTCACCCTCTCCGGGAAACAACTCCAACGCTACGCCAAAATCGGAGTGCAAGACGGCGAGGATCTCTTCGGTCGCTGGAATGCCAACGGCCCCGGCACAGCCAAACTCTTCACCGAACTCGGCTGCGGCGTTAATTTCACTTCCTTCGCCCACGCAAACCCCGGCGACTTCATGAAAATTTGGTGGACCGATGCCATTGGAAAACACGAGCGCGGACACCTCGTCGTCTATCTAAGTCACACCAAAAAGAGCGTCAAATTTTGGTCCTCTAATCAACCCTCCGGCTACGGCTCAAAAACAGTCTCTCGCTCCCGCATCAAACATGCTCTCTTCAGCCGCCTCACCCGACACGACCGCCTCGCAAAAGCCTCCGGCCTCTCGAAGAAGAACCAATTCCTCGCCGACATGCTACGCAAGGACTTCACATGGACCCAAGTCGTTAAAGCCTGCAGAGTCCGCCAAACTCCATAATCCAAACTTCCGCAACCTCCCGCTTAAGCAGTTTCTTTCGTTCTTCGACGCACCGAATGGGTGCACCCTTTTACGCGCTTAATTCTTCCCATGAATTGGAAACCCCTCCTCGCTGCCCGCGAAACTGACACCCACTTCGTCATCGAAGGACGCCACGCCGTCGAACGCCTCCTCGACTCTTCCTATGAAGTCGAAAAAGTCATCGAGATCGGCGTCGATCTTTCTCGCGAAGAAGCCTCACAACTACTCGGCTTTAAATTCCATCGAAGCCACCTCGCCATCGCCAAAAAACTTGATCTGCAGCCCCCACTCTCAGTTTTCGAAGAAGGCCCCGTAGTCATCCTCCCGGAAATTGCGGACCCGGGAAACTTAGGCACTATCATCCGAAACACCGCAGCGCTGGGAGGCGCGGGTCTCCTTCTTGGAAAAGGCACCTCACCCTTCAACGCCAAAGCGGTCAGAGCCTCTGCCGGTGCTCTCTTCCGCCTACCCATCCGAAAAAGCCCCGACTTGATCGCGGACCTCCACGAACTCGCGGAATCCCGCACCGTCATCGGCACCTACCTCGGCTCCGATGCACTCCCCTTCGATCAACTCCCCCGCATCGACCGACCGGTAGCGCTCATTCTGGGCCCCGAGGATTTTGGAATTTCTCAAGAAGTTCGGGATCTCTGTCATCACCTCAGCTATATTCCCATGGCTAGAAACATTGATTCGCTCAACGTCGCCTCTTCCTCGGCAATTTTTCTGCAAGCACTTCGCTGAGAGAATCGCATAATAAGGAGCAAATTCCACTCGTCCCTCAACCTATTTTCATTCAACCCTGATAATTATCTCCGAACTCTTCCGAAGCGAAAAAACCGAAGGATTTTTTTAGTTCTTAACCTTAAGAGGGGCCAGTCCCAGCAATACAAGACCGAATCAGATCGCGACAATGACATCAAATCCGTTGGCAAAAATTACGGTGACAACACCGAGGACCTCACTGCCTAAAAATCACCAATTCTCACAATGCTCCGCCCGGTTCTCAGCGGTGGAGCTTTTTTGTCCCTTAATCCGACCTTCCCCTCTTGCCTCCTTCAGCTGATACGCTATTTTGTGCGCGTTATGAAACCCTCACTACTACTACTTTGTGCCTTTGGCCTTCTTGCTCCCGCGACGATCTCAGCTCACTGCCAAGTACCCTGCGGTATCTACGACGATAACAACGTCCTCGGAAAGATGCACACCGACTTCGTCACCATCGAAAAAGCATCCAAGCAGATCGTCGAACTTTCCAAAGATCCTGCCGCAAATGCGCACCAACTCACTCGTTGGATCATCAATAAGGAGGAGCACGCCCAGTCGATCCAGGAAACCGTCACCAACTACTTCCTCGCCCAACGCCTCAAGCCAGGTGAAGCAAAGACCGACAAGGACGCTTATCTTAAGAAGCTTACCACCTGCCATAAAGTCATCGTCGCCGCCATGAAGTGCAAACAGTCCACCGATGCCGAGGCCGTTGGAACCCTCCACGACGAACTCCACACCTTCATGGACCTTTTCAGCACGAAGTAAATCTCAGGAATCCACCGCCCCAAAGGGGCAAATTATTTAGCCCAAGGCACCTCGCAGCAGCTCACTGAGCGAAGACGGAATGCCCTGGGCTTTATGCGTTTCCAATTTTCGGACACGTCTCACGTAGGAGCTAAAGAGGAAACCCCACAACAAAGCCCAGTTCACCGTGTGGCTGAAATGCCCTTGGGTGCTGCAGGTGAATATCCCCACCCCAGCCACTCAACCTGCCCGTTTCCAATTCCCCCCTCCTTCCCATGAACCTCCCACCCAACATCATCCCAGACCTCCAACGCGCCCACTCCCGCCGCTGGTTCATGAAAGACTGCGGCCTCAGCCTCGGCGCCATCGCCCTCGCATCCCTCGAAGCCCGCGCCAATCCCAAGATCGCCGGCTACCTCCTCGTCCACCGCAACCGAAAGCTCGCCTACTTCTAGGACAACGACAAAACAATCCCCACCATTCGCCCCACGTCCCAAAATCTCTCATTGTCGAAATCATATTTGAAATGCCTGTGTTTGTATTTTCTCCACTTTTCCTTTTCTCTTACTCATCACCATTTCCGAAACCAACTTCACCGCCATCGACTTTGAATCGGCGGGCACCGCCAAGGGACGAACCGACGCGCCCATTCAAATCGGATTAGGATCTTGGTCGGCCGAGTCCGACATCACGGACCCCTACGTGTCGTTTCTCCACTGCGATCAGGACGTCACTTGGACCGCCCAAAAGGTTCATGGCATCACCACCGATGACCTTGCTGACGCTCCATCCCTGCTTTCCCTCTGGCCTCTCTTAAAGAAGCGTCTCAGCGCAGGACCTGTCGTTGCTCATGGCCATGGCACTGAGAAACGATTTCTACGAACCTTCCCGGGACATCGTTTTGGTCCATGGATCGACACCCTTCAACTCGCCCGCGCAGCCTGGCCCGACCAACCCTCGCACTCATTGGGCGATCTCTGCCAAGCTCTGGGACTGAATGAATTCTCAAAGCACGCTCCGGGCCGCAACTGGCACGACGCGCTCTACGATGCACTTGCCTCTCTCGCTCTTCTCAAGCAACTTGTTGCTGAATTCGATCTCACAAATCGTCCTATCGATCTCCTTCTCACTCCTGACACCTCAACCTGGCACCGCCTCCGTCATTCATGAACACCGTCCACCTCGATCTCGGCTCCCGCTCATACGACATCCTTTTAGAAAAAGGCCTTCTCTCCCAAACTGGTGAGCTCATCAAAAACGCCGATCTTAAGGGAAAGGCGGCCATCATTACCGATAGCAACGTCGCACCCCTCTATCTCGAACAAGTCCAAGCCTCCCTCACCGCCTCAGGCTTCCTGACCAGCTCCCACATTGCCCAAGCCGGCGAAGCATCGAAGTCAATGACGGTCGTCGAAGAGCTCTCCCGTGAACTCATCCAAGCGGGCCACGACCGCTCTTCGTTCGTGGTCGCTCTTGGCGGCGGCGTCGTTGGAGACCTTGCAGGATTCGTAGCCGCGATCTTCTATCGAGGCATCCCCTTCGTGCAGATCCCAACCACCATCGTTTCGCAAGTCGACTCCGCTGTCGGAGGAAAGACAGGCGTGAATGCCCCCGAAGGAAAAAACCTCATTGGCGCCTTTCACCAACCCCGCTTGGTTCTCACCGACCCCAACACCTTACTCACCCTTCCCGGCCGAGAATTCAGGGAAGGATTCGCCGAGGTCATCAAACATGCCGCCATTCGGGATTTCGATATGCTACGCGATCTGGAAGCACTTGATCCTTTGAACCAGAACATTCCCTCAGATTTGATTGCCCGAAATGTCGCCATCAAGGCCCGGGTCGTTGAAGAGGATGAAAAGGAAACTTCCGGAACTCGCGCTCTCCTCAACTTTGGCCACACCATCGGCCACGGTATCGAGGCCTCCGTCCCCTACGGCACCCTCCTCCACGGCGAAGCCATCTCACTAGGAATCCGAGCCGCCCTCAAGCTCTCGGAAGACCACGCTGGCCTCAGCCGCGAAGAAAGCGACCGTATCCTAGCTCTCCTCAAACACTTCCAGCTCCCCCTCGAACTCCCTGCCGACATCTCGTCCGACCTCGTCCTCGAAAAACTAGGCCGCGATAAAAAATTCTCCGGCGGAAAGAAGACCTTCGTCCTCCTCAACAAACTCGGTAACGGCATCACCTCAGACAGCGTCCCTCAAGCCGACATCCTCCCCGCCATCGAACTCCTTCGCTCCCCCCTTCATTCTTAAACCTTCATCTTTAGCAGTGGAAATCATCACCTACACCGGCGGCTCCGTTCAGACGAACGGCTACCTTATTAAGACAGAATCGGGAATTTTCGTCTTCGATGCTCCCGAAGGCATCAATGACTTCATCGGTAGTAAAAACCTCATCGCCGATCACCTCTTCCTCACCCACCAGCATTTTGACCACGTCGAGGACGCCGACATTATTACTGCCAAAAAATACAGCTACGCGGACTACGATCCCGACCTCGTCTTGGATCAGCGCGCCCGCGAATGGGGACTCGCGATCAACGTCCCTCCTTTTTCCATCGACCAGATCCTCAAGGGTGAAACCTCGATCACCATCGGAGACCTTACCATCGATATTCTCCACGTCCCCGGCCACTCTCCTGATTCCTTGGCCTTCCACTTTCCTTCGGAAGGCGCGCTCTTCGGCGGCGATGCCCTTTTCGCTGGAGGCGTCGGCCGCACCGACCTCCCCCACGGTGAGCACGACACCCTAATGGCCTCCATCGTCGAAAAACTCTACACTCTCCCCGAGGATACTCGTGTCTTCCCCGGCCACGGACCCGCCACCACCATCGGCCAGGAAAAGCGCAGTAATCCCTTCATCCGGGGCTAGATTGACTCACGACGGCGGCGGCTTCCTCGCTCGCTTCTTTGACTTGGAAAAATAACTCCCTATCTCCCAGTTTCCCAATTTTGAATTTTGAATTTTGAATTTTTTGAGAATTTCTCCCTTCCCATCTTCCCTTTACACTAGTGGTACCTCTTTCCATAGTATGCTATGCGTTTCTTTATAGCTCCTCTCCTCGCTATCCTCCTCACACCGTCGCTCCATGCGATGGGCAAGAAGCCAGCTCCTAATCGCCTAACCTTCCACTTCCAGGGCCATCAGTCGGAAGGAGCCAAAATGGTTTTCCCCCAAACGGTCTACGGCAAAACAATCTATTTCCGACGCAGTCCTGAACTCTTCACCAAGGATCTCACCAGCTTCAAACCCTTCGTCGCTGATGATGGAACCTATGGCGCGACCTTTTACCTCTCTAAAGTCGCGAGACAGCGGTTCGCGGCAGTCACGACTCAGCATCAAAAAAGTTGGTGCATCGCCATGCTCAATGGTCGTCCTCTCGATGCTGTCATGATCGATAAGCCAGTCAATGATGGACAAAGCGTCGTTTGGCAGGGCCTTCAAAAGATCGAAGTAAATCGCTTCGACCTCATGATTCCAAGAGCAGGAGACAATAAGGAAATGTGGACTCTCCGTAAAAAAGTCATTAAGGAAAAACTGAAGAAGGCCAAGAAATGAAGCTCTTCCTCTTTTTACTTCTTCCTCTTTCGGGGCTGGCCTATGAGCCTCTCAAGCTGACTCTTCCGACCGATAATCGCGCGATCTTCAATGGAAAGCCGGAGGATTTCTACATGTGGGTTCCCCGCCACTTCGACGGAAAGGACTCTAAGCCCTGGGCTGCAGGGCAGTACGGATTTGTTCGAACCCTCGTAAATACTAATCGCGAAGGAATCATCGCCACCAAGTTTCACGAAGGTCTCGACATCAAACCCATGAAGAGAGACCGGAACAATCGGCCTCTTGATATCGTCAGGACGATTTCTGCAGGCACCGTTGTTTACGTGAACCCAAACTCAGGAGGCAGTAATTACGGAAAGTATATCGTCGTGGAGCACAAATGGGGATCGGGCCCGTTTTATAGCCTCTACGCACACCTTTCTGAAACTTCGGTCACCGAAGGGCAACAGCTTCTAGGAGGGTCTACCCTAGGAAAAATGGGATATACCGGTCAGGGAATCACGCGGGAAAGATCCCACCTCCACCTGGAACTGAATCTCCTCGCCACCGAGAATTTTGACGACTGGCACGAAAAAGTCTTAAAGGGAAAAAATCCCCACGGCCTCTACAACGGGATGAATCTCATTGGGATCGATATCGCCTCACTCTTTCTCGCCCAGAAGAATAATCCCGATCTTACCATCCCTGCCTTTCTAAGTGGTGCGACCCCTTATTATAAGGTAACAGTCCCCCGCATTCGCGCCCTCGAAATCGTCGATCGCTATCCTTGGCTCAAAAAAGGAAGCCACGAAAAGCCCTCAGCCTCTTGGGAAATTTCCTTCACAGACTCAGGGATTCCGCTTGCGGTCATCCCCAGCCACCGCATGGTCACTGGTCCCACCATTAGTTACGTGCGAACGACTCGCTCCAAGCATTCTTACCACACGCGCAAGCGTCTTACAGGGGAAGGACGGCGGGCCAGCTTGAGTAAATCGGGCCTCGATTTCATTTCTTTTTTCACCAATTCTCACACCCAAGAATAGTCAGATGACTCCTGAAGAAAAAATCACCGCACTAGGCTTTACTTTACCCCCGGCTGCCAAGCCCGTTGGCTCCTACCTAAACTGTGTCCGCAGCGGAAACCTCCTCCATATTTCTGGTGGGCTGCCCATTGCAGGAGAAGCTTCCTTCAAAGGAAAAATCCCCACTGAATGCAGTATCGAGGAAGCCCAGAAGGCTTCTCAGCTCGCCATCTTGACACGTCTTTCCGTCGTCAAAGCAGAAATGGGGAGCCTGAGTGCGGTCAAAAAAATCGTAAGCCTCAGCGGCTTCGTTAATGCTGAACCCAACTTTACCGCTCACCCTCAGGTCATCAACGGAGCCTCCGATCTTCTCGTAGACATTTTCGGAGAAGCAGGAAAACATTCTCGCACTGCCGTCGGGGTCTCCTCACTCCCTCTTGGAGTTTCAGTGGAAATCAGCCTCGTGGTAGAGGTGCTCTAAGATGCAGCTCCCCGAACGAGTCTCGATCCCGGTCACGCCAGGTGACTTCGATGATATTATTGATGTGCGAGCGCCTTCGGAATTTAAAGAAGATCACATTCCGGGAGCGATCAATCTCCCCGTTCTCGCTGACGAACAGCACCATGAGGTCGGCCTTCTTCATGCCTCCAGTCCTTTCGAGGCACGGCGACTCGGGGCCACCCTGATCACAGAGAACATCCATCTTCACCTCAAGAACCACTTCAGCCAGAAGAACAGCGAATTCGCCCCCCTCCTCTATTGCTGGCGCGGCAACATGCGCTCCAACTCAATGGCCGTCGTCTTTCGATCCATCGGTTGGCGAGCCCGAATCCTCGATGGTGGATACAAAGCTTGGCGCAAGTGGATCATCACCGATCTCTCACGATCAATCAGCTCCTCAAAGCCCGAATTGATCGTTCTGGGAGGACTGACCGGATGTGGAAAAACGCGCCTGCTCCACGAGCTTAAAAAACAGGGGGCCCAGATTCTCGATCTAGAAGGTCTCGCCAATCACCGAGGATCCATCCTGGGCAACGCTCCCGATAGCGCCCAGCCCACCCAACGTCGCTTTGACAGCCTTCTCTGGTCCGCATTTCAAGACTATGATCCGAATCGCCCCGTCTTCACGGAAGCAGAATCCAATCGCATCGGTCGACTTCAGCTTCCCGCATCTCTCTGGAAACGCTTGGGCAAAAGCCGCCTGGTCCTTCTTGATCTCCCCCTGCCTGAGCGCGCGCGCATTCTCGCCGACGACTACCGCCATTTCATTGACGACCCCAACTCTCTTAAAGAAACTCTGAGTGGTCTCACAAGGCTTCGCGGAAAGACACTAATTGAAAATTGGTTTCAGCAGATCGACTCCTCCAACTGGTCTTCATTCCTGCAATCGATTCTAATCGACCATTACGACCTTGCTTATCGACGACCCGGCTCCGATGACTCGATTTATCCGGAACCCGAATGCACTATCTCTCCTGAGAGCTGCGCTGAGAAGAATTTCCAGGATTCTGCAAAAGAGCTGATCAAACGCTTCCAGGCATGCTGATCGATTCACACAACCATCTTGCGGATCCACGCTTCGACGGGAAGCGGGATAGAATCATCGAGGAAATGAAATCGGCGGGCATCGTCCACTGCGTCGTCAACGGAACCGGCCCCACGGATTGGCCTATTGTCGCTGATCTTGCTGAAAAGCATCCTGCATTCATCACCCCTTCCTTCGGACTCCATCCATGGCGAATCCACGATTTTCCAGACGACTGGCTACCTTCCCTTGCAGAGTATCTTCAACGCTTCCCCCGTGCTGGATTGGGCGAATGCGGACTCGATCGCTGGATGACAGAGCCCAACTTTTCAAGCCAGATTGAAGTCTTTGAGAAGCAGCTTGCACTTGCCGCCAAGCTCAATCGACCGACCACCATCCACTGCCTCAAGGCTTGGGGAGCGCTCCTTGACTGCCTCCGTAGCGCGCCAGCTCTTCCTCCCATCCTAATTCACTCCTTTGGAGGATCTCTCGAAACGGGCCGCGAACTTGCCAAGCTTGGCGCCTACTTTTCCTTTTCGGGCGTTTTCCTCGACGAGAGGAAAGCAAAGCAACTCGATATCTTCACACTGCTCCCGGCAGATCGTCTTCTTCTTGAAACCGATGCCCCTAACATGCTTCCGCCTGCGGATTACCAAAAATACCATCTTGAGGGTCTCAATCACCCCGCAAATCTCCAGGAAATTTCCCGAGCGTTTTTCAATCTCACTCAAATCACTATCGATCAGCATGTTAAAAGATCAGTGAAGTTCTTTAAAATAGACGACTTTTCCCGTTAGCTTTTCGATAGAACAGTTGTAAAATAAATGATGAGTTTCCGTATTTTCGTTTACTTGGCGAGCACCCTAATTGCACCGATCGCCCTCGCCCAGAATGGTGACCGCAAGGGTCACGATGCAATGAGCGACATCGTCCCCGGAGCGCTGATCCCCGAAGCCCCCGTCCTCAGCGTTGAAGATGCTCTTAAAACATTCACCATTCACGAAGATTTTGTCGTCGAATCGGTTGTCGCCGAACCTTTAGTCGATAAGCCCGTCGCGCTCACCTTCGATGGCCGAGGCCGCATGTGGGTCGTCGAAATGCGGGGTTACATGCCCGACATTGACGGAAAAGGTGAAGACGAACCCGTGGGACGCATCGCAATTTTGGAAGATACCACGGGAGATGGAAAGGCCGACAAACGCACGCTCTTTCTCGATAAGATTCTCCTCCCACGAACGATCGCTTTGGTGCCCAACGGAATCATCTACGGCGACCAATCCCAGCTGTTCTTTGTCGAACGTGACGGCGACAAGCCAAAAGGAAAACCAGTTGTCGTCGATGACAACTACTCTCGCGGAAGCAACGTCGAGCATAAGCCAAATGGGATGATGCTTGGCATCGATAACTGGATGTATAACTCCAAAAGCTCCCACCGCTACCAGTGGAAGGATGGTAAGCTCACGAAAGAAAAAACCTTCGCCCGGGGTCAGTGGGGAATCACCAAAGACAATTTTGGCCGGCTTTACTTCAATTCAAATAGCACCCTTCTCATCGGCGATCGCACCTGGCCTAACCTTCTCATTGGAAATCCCAAAGTGAAGATGAAAACAAGCATCACGAGCCGAATTGGATCTAACGCAGTGTTTCCAGGTCGCGTGAATCCAGGATTGAACCGCGCCTACATTTCTTCGCTGAATGGTTACAGCAGTGACACTATTTCACCGAAAAACTTCAAGTTGACCAACGCCACTGGCGCATGTGGCCCCGCCATTTACCGTGGCGGTCAATTTCCTGAAGAATTTCAAAATTGGGCCTTCGTGTGTGAATCTTCAGCTCAACTTGTCAAGGCGATCAAAGTCGACGCTGCAGGAATTAAAGTTTCCGGAAGCCATCCTCTTGATAAGCGTGATTTCTTAACCTCGACCGACGAGCGTTTCCGCCCCGTTAATATATACACCGCCCCCGATGGC
>Ga0115004_10001311_pt1 | contig 20269 bp, 14 predicted proteins | sample ArcticOcean_MG_C_10_FD_88737 | JGI IMG/M metagenome (GOLD analysis project Ga0115004, IMG submission 88737) | Marine microbial communities from western Arctic Ocean - ArcticOcean_MG_CB11_90 | ecosystem: Environmental > Aquatic > Marine > Oceanic | place: Arctic Ocean: Canada Basin | collected... | reverse complement strand
TCACTTTCAGTCATATACTTTCCAATATATGAATCATAAAGTATATTTTCATTTGATTTTTCATTAAATCCTGTAACCTGAGCACTATGATGAGAAGGTTGTAAATTAAACTTTCTACTATAACCTTGATTTCTTGCTTTATAGCTTGAGTCATTTCTACCTGAAGGACCAAAAGAATAAATACTACCTATTGCAGCTTTACCTGCGGTGTAATTAGAATTTGGATCGTTTCTATTATAAACTGTTACACCTCCTGAGTTAACTATTATTCCTTGTGCATCCCAACTATCAACAGCTGAGTCAGCCGTGTCACCTGCAAACCAAGGATTTTCTTCTATCATTTTAGCAGTAGGTCTACCTTTGGCACTAGTAGCTCCCATACTCTTCCATGTTTTAAAACCATCATCAACACCTAGTATAGTTCCTGCTGTACTATTAAATGCGTTTCTAGTAGATTCTAAACACTTACCTTGAAAACAAAATTGATCTTTATTATCATTTAAATATGCTTTTTCAGCATCAGTGACAACATAATCTCTCAAATTCATTATTTCTTTTACTTCCCCTTTATCTTGATATTGTGGTAATGAACCTCCTGTTTGGTAACCTCTTTTTTTATGATTTCTTTTATAATCTTCCGCACCTTCTAGAAAAGTTTGTTTACTCGGATCGTAATCTGGAAATAATTTTGCAGCACCTGGAGTATATAAATTTGTATACTTTTTTTCTACGGGTCTAGTTTGATTCATAACCGTTTTCTCAGAAAATTCAGGAGACCTTATAGGTTTAGAAGAGTCCGTTTTTTCTTCTGTTGTTTCTTTAGATTTAACTTTTGGTGGTGGTTTATAATATACCGATGTAGGCATTTTTTTTGCTGCTTCTATAAATGATTCTAAAGTAGGATATTTCTTTTGGTTTATAGCACGTCTATAAATACTTTCATAACTAATTTTATCTGCAGTAGTAGCAGGAGGTGTATAAACAGGAACATTAGAAGTAGATGGACCACTTACATTATTATTTACAACAGGAGGGTTCTCTAAATGATAAGGCTGAACAGGTCTTGGAAATGATGTTGTATTTACAGCATAATCTTCGTTACACTTACCAGAAGCACAACTACCAGATGCCACTTTTGCCGCTGCTCTTGCTTTTTCTGATGCATCTGCTACATTAAATATATGCAAACTGTCAGAAAAATGCTGTACTTGTTGAGGATCAAATGTAGGTAGAGACTTATATTTAAAATCAGTGTGAACTCCAGCTTGAGCTTTTGGTAATGCACTACCACCACGTTTATATTCTGGTGTTATTCTTTTTCCCTCTTCATCTTTAAAATATAAATCTTCAGAAAAACCATCTTTTTTTTCCTTCTCAGTTGTTACACGTCCATCTGGTAAAAGGTTATTATATGATAGATACTTTATTGCTTCATCTTTTTTAGAATCATCTATATCTAATGACCCTACAATTGATCCAACATAATTATTAAATGCGTCTTCTCCCATTTCTTGAATCTTTGCTAAAAATGGTCTTTCATCTGCACCAAAAAAAGTACTTAACTCATGCCCTACACCCATTGCATTAGCACCAATAAAACCAGCTGCTTTGTCTACACCTACAAAATCTAATAGACCGCCTACGTAAGGTATATCTTTAACCTTTTGTTGAATTGCTTCTGCAGCATATCTGCCTCCTGAAGCATGTCTCATATTATCTATACTTCCGTCACCGTTTTCATAAGAAAAATTCCTAGCTTTTTTATTTATATCACCTAATGATTTATTAACTAATTGTTCAATATCATATAAAACTTCGTAATCATAATTAGGGCTGTATTGTGCTTTAGGTAAAGACCCTCCATCTTGTTTTATTGGTACTTCTAAGACACTATCTCCTGGAAACTGATAGTTCATACCAGGCATCATTATTTGTTCGTTACCTAAGTTGTCTGTTCCCATCACAGGAAAGTCTACATCTTCCATAGTAATATTACCTGACTCAATAATATTGTAAGGGTTGTTTACATCTTTACTATAACGCTTATAACCTTCTACAGATATATGTCGAGTTATATCTTTTAGAAACTCATTTGGTCCATTTGGTAATCCAATGCTTTTATTATTTTTCATTATCTAAGGGATAAAAGTAACTTGGTATTATTTAATCTTAATAACATTTTTCTATTTCCTGAATCTACCCTACGTAATATTACATTAGTAAAATAATTTCTAAACTTTTTATGTTGCAATGGAGATTTAAAATAGTTTAAATTAATTGGGTTTAAATTTTTAATATATCCATTTGGTGAGGTATCCCATATAGGTTGTTCAACATTGGTAAACTCACCTCTATCATTTGTAATATCCCAAAATTGATTAAATCTGTATTTTTGCTCAACCTTTGAACAAAGTATATTTATATTATTTGTATTTATAATTGGATATGTTAACTCCAATATAGGATTGTTAAATGGTGTTGGAACTAATTGCAATAACCCAGATACTTGTTCATTAGTATAAACTACAGCTTGGTCAAAGTTAAAAAGTAAATCTTCCCACTTGTCATCACCACATAAATATCCAAAATCATTCTTATATACATAAGATTCTAATTGATATTCCATGCTTCTAACAGTGTTAACTGATTGTCCTGTATTAGCAACCAACTCTACTTCCCATGGGTATTGTGTTCCATAATAATTAGCAAAAAGATCACATCTAGAATTGTGCCTCCAAAATGAACCTACATTATAACTAGGAGGTGTTTCTAAAAGATAATAATAATTACATACTTGAGGTGTACGATTAACCCAACTTGGATCACCTAAATTAAAAATTAAAGGTGCTGAATCTGGGCATGTGCCTGTAATAGTTGTTGTTGAACCAACAAACGGAGCTGTTGGACATTCGCATGTTACTTTTCTACATATAGGAGGTGTAATTGTATTACAGTCTCCAGAACTTTCTGTATATAAATTAGTAACTTGATTTAAATAAACTGCAGTATATCCGCTTGGACATGCGCAAGTAGTTCTAATTGTACACAATGATGATGCTACAGCTGTTCCAACTGTTTCTAACTCACTGTTATTTAGAGCAGACATTGTAAATTGATTTGGTCCTGGTGTACCTTCAAAACAGTTACCTCCAGGTGTATATGTTGTACAATTGTATTCACTGTTTGTAACAGAATTTAATATTTCAGAATGCATAGGTACATTTGATAAAGAATTATTGCAAAACACACCTATAAGTTCTTGTTTATCAGCAGCTCCTAAATTTAATAATGCCCATGATCCTGTGTTTGTTTCTTGGCCAGTTCCACTTGCAATAGCAGGGCTTTGATGTATGCTTACGTTTGCAGAAGATGGAATCAGATTATCGTTAGAACCGCCAGTACCATCTGTAACAGTTATTAATATTTGTTTGAAAAAATTACTTGCTGATCTATCACCAAGGGTAGAATTACCTTTATCATTTAACAATGCTAAAGCACCATTTCCATCAGTATTTGTTACTGAGCTTGGCCATCCAAATAGTGCTTCATTTGGATCTGTACCACTGTTTGCCCAGTTAGGAGTATACCAATTAATTGCATCTGCTCCTGTTACTGTATGAGACATTGATGTAGTACCTGGTTGAAACCATATTGTTGGAGAAGATCCCCATCCTGTAAATCCTATTTGTATTTTACTTGCATTCATTGCAGCAATAATTGAAGGATTATTTAGAAATACATCTAACCAACGCATTTGTGCTGTAGCTCTATCTGTATTGTTCATTATACCACCACCTATTTGATTACCTTCACTATCAAAAGTCATTGGTTCATATTCAGGTTGTGCATCAGGGTCATTACCAGTTGTTGTACTACCTGACCAATCCATTGCAATAACAATATCTATTTCACATTGATTACCTCCACCAGTTACTATAGCTACTACTTCACTTACATCTACAGTTGATGATTCTGTAGCAGTATCTGATAATTCACACAAACCAGATGTTGAATTAAACTCATACCCAGGAGGGCATTGAGGTATTGTAGTTGCTACAGTTTTTGTAGTAAAAAAATGATTAATACTTGGTAAAGCTAATTCAGGATGCCAATCATGAAATGATATCCAAGATTCAGTTTTTGGATCATAACTAACAGTCCATGATGCATCTTCAAAATAAATGGGGTCACCTAATGTTATTGGAATAAGTCCAAAAGCAGTAACTAATGTGAATGAATCGTTTTTACCAAAAGATATTGACACACCTTGATTAGATGGGCTGCCTGAAACATATTGACTTTTTACTCTATAATCTTTTTTCATAAAATATACAATATCATCATTTGGATCGTATATTGTTTGACACCCAATACCTACAACAGGATTATCTGATAATACTGAAAACTCTAACTCTGGAAATTGCGCTATTAATTGAGAAGGTAAATATTTATTAAACCACCATTTCATACCACTATTGGATATAGGATTTAAACTTCTTCCAGCATATTGAAATATTTTTCCTTGAGCTTGAGATATATAAAACAATCCTGATGGGGTGTTTATAACACTTCTTAAATTTTCACATGATCCATATTCATTAGATAAATCTGAATTAGCTATATTTTGAAATGGTTGACTAAATAATTTACCATCTCCTATTGTAATATTATTATTTGAACCTAACCTTAATGTATCTACACCTTGAAACATTTGAGGAGATAAATAAGGGAAAAATACAATTGCCCCATTTTTATTCATTGGCTTAATTACACTTACTTCATTTTTAAAATCTTTATAATTAAAATTTAAAAATACCCTCCAATAATCTTTTTTAGATTCTTGATTGGCCTGCAATGAATATATTAATCTTTTTGGTCTTGACACATAACAATTAGCTGCTACATAAGGATCATAATATCTACTTTGCATTTGACCCCAAGAAGACAATTGACTTGGAAATTTAGATGGACTTAAAGACTCATCATATTTATAAAAGTTATCTATTTTTTGTATTTGCGCATGAAATAATTCTGTTAAATCATTATATTCATATACATCATATATTCTTTTTGCTTTTGTATCTTCCCAATCTCTATGATCTAAATTTATTTCTGATTCAACAAAGAAATCTAATATACCATTTGAATGAGAATACATATATGCATATCTCATTGCAAATATAGGATTTGGATCAGGATTATTTACTAGGCCAAATACTGATGCAAAAGAATTAAGTGCTGAACAACTATCATTACCTCTATCTAAATAAAATAAATCATTTGGAAAAAGTTCATTAAGATTATTTTCACTATCAAACCAATCAAGAGGACCTCCTATAATTTTATTTGCAAGATTGGTTAAATCATACTTTTGAGAATTTAACCAATATCTTGGATAAGGAATGTTTACATTTAAAGAATAATCATAAGTAAATTCATCAGGTTGTCCATATAAAAATTGTGAAAAAATAGGCATTATTACCTTTTCTGTATACCTAGTAATAAACACATCTCCAGAAAAAATAGGAAGTGATTTATATCTATACGCATCTGGTAATTCAGGATCAAGAAGGTTAACACAACTTCTCATTGGTATTTGTTTTATACCACCCAATTGACCATATTGATTATCAAAATTATATTTAAGTGCTCCATAGTAAGCAGATATATTTCTTTCTTGATTTTTAGTATAATTAATTAAATATTCATCTGAATACTCTAATACTGCACTACTACTAGAAACCTCACCACCAACAAGAAATCTAGATTTATCTTCTACAGAAGGCTCATCTAAATCATTATTTAATGACACAGCTACTGTACTAGGTCTAAATAAATTATTAATTTTATATTTTCCATTATCAAAAGATTGAAAAGATTGACCTAAATAATTTGAATCATTATTTTTAATTCTCCATAAACCTGTATTTCTTTTTGTAAAAGTATCAAATTGACCATACGAATTATATTTAAGTACAAAATCTGATTTATTAACTAAGTTATAAATCAACTCTACTATTTCATTCCCACCTATTGCTATTTGAGTACCTCCTGCTAAACGAGAAATAAATCCATTTACAACATCGGGTATATTACTTTGGCTAGTATTTTTTTCTGCAGATGTAGATATCATGCCACCTGCTACTCCAGGAAATGCTCCTGCTAATCCTCCTGCTCCTGCCATAGCCAAATTAAGTGCATTAGTAGCAACACCACCACTAACAAATAAATCTTCTAAAGCAATAAGACCTGATGCTGCTTCAATACCTATATTAACAGCGTTAACTCCAGCTGCACCGGCTGCACCGGCAGCATTGGCAATAGCTGCAGTAGGTTGGCCTGTAATTGATCCACCAAGTTGCCATTGACCTTTCACCCCTTCTATTTCTACATTCCTACTTCCTAAAACTTGACCTATTGCATAACCGACACCTATAATAGCACTAATTACTGCACTGCTATTTCTTAATAATTTAAATTGTGGATGGTCTTCTGATGTTTTAAATGATCCAAAAGATTTTCCACTTAGATCTCCATATATTCTTGTTTCATAAGCATTTAAAAAAGGCTTTGTAAACATTAAATCTGGAGAAGAAAAAGTAAATGCTGTTTTTGAAAATCCTAATAAAGGTTTATATGTACCTATTGATTCTATAAAACTATGACAACCATCTGTTCTGTTTAGTTCAATATTATCTTGATCATCTTCTGTTCCATCATGAAAATATGTATCAGGTCTTAAATCATTATAAGGATAGTTTGGGTATAATCCCTGCACTGAGTCTGGTCCATCAGGAATTGTATACTCTCTCATATTCCTAAATAATCCTTTAGCAAGTATAGATTTATTTCCCCCTCTATCCCCTCTTAAAATTTCATAACCAACTACATTAGTTATATATGTTCCATTATTATTTGTTGGCCGTTCTATATTTGAAAACTCAACACCTAGTAAATTTATTGTTTCATTATTATTTCCAGTAAGATGCAAAGGAGAATTTGAAGAAAAACCACCATTATCTTCCGCAGGCATTTTATGATGTCTAATTGGTTTACCGCATAAGTCCCCCCATATATCAGGTCTATTAACAGGATACTTTTCAGTAGATTCCCAATAACCCATTTTACCCCTTGCAATTATTGTACTACCATCTGGTTGGATACTTTCTAATTCTTCTTCTATTTCTCCAGTATTCCAAATTTTAAATACAGGATCTGTTCCTGCTGGATTTAATGCATTAATATTTTGAACAACTACATTTTCAAATTCACCTGCTGGATCATATAATTCAGGAGCTCTACCAGGTATATGATATGAACTTGATCTTTCTCCTGTATTATATATCCATCTAATAAAGAATGCATATTGTTCATCACGTAAAAACCCGTGTTTATTGCCTCCCAAATGATAATATGTAGCAGGTAATGAATTTATAACAAATTTAGCTGATATATTATTTGCTAATGGCTGATAGTTAAAATCAAATTGTTCAGTTGGCCCTTGTCTCAATAACCAATCATTAACAACATACATTGCTTTTGATTTTTCATATGCTGGACTTCTTAGTGGAATTAATGTTAAATCAATAGAAATTAATGAATCATCTATATAATCAATATTAATTGCCTTACGTTCTGTACTATAAAGCCCTATACGTTTTGCATATGTTTGGCCTTGGTTTCTTACTAATAAAGCTAATTCAAAAAACTCATAATCTTTATCTAAGTTAGATAACTTTATATCTAATGAACTATTTGTACCTTCATGACTCCACAAACTTTGTATATTAGACATACCTATAAAATCTGTAACACGTTGTTCATTTTCTGTATATGCAACAAATACTTGATAGGTTCCATTCATTAGCATACCACCATCAGTAGCTTTAGTCAATTCAATACATGGTGTATCTACTAAAGGTGCGAGTCTTATTTTTTCACAATTTAATTGTCTAGGTTCTATATCAGAATATACTATACAAGGATCTCCTGGTGCAGAGCTTATTTCTTGTTTCCATGGCACATCATCAATATTCATTGTTCTTGATGGGTTGTTGTTATCATCCCAGTATACTTGCCATGTACAATCAAAGTTTTCTTTTGAAGCCCCAAGTATTAAGTTTTTTCTATTAAAATTTAAACACGGATCATTTACTATTACCGTATACTTACATTCACTATCATCAAATTTACCTATTTCTGAACTTATATCATCTGTAGAATATATAATCCACTCATCTCCATATCTGTGTATAGCCCCAATAATAGTATAAGGAATAACTCCACATTGTAAATTAGCAGGTTCATTTCCTATTACGCCTAAATCTCCACCATTGGAGTTATTTGCTGCATTACGCGCATGCCACCAACTTTCACTTGGTTCCATAGACTGCGTAATATCCTTGTTCATTCCTTTTATGAATGAGTTTGTTATTGCAGAAGTGGAATTATTATCTTTATTATTTTTTTTTGCCATAATAGTTTACTTCTTTTTTAACAAGTTGGACAAGTAGGACTTGACGTATTTGAACTAGCTGTTTGTAATCCCCCATTTCCCATAACTCTAGGATTAGCTGGAGCATGGCTCAAAAACATATTATAATAATTATGATATTGAGCTCTTCTATTAACTTCCCATAATTTTCTCATTTCTGCAAAGTCGGGAGTATTAACAAAACTCAAAGCATTATTTCTTGCTGCTCTTAATCTTGTTTCTATTAAGCCTAATTGTTGACTTACATTTTCACCTTGCCAAACCATATTTTCAAGTATTCTTTGTTTTAAAGCATACTCATAATATTCATTACAATAAGGCTGATCTAAAACTAAAAGATCTCCTTCAGGAGTTTCCATAGCACCTTGATAACTTAAATATACTTTGCCTGTTCTAAAACTAGTAACTAAAAAACCATCTTTAATTTCTGCTATATCTGATGCTTGTGCACCCAATGTTGGACAAAAACATGTTTTAGTATTTACATCTTGTATGCGCAACTGCATAAATGTACTAAAAGTTCTAAATTGATTTGGACCAATCCTTTGGACTATTTGATGACTATTATTGTCATCACATGTGCTTATAACACAAACATCTTTGCATGTTGCAGTAGTTGAGCATTGAGCTATTTCACCAGGAGCAGGAACATATGGTACATCATTAAATGTTTCTACATGTGTTCCCGATGGCATTGTAGCATTTATTTTATATTCACCACAAAGAAATGCATAATTAAGATATGCAAAATCCATGGGTAATTGACCTCTGCCATGTTCTACATCAATCACAACCTCTTTTGTTCTGTGTATTTTCATACCAAGATCATAGTTTACTCTAGTTGCAACTTTAATAAGTTGTTGAGGTTCAATCATTCCTTCCAATGCATATGTAGAAAAATCAATAGAAACATCTTCTATTAATTGAGTAAACGTTCTATATTTTTGAGATACTCCCATTATCTGTGTATATTAATTTTGTTATCTGAATCTTCCGCTGGAACTTGCATTGTACCCATCATTGTATTTATGACTTGACTTTCTATTTCTGCAAATAATGCTTCTGGTATATATATTGGTTGTTCATATCTAGGGGTGCAATCATCAGTTGTATCACAATTCCATTTAGTGATATCAGAATTAAAAACACCTTCAAGCTGTAAAGCATCCCATTCAATATTTGGAGAATATATGTGTCCATCCAACCACCAAAAATATCTTGTTGTATTATACTTAAATGATGTTGTTTTAGTCATTGAAGTATATGTACCAGGTTGAGTTGCTTGAAGCTCTTGTGAGCCATCTATGGAGCTTACAGTACGTATAAGAGGTCCCCAATATCCTTCTATCATTGAGGGCAACTTTACTTTGCTTCTTTTTATAGTACATCCGCTGCTTATACCTGAACAATGTGCTTCCACTTTATCTACATCTATTAATTCTATGTATGGTAAAACTTTCCATACAGAATTAAATTTCATTAGCTTATTAGCATAATCTTGCCTACGCATTAACACTTGAGCAAACTTTTCTATTAAACTGTATATGTATCTATCTGTAACATATGCATCTTGTACTTCTGCTTTAACTTGCCCTCTAATTCTTGATACTGCTTCTGCTATTGTTGACATGTTATTTATATTTCAAATTCATTATAATTTTTTAAAGCTTCTTTAGTTTGCTCTACATTTTGATCATATAACTGAGCAACTCTGTATTTATTTTTTATAACTAAATATTTTGTCCAATTTACCGGATATGTTTTAGCCACTGCCCTTTTAAATTCTCTACATGCTACAAATCTCCACAACTCTCTATTTTTATATCTATATTTTGTAGACCAATTAGTGTAAAATATTTTACCTAAATTGCCATCAGTTTCCCAATTTTTATTTTGCAAAACTTTACCATGCTCACTTGATAATGCATAATTGGTGTTTACTGATTTAGATGAAGGGCATGTTCCAATAAACAAATAACCTAGTGAATCAGGAAGTTCCACACCATCTCTATAATCAATTACAGCATTCCAAAGTTTAACATTGTAAAGTTTAATTATTTTTTTTAATTTGTCATTGTCAATATCAGAATACAATGGATATTTATCCTTAAATTCTTTTATTGTTTTTTTATTTAATACACCTAACCTTTTCTCTCTATATCTAGGAGCATTTAAATCAGGTTTTTTAAAATTATTACTCATATAGTTATATTTATAATTTACAAAAAAAACCCCACTTAATGAAATTTAAATGGGATGATTATATAGCTTGATAAGTTAATTCACATATATTACCCATTGTAGGATGTTGAATTTCTAATTTTCCAGATCTTCTATTTCCTGTAAATTTATTACTATGGTGATAATAATCTGTTTTTCCTAGACTTGGTAAAGTTTTTTCTATAAAGCCTGCTGTTTCATTAGAAGTCATATACTCTACTTTTCTGTCTGTATGTATGTGCCCTTTAAATAAAGTTCTATTTGTTGTGACCCCCCATTGTTCTGGATATTCAGAAGCAAATATTAATGGGTTATTTTTACTTCGTTTATCCCCATGCTCAAATGCATTAAAGTTATTTTTCCAAACGTGCACCTTTCTTTCTTCATATTTTACATCCCATGTAATTTTATTATTTTCAATTGATTTAGAAAGCGCATGTGCTAAATGAAATGAAGAAAGTCTATCATGATTACCAGGTACGTATACTACTATTAAATTATTACAAAAAGCTTTAATGTAAGTTATTGCCCAATGCATTGCATCAAATGCTTGTATATAAGCTTCTGTGGCGCTCATACAGTTATCTACAGGCGTTCCTCCTGTAGTTGTTCCAGTAAAAGTATCCATATTAATTAAATCTCCTCCTACAACAAAATACATTGTTTCTAAATAATGTATAGTATGTGCTCTTTGAACTAGGTTTTTAACTGTGTCTTCAAAATCTTTATCTATAGTATCATTACCTTCTTTACCAAAGTGTATATCTTGTAAAGATATTATTGCACAATGAGGATCATTAGTAAATTTATTTTTAAAAGGAAGTTGCCCCATTTTGTGTTTTTTAGGACTCCAGTTTTTTAATAAATTTTCAAAAAGTTTTTGTTCAGAATTTTTAACTTGAGAAATTAAAGCTGATACTCGCCAATGATCTCCCATTTGTTTATTCCAATATTGAGATAGTTTCCATTTAGCTGTGTCTATTTTTAGTAAAAGAATAATTTCTTCTGCGCTTTTTGGTTCATGATCAAATGTACCTGATATTTTACCTTCTCCTTTTTCTAAATCAATAGATTCTGCTATTTCAGCATTTTTAGCTGCATTACAAAAGAATTTATTTTTTTGTCTAAATTTTTTTCTTTCTGATTTTAATTCTTGTTTGATTTTTAAGTATTTTGATTCAGTAATACCCAACTTAGATGCACAGTACGTAATATTTTTTTTCCACTTTAATGATGCAGCAACTTGATTTTTTATATTAGTCATAATTAAAAATTAGTAATTAACCAAAGATATGCAAAAATTTTTATAAGCATAAAATCAACATGTTATAAAATAAAAAAGAGACTGAGTTTCCTCAGCCTCTTCCAACTTGTGTAGTAGAAAACCAACAAACTACTACTCTGTTGTTTTTATTATATTAAACAGCTAGTGTTGAAAATAAAATTTCTATTGGTTTACATGCTGCAGCATTACCATTATCTACAACCTTTACTTTGTATGCTGTACTAGCAACTAAGTTTGTTATTGTGTAATTAGAAACAGTTGTTACTATTGGTGTTGAGTTTGCAAGAGTCCAACCTGTTGGAGCTACCTGTGTATCATAATATACGTTTAAACCTGTACTTGAACTCCATATACCATCCCATATAACATTTGCTGTACTGCTAGTTACTACACCGGCATATACATTATATGGATCATGTTGTACGTCATTTGATGTACAAGCTCCTAATCCATTTGATAATATCATAGAAAACTTTTGTATAATAGAATCCAGACGTTCACCAGAAGTTATAACTATTTGAGTACCAGGCGCACCTATTTGAAAAGATGTACCTGTATAACTTACACATGATGCGCTTTGAATATCATCACATCTTTCACTACCTACACTACAGTCAGTATAAGTGCATGCATTAGTTATTGCTGTATCAGCACAACTACATTTAACACTACATTTTGTACAGTTACACGCCATTTTATTTAATTTTATTGTTTATTATAAACAAGATTTTTGAATATCGCCTATTATTTGACTAGAATCATAAGATTGATTATGTTGACCACCTGTATCTGCTGCAAATATTCTCCAAGGATATATTGCTGATCCACCTGGTGGTGTATATGTTGCATTAACACCTAAACCAAATACGCAACATCTAATTCCATTAGTTGCACATGTTACTGCTAATGTATTTAATGCAATAAGGTCTGTTGAATCAAATTGATCATCTCCTCCACTTGGTAAATTATCAGTAAGAATTACTAAAGTTTTATTTGCACCAACTCTAAATGCGTTTAAGAATGCTGAAACACCTACAACTAAGCCAATTGCTTGATCTACTGGTTCAGCACTTCCTGCACCACCAGAACCTAATACAAAATTAGCTGTATTAAGTAAATTTAATTGAGTTGTAAAACTTGCTCCGTTATTGGTTTGAAACATTTCTACTGCAGTTAACCATTGTAATGTGGTTGGTCCAGTATTAGTAACTTTTTGTGCAGCTGGTAAAGATGTATATCCACTATTTGTAACATAATTTGGATTGACTAACCCTTCATCTGCTAATGTTAAACCCAGTCTATAATCATTAGTTGCTGATAATACATCTATTGCATTGACAACACTTGCAACACCCGTTTTAAGTAAATTAACTGCAGGTCCCATACTAGATGAATAATCAATAATAAATGCTACATCCATTCCTTGATCGCATGCTATAGCTGCTGAAAGAGTTTCAAATGATTTAACAGTCGTACAAATTTGAGTTGCTCCTCCAAAAGTAACTGTTAATTGAACATAATATGCAGTAATAGGAACTAGGCCAGTAAATGCATGTGTTATTGATCCTGTTGGATTAATTACCGTATGTGTTGCCTGTATTATATTACTAGTATCATAAATTTCAATTAAATATGTTGCTGCTGTACCTAATGGATTTATAAAGTTAACCGTCACTCCTGTAGTAGTTATTAAAGATGTAGTAACTGCTGGACAAGGAACAATACCGACAATAGTTTGGGTTTGATTTTCTTGGCATGTTTCTGTGCCATCAGTTACATTAAAAGCTACACTAGTAGTTAAATCTTGATTAGTATTTAAACCTGGTAATGAAATTGTAACACCTGCAGAATCATTTTGTAATGTGCTAACACTTACTGTACTTTGAGCTGATAAACCATTTGCATCTGTTATTGTAACTACCGTGCTTCCAGCAGAATCATTGTATGCTGCAGGAATTGTACTTGCTGTAAAAAGAAAAGTAATTGATATTATTTGACCAGATGAACTTAAATTAGTAGAATTAGTATAACCAAATGTTACACTAGCACATCCTGTAGAACAACAATTTAATTGTATGTTTGATATAGCAGTATACATATCATCTATTACTACCCAAGCATTTTGTACAGATTGTGCTAAATTAACAGGGGATGTATTCCAACCACCAATGCTACCATAATTACTACCAGGATTGGTTAATTGAGTTGTTGAATTTATAATGAATGATTGACCAATAGTTCCTAAAATTGCAGCAGGTGATCCCACTGCTGTTTCTAAAGAACAAAACCTTGCTTCTAAAGCAAGTAATAGTACAGAAACATTTGTTAATACTGCAGGCAGTATGCATGTAGGTATAACTTGAGCTTCAGTTGTAGAAGAAGAACATGGCAATACACAATTTTCTAAAACTAGTACTCTTGCTGTAATACTTGTAAGAGTAGAATTAATTATATTTATACTAGCTAAATTAGTGCAGACTTGTTGTGCTATAAGTGTAGCAAATAAATCTAAACGCAATTCTGTTACAGGATTACCACTTGGATCAGTATACTGCAAACATGCAGGCAATGTCATTATAGGTAAATCATTAACATTAAATCCACCACCACCACCACCGGTGTTTCCAGTGTTTGCACAAATTTGTACAACCATTGCTTGCAAAACAGGTATTAATTGTGTTGGTGTAACTCCTTGAATGTTTAAACATGATAAATCTAAACCAACTAAACTTGGATTTGATGTTACCCCTGATTTAATTAAATCACAAACTTTTAAAGCAATCTTATTTGTTACTTCAGTAATAGTGTCACCACTACATAAGTCTATGCATGCAATGTCTGGTCCTTGCCAAACTACACAGTTAGATGAGATATTATCACATCCATTTGTTGAACTACTTGAATTAGTTGGAATCATAAATATTTTTTTTACTATAATGTAGTGTGATCTTGCACTCTATATATTTATAATATACAAAAATTTTTAAAACCAAACAAGTAATGCAGGACATTAAAAATTTATAAAATATTTAACATGTTTCTTGAACTGTTCCTATTATACTAGAAGAAATAACAGGTTTATTGCTTTTACTATATTTCCATTCAGATATAAAATGTGTTATTGCAGCTGATTCATAATCAACAAAACAACATGGTGTAATTCCAAATTTAAATTCTCTAAATACTGTATATGCTTGTTGTGCAAAGTTTTGTTCAATGCTTATTCTTTTATTAAGAGCTAGTTCTGCAATGTATGTTGTATTAACTTTTTTTGATACAGCCATTTTATTTATTTCTTAGATCTTTTATTTGTTGTGCTGCTAATTCTAAACTTAAATCTACAGGTTGAGGTGTTATAGCTTTAGAGTCATTATACTTATTAATGCATGATTTATGTATAACTGCGCCATTAGGTAATGAATGTTTTTGACATCCGCAAGTAAAAGGCTTATTACAATATGTACAATTCATAATGTTGGTTTTAATTTATTTTAAATTATATATGGATTACTACCTCCACAATTTCCAGATGGGCAATTTATTTTACTCAATCTTTGTTTTGCATAATTATAAAGTTGCATTCCTTGCGTTGATGATTGACAGTATTCAACATTTGCAACTGCAGCATCAATCATAGTTCTAATAAAATTTAATTCATTTAAAAGATCTTGTTTTCTTGATTCTGGTTGGCATGCCTGTACATCTAAATCACATAAAACTTGATAATAGTCTGTCATTAAAGAAGTAACTCTTAAGTGGTTGTATTCAACAAATACTTTTGTATTAGGTGACACACTATACCTAATAATATATATACCATCTGATAATGCTTGTTGTATTGTACCACAATCAGTTTTTTGTAATGCAAGTGTGCAAGCATTTAAACACATATCAAATCCACTATTAACTTTTATTAAAACCGGAACAGAATAACCAGGAAGTGTTATTAATAATTCCTCGCAGTCTATAGCAAGCTCAGTAGAATATTGACTAGTATCTTTAATACACAATAGCTCACAATTTGATATTGCGGGAATTTCTAAACTTAATATATGCTTATCTGCCATAATTTAATACTTTATTACTATATATAGATAATATACAAAAAAACTAGTTATTATAAAACAAAAAGAGCAGGAGTTTTAAGTCCTGCTCTAATTTATTTAAAAGTTTTTGCTTTTAATATAAGCAACTACTATTATTATAAGGTAAACGTTTCCATTGCAATATTCTGCCCAGCTGTATTAGCCATTGCAATTAAACCATCTAAGATAGTTTCAACTGCTGTTTTTCCAGCTGTATCAGTATCTTTAACAAAAATTTGACAAACATACTGATCATTATCAAATACGCCACTTGGATTGTTGAATCTTGGAACAACGTGCTGTACATAGTAAGCTTTATAAGTTACATTTCTATCTACAAAACCAAGTAAATCATCAGCCATTTCAATTTCTCTGATTCTAGCACTGTCTGCATTTCCTTGATTGTAAGGAGATTGACGGTATCTTTCAGATAAAATTAAAGCTCTAATTACTTCTTCACCTTGCGTTTGTTGCATTGAACCAGCAGTCATAGTTGCTACTCCACAATCATTACATGGATCACCAGTTTCATCTAGTAAACTTAAAATGATTTCAACAGGTTCAGCATTAAAGTGATCTCTAGTATCAAATGAACAATCTCCAAATTTAGTACTTACATAAGCACCAACAGTAGTTGCACAAGCAGTAACAGCATCTGTTACGGGATCTGTAGAAGGTACGTAAGGTCCATTAAGTACTTCAGAAAATGTAAAGCTTCCTGAATCAGCAGTTATAGTTGCAACAGGTAGTGCACCAGTACCACTACCACCAGGGATAGTAATTACTTCAGCAGCTGCATATCCATGTCCCGGATTATTTAATGTTACAGTTTGTATTGCACCAGCACCATTAACTGTAATGTCTACAGTAAGTCCAAGTCCACTAGCACTTGCTGTTGTAGGTAAATTTGTACCAGCAACATAAGTTGTACCAGCAGTTGTAATAGCAGCAAAAGTAGCAACACCATCAAAATCTGTTTGAGGAGAAGCTGCATTTTTTGTAACTAACATACCAGATCCTCTTTCCATAGCAAATGGTTTGATTAAAGGATCGTGTAATAACATTTGCATTGCACCAGCTAAAGCTAATGCAGGATCAAGATATGCTTGACCAGTTATACAACAAAGTCCTGGAAGACTAGCACCATTAGCAGCAGCATCTCCTGAGCTATCACCAATTGCATAAGCATTGTGATTCAAGAAACGTAGTGCAGGAGAACCTTTAACATCCATTCTTATAAATAGATTTTGTCCACAAGGAGCACAATCAGAAGCCACACAAATTTGTGCTGTTGCCTGTGATGCTACTGTAGCGTCTTGTTCCCATACTCTTGAAATATACCTTGGATTAATACCTTTAGACTTTACTGATTCTTGATACCCACCATGACCAGGATTGTTTCCAATTTTGTCTTTATCATACAAACTACCTTGCACTAAATAAGCTAAAGTATTTGCAGCTAAAGCATTACCAGGAACAACTGTTTGCCAATTTGCATCAGTTACTAAACCTAATTGACCTTTTGCCAATAGTTGAGTAGCAGTACCTGCGGTAACTATACCACTGTCTACTACAAACGTTTTATAAAACGCATTGTTAAAATATGCCATTTTTTTTAATTTTTGTGGAGACCATTACCCCCACTGGTTATATATAAGGATTTAAACAGTTTACTCTGCTTGTAACAAATTTGTTACTACATTAATATACAAAATAATTATTGTATATCATATTTTAATTATTTCTTTCTGCAGCTGCTTGCCCTCTTTGTTGTTGATATATATTTTCTATATCACCTGCAATTAATGCTGCAGCATCATCTAACATTACTTCTGCTAAATCATCTTTAAATTCACATTCTATATTATTTAATGAAACAAGACCTGTATACGGATCTACACAATTTAATATTTCTATATACGTAGGTTGTCTATAATAAGTTAATACGGGATTTACAATTGCAAACTCCGGATTCCTATATATTCTTATTTTATTATCTAACATAGTACAAAATGTTTCTCCCCATTCAAAATCAGGATTTTTTAAAGGATCTCTAAGTATTAAATTTACATTTGCTTCTTCAGCTAAATAAACAGTCATATCTCTAGCAGGGCAACATTCTGTTTTTGCATCTGTACTAACTCTTTTAAATTCTAAATATGTATTTACTGGAAAATTATCAGTTTCAAAATACGTATTTGTACTTGTTCCTGTTAAAGATAATTCAATCAGTAAAGGTTGTAAGTCATCTATTCTTTTTTTAGATAGCTCATCCCCTTCTTTATACATGTTACCCCCATGCAAATTTCTTCTGCACCATTCAACTTGAGCTTTATTAAAAGCTTCAACAAACTGCCAACACTCTATATTATCAAAATCTTGACTATCAAGTTTATTAAGTCTTTGCTTTAGTTTAATTAAAAGGGTATTATTATTCATTATTTATATTTTATGAGTTCCAATACGGTTCTACTTTATCTAAAATAGACATAAGAACTTCCTCATTTTTAGGATTTTTTAAAAATTCTAAACATTCTGCAGGACGTTTTCCTAGTCTAATACCACTGTCAATTGGTTCAATCCAACCTTCAGCTTTTGTTGTAATAAATCTATAATAAAGTGCATCTTTTATAAGTGCTCTTATTTTTAACTCTTCCATATCAAGTTGAGACACTTCTAAAAATTGACTAGCAGCTTTCTTTTTAGAAGATTCAGCACCAACTCCATTAATGTAGTTGTCCATATTTTCATATAATATGTCATTAGGTGTAGATTTAATATATTGCACACTATCTACATCACATATTTTAGAAACGTACATTAGTTTAGTTGGATTACTGTCATATAATTTTTGTAGTTCAACTAAAGATCTATTTTTTAGTTTACTTAATTCTGTTCTTGTACTTAAACTTTCCTGTACAGTATCTAAATAAAACTTTGGTGGATTGTTTGCTTCCTTTGCTTCTCTTAATGATTTAGCTACTATAGAAAATCCACCCGCATTTATTGCAAATAATTTAATTAAATCATAAGGATCCTTTTCTGGATCTAAAAAAACAGGATCATTACCACACCTTAAACTAATCTTATCCCAGAATTTTGAATTATCTGGTTTCATTACAGTTAGCTTATTCCAAAAATCTTTATCAGTAATATCAACCACATTAGCAGCTAACTCAGCTTCTAGTTGTGCTACCACTTCTCTAATTTCTTTAATTTTTGCTTTCTTTTTATCTTTAGCAAGCATTTTAACTTCTGGTGCAAATTCATTAAGTCCTGTAACATAACGTTTAACACCGTTCATTTCTAAACAAGCTAAATTTTCTTCATGGTATACTCCATCATGAAGTGATAATCCATATTGTTCTAATCCCATATTTTCTTTGCCTGCACTAAAAAAAGGCCGCACTGCTATAGTAGGATTTTTACCTTGTTGATACTTTTCTACAATTGTGTAATCACTCATTTGTTTTTTGGTTTTAAAATTAATAATTGTTTATAATCAAATATACATATTTTATGTACAATTTATTTATTAATAATTTCTAAAGCAAGGTGTTACCCTTGCTAAAGTTTTTGATTATGCCTCATATACAATTTTTAAAATACCTGCAGTATGATAAAAATCACCATTAACTAATCCAGCTGTTTTTGCAGCAGCATTTGTTGCATGAGCTCTTTTTAAAATATCTTTACCAACCGATGTTGAAGCAATTATTTTAGAAACACTTAAATTAGTAAATTCAGTTGTTTTATTCGCTTTTTTAATGTTTAATGACATTTTTTAAAGTTTTAAAGTTAAAAAAAGGGGAGGCATAACCTCCCCAGTTAATTTAGAATGATCCACCAGTTATTGGATTTCTCATTACAATTTTAAGAACTTTAGTAGGATCCTTTACCCATATAGCAGGCATAGTTTGAGTCATCATAACTCGGTAACCATTAAAGTTTCCTGTAGAAGCAAATCCTTGAGATCTTCCCATGTAGTCCATAGTACCATTTTGGTAGAACCACTTAAGTTGATTATCCCAAGAAAGTTTTAACAAGTGTATGTTATCATTTCCTTCATCAGTTACATCAAAGATAATAAAGCTAAATGAACTTAGAGGTCTTCCATCAATTAATGGATTCTCAATGTCATTAGTATTTAAGTTATCAAATGCTGGATTCAATACAAACTTAACG